>MDSY01056010.1_pt1 | contig 23416 bp, 8 predicted proteins | sample 811131 | NCBI WGS metagenome assembly MDSY01 (sample SAMN05326643, study PRJNA326480) | marine metagenome | isolation source: seawater | place: Atlantic Ocean: South West | collected 2010 | reverse complement strand
GGAAACGTTGATGTTTCCGGCAACGTCACAGACATTAACGATGCAAGCCGTTTGAACGGTTCGACAGTCGTTCTTTATCCATCAAGTGGAATGGCCGGAGAGATCCAAACAGTCACCCCGGTCTTCGCCAATGATCAGTTAACATGGTCTGCAGTTATTGCGCCAGGTGAATGGATTGTTGTCGTTACACAAGCTAATGCTGGTGAAAACGGCGGCGGTGTTGCTGTTGGATTGCTTGATGCAAGTATTTCTGATGGTGCCACACTGGATCTTGAAATGTCACTTGGAGGATGGATTGATTTGACGACCTCTTGGACAGACATCCAATTGGATGACCACCACGCTGGATCTGATGATATCAGTGGCTCCGCTCTCTTGAACGAGTCCGTATCGGTGACCTTTGCGATTGGGTCTGATATCGAATGGGATATGCCAGTTGGAAATGACGGAACAATTAGTGTCTTGATGCCTGCTGAAGAAATTGATATGGATTCATCCTTTGTGACCATTCAACACGACCTTAACTTAGAGATGAACTACATTGGTGGCGCTGTAACGCTTGTTGCAGAAGGGCGTTCACCAGTTGCTCTCTCATACAACCGCATCGCTAATTCAGATACCTCAATCACAATGGTTGAAAACAGTCTAGTCAATGCTACTGTGGTCGAAGATTCTGAACTTTCCTTTGTGGCAATAGCTGAAGAAGTGGCCTATGAAGCAATTGAGTTTGATTTGAACATTCAGTATGACGGAACAGAAACTGTTCAAGTGTTTGACGTCGCAGGACAAATTGGGATTTCGCCTGATGAAGCAGACTGGAGTATTGAATTCTGGAATGGCACAGACTATGTTGAAAATCACGAAGTAAAACTCGGTATTGGCAACAATTCGAATGATACCAGTGTCGACTCTTCAACAGTTCTTAGAGTCCGAATACTTGCACCTAACCAATCTGATGCATGGCATTTGGAAGAGCCTCATTCTCTCAAGGTTCGATTGATTAGTGATTCAACCCCTTCAAGTGAAATTGCTCTTTCCGTTCAAGTCCCACAGATTTATGGATTTGAATTCACCGATGTCCCAAGTGAAATTGGTATCGGTAATGGTTCGAGTAGTTCCTTTGGATTTGAATTGACCAACACTGGTAACGGTGATGACACTTTCACTATTGAACTGGCAGACAACATTCCAGTTGGCTGGGAAGTGACACCACCTCAATCGGTCATCACTATTCCAAAGGGTGAAACTCGTTCTCAAATGTTTACTGCATTTGCTCCTGAAGACTTTGTAGAAGGAAGCAAGACTGTAACTGTCACTGTAACCAGTGAAGACGGACTCTTTACTGATACCTTTGATGTGGTAATCTCGAAGCAAAGTATTCTTCTTTCTGTCGACCAAGGTGCTGCAGTCACTCTCTCTGATACTACTGCTGACACTGCGGGTAAACTCGTAATTCCAGTGACAAATGAGGGGCTTTTGGGTGCAAATATCGTTCAAGTCACAGCTACAATTCAAGGCAGTGATAAGAACCTCGGCACCGTTACAATTGCTTTGGGACCAAATTCAACGAACAATGCGGTTTTCGATGTGTCAGCATTGGATTCGTCCGGCGATGTTCGATTCAAGATTGAAGTCGTCGTTGTTGACGAACTTGGCAATGAAGTTGAAATTGAGCAAGAAATTGGTGAAAATGGCGATAACTGGGTTGATTTCAAGATCACTTACAACATCGATGTAGACACTGAAGATTCAATATGGCTTACCTTGGGAATTTTCCTCCTTGGTGCTCTTGTGGTCTACTTCGGTGTTCGTATGGCTCGAAGCCGTTCCACATCCAGTCGTTTCTGATTGAATAAACAGACAACACATTATAGCCAAAGTTACGCTAGTAACATTGCTGCTGAAGTGCTGTAGAGGTGACGCTATGGATGGTTTGGACAATTTTGATTTGCTCCCTGAGCCAGATGATTCTCGGATACTTTCAGCCATTGACCCATCAGCAGTTGGTTTCCAAGACGGTTGGCGAGCAGAAGTCACTGGTTGGGCTCCATATGAGGCCACGCCAGTTCCTCGATTGCGGCGAAAGAAATTTCTAGCAACCAACGGGGCAGTCTTTGCACTACTGGTCATCATTTTGCTCGTGGTATGGAATTCAGGGCTCTTGTTTATCGAACTCTCTCCACCGAAATCCCAATGGGCTATTGAACAATCTCAGTTTGATGAGTTCTCAGAAACTGGGTTGAATGGAGAGGGTGTGAGAGTTTGCATGGTCGACACTGGAATTGATTTGAGCCATCCTGCCTTTGCTAATCTTGAGGTTACGTTCAAGGATATGATTGGCAATTCTAATTCACCGGTTGATTATGGATATGTTGCTCATGGAACACTTATGGCCGGTATCCTCGTTTCTGGTGACCATCAGTTGGGGATTGCACCAAACATCACTTTAGCCGTAGTTGCCGCACTTGGCGCAGATGATGAGAACCTGAACAGCGGTTCCGAGGATACAGTTGCCAGCGCTATTTTGTGGTGCCAAGATGAGTTTCAAGCGCACATCATTTCCCTTTCATTAGGAGGCGAGCAACAAGTCCAGATGCAAACCGAGGGTTCGAGCGTTTCCGCAGTACGTCGTGCTGTTGATTCAGGGATTTTTGTTGTCGCAGCTGCGGGTAACGATGGAGGCGTTGATGACGATGGGTTAGTCTCTGTCCCCGGCAATGTACCACGTGTAATTACCGTTGGTGCTTCGACACAAGAACAAACAGTGTGGACAAACTCTTCGGCAGGTTCCCAAACATTTAGCGATGGCACCCTTCGCCAGCATCCACATCTCAAACCGGAAGTAATCGCCCCTGGGGAGAACATCATTAGTACCGGTGCTGGTGACAAATGGTATTCGAGTAGTGGCACATCAGACTCTACAGTTTTTGTTACTGGAGCCCTCTCTCTGATTCTTGAAGCATATCCCCAGTTCAAGGCAACATCAGACTCAAATGGAGAGTGCATTGATTTGGTTAAGAACTCGTTGAAAGATACTTCTCTCAAATATCAACTCAATGTTGAGCATGATGATCGATGGGGCTATGGCCAACTTCAGGCTTTTGATTGGTATCAAGATTTGGCGTTGAAATCAACTCTTTGTTAATCGCTAACGACCAGATGTTTGGCACAAAGGGGTCGCTTCGTTTGATTTTTCGGATTCAAGAGCACTGAATAATTGATATTGTTGGCACGATATGATACAAAAGGGCCTCATTTAGTGATACTATTGCCGATATATGATATTCTTAAAAGGGCAATTAAGGCGCAGTCTTATATTCGAGGGGGATATGGGGAAAAGGAGAGGTGTCTATTTTGAAGAACACAACATCACACAAAAGCATATCGTTAGTCGTACTATTATTACTCTCAGTGTTAGGTGGGCTCGTAACTCTACCAGCCGCATCCGCTGTGAACGAAACGAAGTCAGGAATAATTTCTGGAACTGAAACTTGGTCAGGAACCATGAATCTTAACGGCGACGTCACTGTTGCTGAAGGTGCAAAACTCATTGTTAATGCAGGCACTACGGTGAACATACCTTATGGATACTACATCGATGTTGAAGGTGCTATCTGTATTGGAGATACTTCATGTGGTTCAAGTTCTGGTTCTGCAAGCAATCAGGCACGTTTTGTTTGGTCCACTCCTTCTGATTACACTATTCAGGGCCGTTGCTATTCAAACAACAGCAATGATCCGAATTACAATGGCGATACTGCCTGTGGTTCAGGGATGATTATTCGCTCAACCATCGACCAAGCGATTACTTCTATCAAATATGCTCATTTTGAAAATGCATACGGTGTTCCTTTTGACACTAACCAAGTCAGTGGAAAGCAATACGGCGTTTTAGTCTTTGACGGTTCCTCAACAACTGCAATTGGTCTTAGTTTCCAAGATATCAATACTTCCAATATCATGGCACTTGATTTAGCATCACCAACGATTGATTCTTCAACATTCACTCTTGGTATCGACGGAAATGGATACGATGCTGCGGCCGTTCGTGCTTACGGTGCGGGTGCAGGTATTCTCGGTACTATGCGGATTCAAAATTCTGATTTCACTGGCAATACCGAAGCGGACTGCGGCCAACAAGGCGGCGGACGCAGCCTCATTTACATCGAAAGTTCGTATGTCGATCTTTCGAACCTTGAACTCAAGGAAAATGCATACGGACTCTTTTTGAAGCAGAGTTCCGGCTCACTCACCAATTCCACAATTGACGTCAAGTGCAGCGGAATTGACACGAACTCGCACAAAGTCACTGGAACAATCAATCACACATTGATTTTGAACGATAATGATATCACAACCGCAGACGGTTCTGGAATCACAGCTTATGATGGTGCAATTGTTGAAGCACACAGAAATACAATTTCGGGTGCAGCAGAAGGCTCAGGATTTGGTATTCGTTCTTCCTCTGTCGTTGCAAATAATAACGTCATTGGACCAATCGGAGGTTGGAACGGATTATGGATTTACGGCACATCAGATGTCCGTGCTGAAAACAACACCATTCAAGATACAGCCAAAGAAGCAGTTTTGATTGGAGAATACCACTTCAACGACCAAGGCTGGAATGTCCCTACCCCAACCGCTGCTCGTTTGTATTTTGCAAATAACCAGATTTCGAACAATACGGGCACATGTAACTCTCAAATGTATGATGGGGACTTTGCTTGTCCGGCTATCCACGTGTTCATGTCATCTGCGACACTTTATGATAACACCGTGACCAATAATGGTGGAGACGGCATGCGAATCAAAGGAAGTATCGTCAATGCTCAGAGAAATACCATGGAAGTAAGCGGCTTTGCAGCAAACATCAGTATGTTTGATGACAACTATGGAAGCAAATACGGCTCAATTGCATATTTTTCGGGGAACTCTTACTCGAATGCTTCTCAAGTCTATAACATCACAGAGTCCCGTGTTACTGTTCAATCAGAATACATTCCTGATGCAGGTGGTAACGAATTGTATCCGGTTCAATTGCGATGGCTCGGTCCAGAGTGTCCCTATGTCTTGGATGAATGTCTTTTAGTTCCTTCAACAGCGGCAATGCCACCAGAAGGCATGCCGTTAGCTCTCGAAGTGATCGATAATTCCACGGTGTTCTCGTATGCTAACTTACAGAACTTTGATTCATCAAAGATTCACGTTCAAAATCAGAACTCCGCATGGGGAAGTCAAGTTCGTGAAGGTGAACTTGTGCGCTACCAAGTCAAAGCAAAGAACAGCAATGTTGCTGGAGCAACTGTCGTTATTCGGGATGCGACCGGCCTTCCACTTTACACATTAACAACGGACGCTTTTGGATTTACACCTGAAGTTTCTCTTCCATCGGATTTCCTACTTGACCGAAACTGGAATCATTTGGTTGGAGAAAGTAATGTCCAAATTCCTGGCGTTACAGATTCACAAGGCAATCCTGTCTTCATCGATGAAGATTCATGTTCTGACGGATACGATAACGATGGTGACACCAAAGTGGACGCAGAGGATAGCGACTGCACCAATGGCCGAGAGTTGCCGTTCTACTCTGTAGAGGCTTACATGTTTGGTAAGGGTCAGAAAGATTTCGACTTCGTACTCAGCGGTTCAATTGACGATGTGATCAACCTCGATAATCTCAAACCGAGTGTGACTGTGACTCAAAACGATGGGTTTTCATTTGCCACAACTGTTGAACTTACCGGTTCTTCATGGGATGGTATTAGCGGTCCATATCCTCTTGACTATGTCGCTTATCAGAATCAATTTGGATTGATTAAGCGGGTTGAAATTCAACCACCTGGTTCAACAGACTGGTATTCAGCAATCGATACCTCCGGTGCTGGCGGTATGATTACCAAATCCAACCATCCTTTCAAGGCATGGAGTTTTGACTGGGAAATGTCAGCTCATCCAGAGGGTGAAGGCGATGTGACATTCCGTGTTCGCTCATATGATGGTCTCGACTATTCACCAGTTGAGGTTCGAAAGTATAAACTCAATCTCGTTGCTCCTTCAATTTTAGTTAATACACCCAACGATGGAACATCACACGATAATGGAAAGGTGACCTTCACCGGAACAGCGAGTGACCCATATACGGGTACATGGGGCAGTGATATCAATTCAATTTGGTTTGACATCAATGGCCCGAACGGATATACGGCAAACTTCGACATTCCTGGCTCAACGGCCTGGGCATACGATTGGCAATTCCAAGAATTGCAAACCGGCCAGTATGATTTCCGAGTATGGGCTTCTGACAGTGATTTCTGTAATTCAAAGACCGGCTGGAGCGATTGTTCCTTTGAAGCTCGAACCCTCAATGTGAATACGGACAACGCAGTTCCGTTCGTTCAACTGAGTGAACCTCTCAACACGGATATTCTTCGTGCCAGTGAATCACAATCAATTCAAGGTGTGGCCTTGGATAACGATGGTCTTGTTACTCGTGTTGAAATCAGTATATTCGATTTGACCAGTGGCGTTGAAATCAACAATGGACCTGACCCTGTTACAAATTTCGCACAAAACGGGGCGTGGTTCACTACATGGGACACCTCAGACCTAATTCACGATCAACAATATGAACTGGTCATTAAGGCATGGGATGGAAAGGATTTCTCTGTTGAAGAACGTATTCGTATCACCATTGACAATCCAAGCGATGCAGACAATCTCGTTCCTGAATTCAATTCTACGGGATGGGTCGGAACAATGACTCTCTTCTGTGATTCAAACCCAACAAAGCAAGACCGCTGTAATGGCGGAATCAGCGTTGATTTGACCGACCACTTTTCAGACCCTGACGGCCCTATTGCCAGTGCCACGAATGGTCTGGTTTTCGACGTCTATGATGATGCAACGAACCTTGATGATGACGAATATGGAAATTATCTTACTTTCAGTTCGAATGGAGTTGTCAAGTATGACCCTGCCTATGTGACTGGCCTGTCCAACGACATTGCAGAATGGTCGCTTGTAGGTTTGATGTTTGAAGCACGAGATTCGTATGGATCTGTTGCATATTCTTACAAAGTAAATGTCGTGGTTGTTGAAGTATCCTTCACAGTTGTTCGAGAAGATACGGGTTCATTGGGGCCAGGTAATCCTGCCATCTTCAGTGGCCAAGGATTACCGAACAGCCTTGTAGAAGCCCGATTTGATTCACTTAGTGGTGTTCGAATCAATCAAACACGTGTCAATGCTGATGCAACATGGGAAATGCAAATCTCTAGCAGTCAACTCTCTGGAATCGAAGGAACTCGCAATGTCATCTTTGAAATGGACGACCAAGTCTTCACACAGCCTGGTGAGAATTCCGGTGCTATGTTCAAGGTTAGTATTGGTGACGATGAATCTTCAGGACTCAATGTCGGATTGATTGCAATGATTACCATTGGTGTGCTTGCCCTCTTAGGCGCAGGATTATTCTTCCTACAAGTTGAATACGAAGACTTCGATGAGGAAGCAGAACTTACATCCTCTGAAGAAAAGGCATCTGCAGACCCCTATGCTTGGGCTAAGGCTCGTCAAGAACCTGCTTCTATCGCTTCAAATCAAGTAGCTACAACTCCCGTCGTGGTCCAGCAAGTAGTCACTGCTACTCCGCAAGCCGCCCAGCACCCTGGATGGTTGTGGGACGCTGAGTCAAATAACTGGGTCCCAGACCCAAATTACGTTCCTGAACAGTGAGCATCTATTGCTCACCTAAGGGGAAGTATTGAAGCGGAGGAAAACCGGAGAGATAATTATGGCTGTGCAACCCAAACCAGGAGTACAGGAAAGAATACTCTTGCATCTGCTTGATTACTCTGATTTCAAGAGTAGTGTCGAAGTCCCATTTGCACTTTCGCAAATGGGTATCGCCAACGCTGTTGCCATTGCCCGCTCAAATGTTCCCCGAGCGATTGCTGGACTGAAAGATCAAGGCCTCCTCATAGAACGACAGGCACACGTTGCCGGCGTGTCTCGAAAACGTAAAGCGTACTTTCTTACCGACCCTGGAATCAATGTTTCTGAAGAGACATGGAGTCGGCTACGAGAATTTCAATTACGTAGTATCATGGCTGACGGAAACATCATCAGTTCAACGCTCGGAGAAATAAACGACCACCTCGAATTCTCGATGCGCCCGGTTGATATTATCCGCTACATGGATGATAATTGCGTATTGGATACACGTACTTTGTCGGCTGACCTCGTCGAGCGAGACCTCTCAAAGCATGTCGAAAAACAACTGGTCACCTCACTTGGAGATTTACCTCGCCTTCGTCACTTTTATGGTCGTGAAAAGGAACTTGACAACATGGTGAGTCTCGTAGATGCTCGTGCAACAACCTTGTTGGTACCCGGAATTGCTGGTATTGGTAAAACGACCATCGCTTCAAAATTGATTGAACGATTCATGCATCGTCGCAACTTGCTTTACCATCGCTGCCAGGATTGGGAAAGTTCGCGTTCCTTTTTCGAGGCAGTTGCCGATTGGTTAGCAAATATTGGCGATTCGACCTTTTCCGATTACTTGGCAGCAACCCCAGTTCCTCAACCTGCTGATGCTGCACGACTCCTTGTTGATTCGCTGGAAGGAACTCCGACATTGATTGTGATTGATGATTTCCATAAAGTGGCTGACACTACATTACACCAAACTTTCCAAGCGATGTCATTGGCATTACTCGGCAGCGAAGAAGAGATTGGTCTGGTAATCTTTTCTCGATCCTTCAAACCTGTTGTTCCTGCTAAAGATGCTGAAGGGCGAATCGCGAGTTTAGTTCTTCCACTCGATGGTTTAGATTCAGATGCAGGAAGACAACTTTTGAGTAGTTTCGAAGACCTTGGTGATGAACAATGGCTCCACATTCACGGACTTTCTAGAGGCCATCCTCTAGTATTGGAACTGATTAATCGTGGTGCTTCAGCCGGTGCTTACCACGAAACACTCGAAAATTATGTCACAGTTGAAATATTTTCCAAGTTAACTGCGGAGCAGAAACGTGTTCTTTCGGCACTTTCCATTTACCGTGAACCCGTAGCCTTGAGTGCATTGGCCGAGCAGGGTTTGGATACTGACGAGTTAGATTCACTGGTAGAGCAAGGTTTAGCTCGGCAAGGTGATGTCGATTATTACGATGTTCACGATTTGATTCGTGAGTTTTTATTACGTAGTTTAGAAGAAAAAACGAAGAAAGAATTTCACTCAAAGTGTTGTCTTTGGTATGAAAAGCAAAATATCACTGCGAGTATTACCATTGAGCATATTTACCATCTCATTCGTAGTGATAAAGGTGAAGAGGCTGCTTTACTTATCGCTGATGAAGGACGTGACCTTGTCGCCCAAGGGCATATGGAATTACTCGGTTTGATCGAAGGTCTTTCGATTGATTCTCTTGACACCCAAATTCAGATTCGCATTCTGCAACTCCGTGGAGAAATTCTAGTTCTACTTGGTCGCTTTTTAGAGGCCGAAGAGATTTTCCTTTCTACCCAACCTTTGACAAATTCACCTAAGGCAACTCGCACTGACGCAGAAGTACTTTCTGCTTTGGCAGACATTGCACTAAAGCAAGGCGATACTGAGAAAGCCCTTTCCATGCACCACGATGCACTTGAGAAGTTCATACAGTTTGGAGATGAAAAAGGCGCAGCCCGTTCTTACAACAATATGGGTTACTTGTTGCGTCGCAAGAATGACTTGACCAAGGCATTAGAAGCCTATGGTGAGGTCGAGGCTATTTTGGAAGGCTCCTCTGATAGTGGGCTTGTAGGTACACAACTCACTCTTGCTCGTGCATTTATTGAATTGAATGAAATTGATCGGGCACGTGATCATGCACTCCAAGCATTTGAGAACACAGATGGCGGTGAAGATGTCTTGTTACACGCTCGGGCCCAAGCAGTACTCGGGCGTTATTATGCTAAAGTCGGTGATGCGGATGTTGCATCTCACCACTATTCGACTGCACTCGAAACAATGAGTGAAGCAGGCGATTTGTTATCGCTTGTTGAAATCACTATTCTTCTCGGTGAAGTATTGCAAGATTCTGGTCGTGCAGAGGATGCAATGGAGCATTACCGTGAAGCATTGGTCATCGCCGAGGCTAACGACCTTCGTATGCAAATCGGGGAATTACTTTCTCGTTTGGGCGGTGTTGCTCCTGACAAACCACGTCGAATGGAATATCTTCAAAGGGCATTATCTGTTTTCAGAGAACTTGGCGCAAAATCAAGAATGAAGGAAGTTCAAGCCCAAGTTCACGCTGCTGTGATGGGTCGATAATCAGTAATTTGATTGCGGTCTGTCGTATTGCAATGTTGTCATTCCATCGGAATGTACAATCCATACAGATGTCACACCAGCAAGGACAACTGTACCTTGGTGACCACCTGCGCCAGTTCCAGATATCGATACATTGGTGTCCAAAGTTCCACCATCATCTACCAATTCAATTGTGGTATCTGTTAAGATAATGGTCATCCGTGATTCATCAGCTTCTGTTAGCCTCCAAGTGACTTTTTCAGCATAATCTACCGAGCCTATACGGCTTGCTTCATCTGCCCGTTCTACTGCAGCAGCAAGGTCATCTAGGTTTGATTGGATTGCATTTTCATTCCACCGCTCACGGGTTGCTGTCTCGATTTCATAAGCCCACAAACTGAACATGGTGAGGAGCAATACGCCAAGAAGGAACGTGAAAATATAGCCCAACTCTGTTGCTGCAGCCCGTTCATCTCCCACTAACCTCTTTGATTTCATGAAATCACCTCCGTCATGTGCGCATTTAATGCAGCCATTTGCAGAGTAAATTGGATTGCCTCTCCATTGGTATGCCATACCGCCTCTGATGTGCCATAAGAGGGATCAGGAACCCATCCAACATAATCAGTCAACAAATCAATTCGTCCGGGGTAGATTGTCCAATCTTCGCTTGATTCAAGTCCATCCGCAGAAGCATCCGCAATAGCAACACCGTAAGGGCTTGACCACCCTCTACGAACCTCATAAGCAATTGTCGAGGCAAGTGATGAACGGTCAACTAATTCGATGTCCAAGTTCATCGTTCCAGCACCACTGACACTGTCTTGGGTTGGGTGAAGTGAAGGGATTGTGGCTGCAAATCTTGGCCCAGGTCCACCCCTATCTGATGGAGAGACCACGATGTATGGTTCAAATTCTGGATGGTTGGTGACGACAGCCCCTCCGACATAGGCAACCTCCATTCCTACAATTGAGGATGTAAATTCATAACTGAGTCGAGAAAGATGGAATCCCCATACGGTTCCCAAGTTGGCGTGTGTTGAAGCACCATTGACCCCGATAAGCGTAATTTGCATACTTGCAGGATGTGTACCTTCACGCCAAGCCTTTTTCAAATCCACTTGACTTCTTCCACTCATTGATTGCCATGGTAATTCTGCTGCAATCCACCCACTCGCTTGAACATTGATGGAGATGCACCGCTGTGCACCATCATGGTAAGCCTGAATAAGTCCGTCTTGGCCACGTAAAAGATACAGTTTGAGCGCGTGTCCATCCTCAACTTTCATCTTGCTTTTACCCTGATTCAAATCAAGTGTCAGTTGAGTATTTTCTTCATACAGAGATCCATTTGCAATACTCGAACCGGTGAGGTTCCAATCTACAATCATGCCCGCACGCACGAGGTGAACCTGCTTACTACTCGCACCATCGGCGTGAATTGTGTGTGCTTGTCCAGATAAGGCACCGGTATCATCTGCTGGAATTACTTGCAAGCCAGAACTGTTGGTGTCTGCTCTCCAAGAAACAAAAACGTCGCCATTAGCGTCGAGCATAGGCGCCCCATCGATTTGTGCTGGCGGCCAATCAAAACTCGAACTTTGATTTGGGGCAACTGAAACTCCGCCACCTCTCCATGTCACCGTAACACTGTTTTGCCCTGGATTCGTGAAGACCAATTGGCCTTCGAGTGATGGCGTGACAAAAGAATGGCCGAGGTATTGACCATCCGTACTCGGCCAAGAGGTTTGACCAACATCGGCTTCCATGTTTGTTTGAAGAATTAATCTCGATGGAGCACTGGTTGTAATATGGACGACATCTGGGGCTTCAAGAGAGAATTGGTGGTTGAAATCTACACCGACACGGTTTTGATTGGATGGTAAAGCATAGTGTGAGTTCGAGGTTTGGTTTGTAATGATGATTTGATTTGCGACCTCACTCACGATGTGGATTTTGGAGTTGCCGCTTGGCAATGGAAGCGACCAAGATGTACCGGTCAAATCAACTGGGTTCGGGTCATTTGCTTGCATGAGTGTGGTCCCCCCATTTCCTCGCGAAAGCAGAAGATGAAGTTCGTGCGATGAGTGAATAATGATTTCTCCAGATTGACTGGTATCAACGGTATGCATTCCATCAACCATGAGTTCAAGTTCTGATTGTTTGGCCGATTCACTCCATATTTCGATTTCAATAGGTCCGAGTGGGAGTGCAAGCCCCGGTGAGGCAGTCATTGCGACACTTTCGACCCATTCAGGGACTGTAAACATGTATGAATTCGCAGGTCCTAGGCGTAGGTCGTCAACGCAGACAGCGCTGTTCATTGATTCGGGGTGGCGTATACTGAACTGGTCATCATAGTCAAGGGCTCCTTGAACCCGGAAACTTGTATCCTCAGCCCAAGTCGCAGAGTACCACATACTACTTTGCATCATGTTCCAGTTGAGGCTACCATCCACAGGAATCAGTTCAATTTCAGTGGAATCTCCTGGCATACCGCTCTGACTCAGTGCTGAAGTCTGATGGGCTAACAGTGACATCTGTGAAGACATATCGTGCCGTTCGATTGACCCTTCAAGCTCTTCAATAACCGGAATCATCGAGACCATCATCATGCCGATGATACTCAAAACTCCTCCAAAGAGTAAGACGGTGGCTACCGCTGATGAAACGGCATCTTCGTCACGTTGTAGGGTTGATTTCATCTCGAAACCTCCACACGTTTCACATCAACTTCGAGATATAATTGCGCTCCTTGAGTCTCGACAGTGAAGCCATCTGCACCACTTGCCCTCATAAATGGCGCATAGCCAACATATGTGTCCAATGTTCCTGAGGCTCGATTGAGGTTGTATTCATCCAACATTCGATCATGGTATTGGGGTGTAATCAAATCATTGAGAGAATTAATGACTGTGAATTTGACATTGTACGCCTCACCAGAGAAAAGCGTCATTGGGCCGAGAGATATCATGTTCATTCCTATTTTATTTCCTGAGCCAAGAGATCCGTTAATGGTAACGTCATTGAGAACCAGTGACAATCGGAACGCTCCATTCACCAGTGGGTCGATTTCGATACTTGGGTATTGGGATACTCTCCAAGGCTCGTTTGGAAACCTTTCCGCTCGAGCGTTATTCATCAAAGCGATTTGATGCTCTCCCTGGCCTAGTGATGTTGTAATCTGAATTCCAGAAATGAGATAGGTTACGCTGCGATGAATGGGATTTTGGTCTGCATCAAATACGGTAACAGACATCCAGTGTTGTTGCGTAGAATTATGTCTCACCAAAACTTCTTCGTGTGAGGCTTCAAAGGAAAAAGTTTCAATCCCAAATTCAGTCTCAACCGTTATGCTGCGAGCAGTTTCGTTCATTGCAAATATCCCTAATGCGGAACTGTTTTCATTTCGAACGGTAATCATTTCGTAAGGTGTTAAATCAGCAGACATCGTCCATGTCTCTACCTTTTCTACAGATTGAATCATTGTAGATTGCAATGCCAGTGTATGGCGTATTCCAGTTCCTTCTGGTGCTCCACCTGCAACATCAATACGATCTTCAAATCGTTCTGCAATCCCAGTTGCACTGTTCCAATTTGTATTGTCCTCAAAATCAGTAATGTATGGGTTCAAGAAAACCCACACTCCACCCATAATCGTGATGACCATGGCGAGCATCATGACGACTCCGAGAACCTCACTTACCGCCCGTTGGTCTCGGCGAAGAGACGGGCGCCAAACTGAGTTCGGATGTGCGTTCACACACACCTCAACCTTTGGCATCATTTAGCAATTGACCTTCTCACCCCCCCATAGGGGGGTGGTTTGGTGACTTATTCATTTGTCGAGGCTTGTTTCTCAGGGTGCTCATTTGCCACACTTTTGCCGATGTAATGTGAGCGCTCAGGACCGTCTTGAAGGGAAATCGATATGTCGCCTGAAAATATTTCATCAATGTGATACAGTACGGTGGATTCTGCAAGATGGGGCTGGTTATTTTTCACTGACAAATGTGTGAGCGAAATACTCTTGGTAGCAGGTGTGCAAACCTGTGCCAAAAATTGCCCAGTTTGGTCATTTGACAAGTGCCCACCTCGTCCGCTAATCCGGTCTTTAAGCGAGTAAGGGTAAGGTCCATTCATCAAACGATTGCGGTCATAATTTGCTTCAATGGCAATGTGCTCACATCCCTTTACATGCGTCACAAGTTCATCAGTCCATGAGCCGAGGTCAGTAATTACAGCAGCCCTTTGCCCATTATGGCTTGCTACAAAAGCGACATTATCTGCGCCTGAATGAGGGACTGGGACTGGAAGTATTGCCAAATCATCACTCACACGAATGACATCAAGTGCTTCAAAATAATGGGTGAGTTCGGGTAGTAAGCCAAGTTCTTCCGCAGTTCGATGATTGGCCTGAATTTTCACACTCCATCTTTTTTGAGTGACTGCTGCGCCTCCCCCATGGTCTCCATGGTGGTGACTAATGAAAATATAATCAATATCGGTTGGATGGAGATTGAGTCTTCCAAGCCTCTTCTCAAGCTGTGCTCCACTAAATCCTTGGTCGATCAACACTTTCGCCTGTTCGGTTTCAAGCAGCGTTGCGTTACCGCGACTGCCTGTACCAAGGTGCGTGAGTGTCATGGTCATCTCAATCGTTACCCTCCGTGCGCGAACGGTCTTTGAAGAAACCGCTTACAAGATGTGATTACTATCAATTTGAAGACTGATTTGGTCTTTCCTAAAGGGAATACATCGCACCAGAGTTGGAGAATTACGAGGTCGATGAATGATAACTTGTCCGAACATCGCTCCATCACCCTCATAAGTGTCTTCAAAGGGTTGAACACTTGCGAAGCGTATGCTTTGTAGGCTTGTCTCAAAATGCGTCGTAGTTTAACCACTCTTCTTACCACTCTTGCAGTAGTTGCAAGTCTAATGTTTATGTCACAATTCCCTGCTATTTCATCGGTTTCTAATTTACACCCCGACACGACAGATGGGTCCAAACCACCATCGACAGACACCGACGGTGATAAAATCCCCGATGTACACGAAAACCTGTTTGAAGAATGGATGAATTGGAGCACCGTTGATGGCCGTCCGATTGTCATGCCTGGCATGGATAGTAACAATGCATCAGATGCACTTGTCGATAATGACCGTGATGGTTTGAATGCAACAGAAGAGTTTTGTTGGCCTTATCCTGCAAATTGTACTGCTCCAGGATTCCCTCGAGGACTTACAGGAGTCGTGGACAGTGAAGGCGAGCGTAGTTACCTTGATCCTCGCATGTCAGATACGGATGGTGACGGAATGCCCGATGGATACGAGGCTTACATGTGTGAGCGAGTTGGCGGTTTCAATATATTTTCACTCAAATATGAGTGCCAAAACTTTGACCCATTGAATGGGTCTGACATTTATGATGACCCTGATGAGGATGGGTTTGATGTCAACAGAGATGGTGTTTTATCGACAACAGAACGATTTTCATCACCCGAGGAATACATCCACGGTGCACCTTTGAACCATACTACTGAACTGGATGGAATGTGGTGTTCTGCATCATTACCTGACGGTTCTGTGTTCAAGAATTGGCCATTTATTCCTACAGGCCCAAATGCTACCTTCGCTAACTTACTTACTGCTTGTACAGAAAACGCTACCATGGTTATTGATGAAGACCTTTGGCTCGGCACAGACCCTCTGCTTGCTGACTCTGACCGTTACCATTGGGATGGTTTTTCAATTCGCAGACTTTTCCCTTCCTTTGGGGATGGAATCCCTGATGGATGGGAAGTTCATTTTGGCCTTGAGCCACTGAACAGAACGAATGCATTACTCGATCCGGACTTGGACGGTTGGGACGCAAATCGGGATGGTGGTGTCTCGCCCGATGTAAGTCGCACTTTGACCGCACTTGCCTTAGGAGAATCTCTTTCGACGTTAGAGGAATATTTTGTACATGAAGATAACGGAAACTCAGTCCTACCCGGTATGAAATCCGTGCTTCTTGGCAACCAAGTCGGCACCCATGAATCCGTACCTCTAAGTTTTGTAACTCCTGCCGAAGAAATGAGTCTCATTCATTATGATATTCGTGATTTAGAGAATGATGGCACTATGCTGTATTCAACAACCCGTTATGGCGTCACTGTCTTTGATTTCGAGCAATCGGTAAACTATGACCATTGGATGCCTCAAGGTGTTGAGTTACACGAATCACAACTTCTCTCTCTTCAAGATTCAAACTTTGCTTTGGCACTTGCCACAAATATTGGATTGGCAGTTGCTCCTATCCTAGAGAACGGCAACCTCGCCCCTCTCGATAGTTGGGATTGGTCTCTTTCCGAAGAAATCTTTGCACTCACTGTTTTGAATATTGAAGGCCAGAATCAACAAATCCTTGGGTTAGGTCAATCAGGACAAGGAGCGGTCTTTGAAGTCACAACTTCGTCCCTAATCGCTCAGCAATATCTTATCGCAATAGGTCTTGAAACTGCTTTAAGCCAGTCGAATTCCACCGTGACCGCAATTGCCCATGGGGCTGCAGGTGGAGGAAACAACACGCTGTATGTTGGAACCGACCGGGGACTCATCATCGGAGAAACATCAACTGCTCGTGGCGTGTTCGAGCCAACTTGGCGATTTTATTACACTCCTGAAGTCACTCCTTATCCAACCGCAATAGATGAATTGCGTTCTCTCTCACTTGGCATGGTTGCTAATCCTGCGGAAGTCCGAACTATTTCGCTCGACGGTCCAACACCGAACAACGCCCAAGTCTTGTGGTTTGGTACTCCCTCTGGCGTCCATATGATGAACCTTTTAGACAACTCTATTTCTCACAGCGGATTGTTGGAACACCCAGGTGTTGAAGGCAAATATCTTCGCGAATACAACAACATCCATTCAATTCACCCAACTGGTGACGAAATCTTAGTTGGTTCAGACAAGGGCCTTTGGGCCATTTCCGGGGATTACTCCGCAGTATATGGATTCCAAAAGCAAGAAACAGTCTACGGGGAAATCGTCGCACTTCAAACAATGACAGTTGATGAAAATACAACGATTTTCACAGGCTCTGCACCTGGCAGATATGCCAATCTCGAATTGATGAACCCTGGTGCAAATGATTCTGATAACGATGGGATGCCCGATGGTTGGGAAGTTGCCAATGGATTAGACCCAACTGACCCTTGGGATTCGCTCTTTGATACAGACGGTGATGGCATAGATCTTGATCAATCCGGCGATGGTTTCTTAGAAAGACTCTGGACAAATTTAGATGAATTTCGCTATGTGAGCCAAACACCAAACGGATACAATTCAACGAATCCTAAAGCAGGTGATACCGATGGTGATGGATTAGGAGATGGCAGTGAATACTTCGGATTCTTCTATGAGAATACTACACTTTGGTGCCACTATACTGTCCAAATGGAATACATCTGTGATGACGCAGCAGGACAAGCGGCGAATGCGACCTACCTTGGGCTCTCCAGCAGCGACCGAGGAACAGACCCGACTAATTTCGACAGCGATGGCGATGGAATGCCAGACGGTTGGGAAATTCATCATCGACGATGGATTGGTTCCTCATTTAGCGGTGGTAATAATTGGACACTTGACCCCAACCGTGCAGAAGATGCAAATTGGGATGCAGACCGTGACGGTTTAGCTAATCTTTGTGAATATCAGTGGTCGCTTGTCCGTGGCGCTGCATTAGAAGGATTACTACTCGAATCGCATGGTGAAACGGTGAATGCGAGCCTTGAGTGGCTTGATGCAGATCCAAACAACATCGATTCAGATGGCGATTCTTTACCCGATGGTTGGGAATCTGGCGGTGCTTGTACTTGGGACCCCTCTCGACAAGGTGTCAATCCTCTCAATGCTTCAGACCTCTTTGAAAACCCTGACGGAGATGGGTATGACATCAACCATGATGGCATTTTAGATGACAATGAGGCCTTTGTAAACTACTTGGAATTCCATATCCGTTCAGACCTCTTTAGTGGTAATCAAACTCTAGATGGCGTGGCAATTCCGAACGGTTTCTCCACAGATTTGTTTTCGAATGTCAGTTCATTCGGAATTCCTGAAGCTAATTTCGGTGAACGTGCATCTGGCTCGGTTACTGCTCTTCAATCGATTACTGATGTTGGTTCATCAGACCCGTTCAATGCAGATTCAGATTCGGACGGCATGCCAGATGGATGGGAAATTTGGTTTGCTCGTTGGGATGTACTCGACGATGGATGGACGCTAAATCCACTGGATTCATCAGACCGTTGGGAAGATGCCGATGATGACGGAATGGCAAATTGGGAAGAATACAATGCTATTGCCCCACAATATACCGAAACCGATCAAAACCGCTCAGCTCCACAATGGTTTGTCACAACGGTTGGCTCTGCATTTGCCTTGCAACAATGGCCAGGTAATTCTGTTGAGTTCTCCTTTGGTTCGTTCATTACTTCTGACCAAGTGAACTTGACCGGATGGACATGCGATCCAAATAATGTCGATACAGATGGAGATGGCATGATTGACGGTATTGAGCAATTGTTCACTTCATGGAATCTCTCTGCGGAAACTTGGACGTTAAACCCACTCGTCCCCGGCGATGGCGGTTTTGATGGAGACGGTGATGGGCTCATTGACAGCCAAGAGTTTGCTATCGCAGTTGAAGCCCCAACCAATGGCTTAGACCATCCTTCAGATGCACCACTTCTCCACCTTGACGGAGATGTTCAACAACCCACAGAAAAGGCACAGCGAGTGTTTAATATTCTTATCACGAAAGAAACTCGTGGTAAGCGTTTGTTGAGCGATTTCAATGATTGGCAAGCAGGTGTGCCGCCGAATGCAATTCTTTCGACACTTCTCGGAATGTCCGACCCTACTAACCCTGATACGGATGATGATGGCATGTATGATGGATTTGAATACTGGTTCACTGAATGGGATTTAGAACAAAATCGTTGGAGTATGAACCCTCTTATCGACAGTGACGTCAATCTCGATACGGATGGAGATAGTTTTGATTGTGATGGTGATGGAAATATCTCTATGGAAGAACGCTTCTCGAATTTACGTGAATGGGAATCACGGACCTATGGGAAGTATACCGAACGTTTCTCTGTCCCTGTGGATAAAGGAATTGTGAACTTTGGCGACGATGCTATGCAGGCCTACATGGAAGAGCAAGGAATGACTGCCATACAAGCACAACAAGCCCTTTACACCGATTTTGCTACAAAGAGTCAATCAAGTGCAGATCGTATGGTAATGATCAATGAATTCAATGAAGATAACTTCAATCGCACCCTTCTCGGAATCTCTGACCCTACAAATACGGATTCTGATTCAGATGGTATTGAAGATGGGTGGGAGTATTGTTATGCATTGTATGGAATGGAAGACTCATCGACAATTAACCATTGGGCTTCGAATCCGCTTAATCCTTGGGATGTGAATTACGACGGAGATCATGATGGATGGTATGGTCGTACAGTGTTTGATCAGCCTGCTACTCAAGGCAGTTGGTCTGGACGAGTCTTTACTCCTGGAACTGCAATTGTTCAGTCCGGTCTAGGCGATTTACCTTTCACGAACTGGATGGAATGGGACAACATGACTCGACCTGACCTCAACGACTCTGACGGAGATAGCATTTCTTATTCGACGGTTGTTTCAAACGGAGCAGTTGTTTATCATCAACAGGATTTCAATTTGTCTGATGGGCGTGAGGTGTTCAAGTATGGAATTAATCCGAGTGATAATGATTCAGATGGTGACATGCTGCCTGATTGGTATGAATACTCGAAAGCTTGGAATGAGTCGAATGATAATTTCAGTTCCTTTTTGCAAATTCGTGTAGTATGGATAGATGCGGCAACAGGCGGTGCATGTTCGACCGATACCAACTCTTGCCTACCGTTATCTCAACAAGGTTCGAGTGGAATTCTTTCACGTCCAAATTTAGCCTCGACGTGGTTCACCCTAAATCCAGCAGACCCTGTTGATGCGAATTATGACCCAGACCAAGATGGTAACTGGGACTGTACCGGCGCTGGGTGCGTGTATGAACCCTATACTAATTTCCAAGAGTTCTTCAGTATTACTGATGCTGACCTCTCCTCACCGAATGCTGTTCGCTTGAGTGGAATGATTTATGATGGTGAAATTGTATTGGAATGGTGGCAGTTACGAGCCTCTCTCTTGAAACTTGATTCCACGGGAACAAGTGCTGAAAATTACTTGAAGATGGACAAGTCTTTTGCCAATGATATTCGTTTTGCTTACTTGGTTGACGACAAGGATACTAATTTCCTGGTTCTTGATTCAAGCGATGATGAAATCCATTTGGCTGGTAATAGAACAGACATTTGGGAAATGTACTATGTTGGATCGCCAAATACTGCACCTGTAAGGGCTGTTGGCGAGCATGAATTTGGTTGGTATTTACTCGATTTAGATAATGACCACATCGCAGAAGGTACTGACCCTACAAATTGGGATACCGATGGCGACTGGATGGTTGACTGGTTTGAGGTTCATGATGATGAAGAAGATGGCATACGTGGCGATTCCTCTCCAATTCGTTATGATTCACGTCAAACTGGATGATATATTCTATCTCACCTGTAGGCGTATGGTTCAAAGGCCATAGGCTCTAGGGGGTATAGGGGAGCAGACATGCAGAACGATTTATCGAACGGTCGCGGCGTTATGTTCCTGCTGTTTTTGATCATGGTTCTCTCTCCGATGAGCCCAATGGCAGATGTTGTAGTCGGTTCAGCAGATGCGGCTGGCGTGTCTCGTCACATTTACTCGCTGCATGATGGTTCCAGTGAATATGTCGCATTATACCAAGGTGCAAACCCAGATACAGGCGCAATGGTTTCTTTACCGAAAGGCGCTCTGGTGACAGATGTTTCATTGACACTTTCCGGAGCTTCCGCAACGGGTTGGAGTCAAACAGAAACCGATGACCGCGATGAGTGGATTTCAGGGACGACTTCGGCTACAGATGCCCGAAGTAGTGAATTAGGACTCGCTTTTTCAAACCGCTCCACGACATTTTTCCCACATGGTTATGATGAAGTCGAACATGCTTCATCAAATGCTTGGCTCGATAATGGATCGTACGCAATCCGTCAACCCCATACATCCAATTCGACAGAAAGCAGATTTTCTCAGCAAGCACTCAAAACTTCATCGAGTTTGATGAAACAAAGCCAAGGCGCAATTTTGAAACATCACGATTGGCTTTTCATGTCGACTTGGAGTTCTTCTTCATTCCACAACATCGTTCATCGCCTTTATCCAAATAACGCAACCAAAGAATCGGTCATCACCCTTGACCAAGGACAATGCACAATAGCGAACCTCCATCCCAGTTCCTATTATGGCAGTTATGGTTTCCGTGACTGGACAATCACCGATGATGAACGGATGTTTGCAATTCTCTCTGGCTATCGTTATCATTATTCTTCATCAGCACCTACTCAGTATCATCGTGTTGTGGAGATGGATATCTCTCGTGACGATACATGGACCTGTATTGATTCGTATGATGTCTCACCGCAATATTCTGATTATACCGCTATTGCTTATGATCGTTTAACCGATGAGGTTTGGATTGTTCACAATGCCCAGCGCCGTATAGTCCCTTACACTTTTGGAGACCAACCTGATGGTCAATACACACGTGGTCAGGACATGTATTCATTCTCATCTTCTTCAGGAAGTGCTTGGGAATGCGGTAAAACTGGTCAACAAGTCCGAGGTTTAGAAGTGAATCAAAGCACTTTCTTCATGCGATGTCAGAAAGGTTCTTCCAGCCAAGATAAAGACCAACTGGAGGCTTGGACCATTTCTGGTTCATCGACTTCTCTTGTGCCCCAATCCGGGACCCGATTACTTTCGACGCTTGGCTATGGACTGCAATATGATGGTTCTCGCTTTGTAACGGTTGACTGTGGTTACTCGACATGGTCCTCTGCAACATTGTATTATCGTGAATACGGTACTGGCTGGCAGTTCAAGACTACACCAGCACCTGGAACAACGACGTGGTATGGACCTGTAACTGAATCAGTTGACCCAATTTTAGCGGTCAACATGCAAACATACTGGTCTGCAGCATCGATTGGCGATCGAGTTGATTACTGGGTTTCAGCCGATAATGGCACACATTGGGAATCTGTTGATTCAAATTCTACAATCCATTTTTCATATCCCGGTACAGAATTGGTTTGGAAGGCACAATTAATTGGGTCAACAGCAGTATCTTGGTGGGTCGATGTTGAATATTCAACCGAATATGCCCCCGCAGGTAGTTGGACTTCACCTCCATATACGACAGGCACGAAAATAGGCAAAGTGAGGCCGAATTGGGTTGCTGATGTGCCTTCAGGTACCTCTGTTGTGATTCAGGTTTCCAATGATAACGGTTCGACTTGGCTCCCCGCAATGAATAATCAAGAAGTGAGCTTCCCATCCACTGAAGCAGGCGATACGATTCGGTATGCCGTGAGTCTGTCGACAACCGATGTTTCATTGTCTCCTTTGGTTGATTCCATTACGATGGAATATGAAGAAGGCTATCCAGACCGTCCGAAATTAGATATTGGTAACGATTTAATTTGGGATTGGGAATCACTTCTTTTCCTGAATGAATCAGCAGTTATAGCCTCTGATCAATCGGTTGTGAATGTTGACGTCAAGTCTCAACCATCCCTGGTTCAAGCATTCAATTCCTTCATACCCCAAAACGGTGATGGGGATGTACTCATTCCAATAGCGGTCAAGGCAGCCACTTCTGGAAGGGTAAAGATCTCAAACATTGATATCGCATACAAAATGCAAACTCGAGCAATAGATGCTTCGCTTGAAGGCGGTCTTCTCTCTCCCGACGGCGTCTATCGAAACCTCCAAGTTCGAATTGCACCAGGTGATGAAGTTGACCGAGTGACTGAATCGCTTATTGCCTTGAATAACTCCTATGGTGAAAACCCTGCATTTGATTGGCAACGTGGTGATACATGTTCTGTAATCAGTGATGCCGGTGGCATTGTCCAATTCGATGTGGCTAACTGCACT
>MDSY01003492.1_pt1 | contig 23417 bp, 16 predicted proteins | sample 811131 | NCBI WGS metagenome assembly MDSY01 (sample SAMN05326643, study PRJNA326480) | marine metagenome | isolation source: seawater | place: Atlantic Ocean: South West | collected 2010 | reverse complement strand
GTGGTGTGATTTTAATTCCAGAAGAAATTGAAAACAAAATATCAAAACTTATCTCAATAGAATTCGTAATAATTGGTCTGCCGGATAATAAGTTTGGACAGAAAATTGTTTTAGTCACTCAAGAACCCTTTAAAATAGAAATCGAAAAGCTTAACAAAAAGCTTTCAAAATTCGAAAAAATTAAAGAGTTTAAAATTATTGATTGTTTTCCTAAAACTGAAAGTGGGAAGATTAAAAGAAAAGAAATTATTAATATTTTAAATGCCTAAAATCTTAATCACCATCCTATTTTTATTTGGAATATCCTTTATTGAGGGTGGATATGACTACAAGGAAATTAAATATGGAGAGTCTTTAGTTGTAACATACGATAAAAACATGGGTGAAATTGATTGGGACAATTCAGGAAAAAAAATAACATTTGTCTCTAAATCTGATGGTTTAAGTAAAATATATTATTTAAGTCTGTTTGATTTACACATTAATTTCACACGAAACGGATTTCATTCGGCTCAATATATTAACGAGCTTGTTAACAAAGATAGGGTCTTTATTAACGTTATGGGTGAAGGAACTAAAACTGCCTACAGCGCTCCAAAATGGAATGCAACTGGACGTAAAATTCTTGCAATTGGAAAGACTAAAAATGAAACTGAATTATTTATAACAACCAAAATAATTCAAGGTAAGCACCAAACGAAGGCAACTAAAATAAAAAACATTAATACAGCACACTGGAAAAACGACTCTACATTTTATGTCGTTTTTAGCGACAAACCAAAGCAACTAGTAGAGGTTTCTATTGCCACGATGAAGAAAAAGGTTCTTGCTGAATCCAACCTTCCTATCATTGGGATTTCAAAACAAAACAGTGTTTTAAACTTAGCTTCAATCGGAGGAGTCTCTGAATATTTTATTGGTTCAAAAAAAATTATTTGGTACGATCTGCCTGTCAATGGAACAACAATTTGGAGATTAGGACGCTTAAACTTTGTAGGTTTAAACTATAGTGGAAGTGCCCAAGTGCTCGATTTAAATAATGCAATAACATACCCTTTTTCAGTAGGGGAAAACGATGGAACTCCTGCAATCTCTCGCGACGAAAAGTTCGTTGCTTTTTATTCTGGCTTTGTGAATGGAATCATAATTAAAAGACTCGATAAAAAATTCTTTCTGGAATAAACCTTTTAACAATATTTTCAGTAGAAGACCAACCTTACCTATGGGAATCACTGAAAAAATAACAAACGCAACGCTGTTTAGAAAGATATTTTATTTCTTTCCGGTTCAATTAATCTTTGTCCATTTAAAAAACAATCCCATTCTTATTTCAATTTGGTTCCTAATTTTAGCAATTACTACTAGAATGATTTCCGAAAAATATGGAATTCCATATTTATTTTTAACACCAGAATACCTAGGGAATGTAAGTTTTTTCTCCTATCTAATTGTTGGTTTCTCCATGGGAGGATTTATAGTAGCATTTAACATTTCAAGCTATATTACCAATGGCCATAGATTTCCGTTCATAGCAACTCTATCTCGTCCATTTTTGAAATACTCACTTAATAACATTTTTTGGAGTGGAACTCTAATTCTAATATATCTTATTAGCACATTTAAATTTTTAATTTTCGAAGAAGATCACGCAATCTTAGAAACTATAATTTTCTTATCTGGATTTATTACTGGCCTTTTATTAATGATTGGAATTAATTTTGTTTATTTCAACAGAACAAATAAAGACCTAGAGAATCTATCAGGAGGAAAGTATAAAACAATATCAAAACCTCAACCAAACCACATTAAAACTGTTTTTCACAAAAGAGTTAAATTGGAAAACTTTTTTAACCCAGACAGAGAATGGAGAGTTGAAACATATTTATCTCACCCTCTTACTGTTGGTCTAGCAAGGTCCACTGATCATTATGACAGATCAATGCTAAAACAAGTTTTCGAACAAAATCATTTAAATGCAGCTCTTTTTGAAATTATAGTTTTAATATCCCTCGTTTGTTTAAGTTTTGGTGGAAATATTGAATATTTCACAATTCCAGCAGGCGCAAGTGTAAATTTAATTTTCACAATGTTTATTATGATTACCAGCGCAATCCAGTCTTGGTTTAGAGGTTGGGCATCTGCTGTTATGCTCATTCTTTTTCTTGGTTTTAATTATATGAGTCAATATGATTTTTTCTCACCTCATAACAAAGCATATGGTTTAAATTATAATACTAAACCTGCTGAGTTTAATACTGAAATTTTAAATCACAATATTAATCCTCTAAATCATGATCAAGACTACATTCACACACTTAATATCTTAGAAAAATGGAAAGTTAAAAACACAATAAATGGAAAGAAACCAAAAATGGTCTTTATTAATACTACAGGTGGAGGAATGAGAAGTGCCCTTTGGTCTTTTTATTCAATGCAATATTGCGATAGTATTCTAAATGGAAGACTTTTAGAACAAACTCAATTAATTTCGGGTTCTTCCGGAGGATTAATCGGGTTATCTTATTTAAGAGAATTAATGCTTCGATATAAAAGAAATGAAATATCAAACTTTCATGATGCCAAATACCGAAATGATTTATCAAAAGACATTTTAAATAAAATAGCATTTTCGCTAACTGTAAATGATATGATATTTAAATTTCAGACTTTTGAAGACAATGGATTTAAGTATACAAAAGATAGAGGTTATGCCTTTGAGGAACAATTAAACGATAATACCCACGGCTTTCTGAATCGAAGACTACATGAATATTACCAACCAGAATTCGATTCCAAAATACCTATGCTTATTGTAAATCCAACAATAATAAACAATGGAAAGAGATTAATTATTTCACCCCAACCGACATCATATCTATCTTACATTGTTCCTCAAAAGAATGTTTCAAATCAATACCATTTAGAAAGCATAGAATTTAAACGATTTTTTAAAACACAAGGCGCAGAGGATTTAAGGTTCTTAACTGCATTGAGAATGAGTAGTACTTTTCCATATGTTATGCCAATCGTCCATTTACCTAGTAAACCTGAGTTAAAAGTAATGGATGCTGGACTACGAGATAATTTTGGTATTAAAAATTCTGTAAAATTTCTATACACATTCAGAAATTGGATAAGAGACAACACTGATGGTGTTGTTTTTCTTCAAATTAGAGATTCCCGCAAACAACCAGAAATGGAACAAGAAGACCCCAAAACTTTTCTTAAAAGTTTGTCGGCACCTGTAGAAACAATTTATAAAAATTTATTCTTAACACAAGACTACGATCATGATCAATTAATTCAATACACAAGTGAATGGTTTAAAGGGAATATTGAAGTTCTAGACCTTGTTCTGGATAATACTAAAGAAAAACAACTAAGTCTAAGTTGGCACTTAACAGAGTCTGAAAAGAAAATAACATTTAACTCAGTAAATAGAAGTGATAATCAGGAAGCAATTAAAAGGTTAAAACAACTTTTAAAATAAGAACTTTTTCCTTTTCAGAACGTACAAATCACAGCAAATGTTCCAAGTACGATTTAAACTAATTATTCTTTTAATTTTTTTTTGCTCCTTAAGAGTAAATTCACAAGTGAGTGCAAATGCTTTAAAAGCAGCATTTCTTGTGAAAATTGCCAATGATTTTAATTGGGAAGTTAACTCTGAACCAATTAAAATTGGATTCTTAACTAACAATTCTTCTTTTTATACACAGTTTAAAGAATATGCCAAAGAAACAAAAATTGGAGGAAGGAAAATAAAAGTAAGTCTTTTAACCTTTTCAAAAGCCTTAGACACTTACGATGTATTATTTATAGGTGAAGAAAAAACAAAAAATGCTGAAAAATATATAAACTCCATAAACTATAACAAAACATTAATATTTACTGATTTAGCAGAAAATATTGAGTTTTCAATGGTTAATTTTTTTCTAAGTTTTGACAAAAAACTCAAATTTAAAATAAACTCAAAACTCTTAAGATTGCATCAATTTGAGCCCTCAAGCTTAATGCTAATTATAGGTGGCAGTGAATATGATATTTTATCAATGTTTGAAGAAAAAGATTCCTCAATTATATTCGAAAGAAATCGGGCAATTGGTTTAAAAGAAGAAAATAAAAAACAGGAAGATTTACTTGAAATGATTGAAATAAGAATGGAGAATATTAAAGGTTCATTATATGATAAGAATATTGAAATTGAACAGAAATCAAACGAAATTAGAAGCGTTAATAGTAAACTATGGCTACAAAAAAATTACCTAGAAAAAATATCACAAAAAATTGATAAAACTTCGGATAAATTAGAAATAAAAGAAACACAAATAAAAACCCAAGAAGAAGAGTTAAAGATACAATTAGGAATTTTAGAAACTCAAAAAACAGATATTAACACACGAAATAGGAAGATTAAGAACCAAGATGAAATTCTTGAAAAACAGGAAACACTCTTAAATTTAAAACAAACCTATCTCAATTATGCCTATATATTCTCGCTTGCTTTATTAGGAATACTTGTATTCGCTATAATATCTTTTTCCGGCAAACAAAAGTCTAGTAAAAAATTAGGAGATCAAAATAAAAAATTAACTCAAACCTTAGAAGAATTGAGAAGAACTCAAGCTAAATTGATACAAAATGAAAAAATGGCCTCTTTAGGTATGGTTACGGCAGGAATGACTCATGAAATTAACAATCCTATGACTTTTGTTTACACTGGAGTTACCATTTTAAAAACTGAATTGGATACTTACAATTCAATTGTAGCGAAAATATTAGAGATTTATAAGGACAGTCCAGTTAAAAAAAGTGATATTGAAGATATAAAAACAGATTATAGAGAAACTGTAGAATCTATTAATCAAACTGTAAACGATATTGCATTGGGGGCAAAAAGAGTCACTGATATAATTAATAGTTTACAGAATTTTTCAAGACTGAATGAAAATGACATTAAAAATATAGATATCAATGATGCTGTAAAATCTACCTTAACAATCTTAGGAAGTCATGCGAGAAAAAAACAAGTTAATATAAATACGAAATTAATAAACCCTCCTGTAATAGTTGAATGCTTTCCTGCATCAATTAATCAGGTTTTAGTAAACTTAATTTCTAATGCAATTGACGCTAGCCCTGCAAAAACAGGTGAAATAGAAATTCAAATTAAAAACGAAAAAAATCAATGTAAAATTCAAATAAAAGACAATGGAATTGGTGTCTCAAAAGAAAACTTAGGGAAAATATTTGATCCTTTTTTTACTACTAAAAGTATTGGAAAAGGAACTGGACTTGGACTATCAATTTCATACAATATAATTAAAAAACACAATGGTAATATAATGGTTGAAAACAATCCAACTTCTGGAGCATCTTTTATTATAGAATTACCAAATAAACATACTTATTCGGAAAATGGTTAACCCAGATTCAAACATAAAGCCTAAAATTTTATATGTTGATGATGAATCAATTAACCTGAGACTATTTAAAATAAGTTTTAAAGGAAATTATAATGTAACTACAATTTCTTCTGGGGAACAAGCTTTGGAAATAATTAAAGATTCGGCGCAATTTGATATTGTTTTATCTGATCAACGAATGCCTGGCATGAGTGGAACAGAATTCATGATTAAAGCAAAAAAACTAATCCCAAATTCAAAATATATTTTACTAACAGGATATACAGATATAGAGGCCTTAGAAAAGGCTATTAATGAAGTTGGTTTGTGGCAATATGTAAAAAAACCTTGGGAACCATCAAATTTAAAATTCATTATTGACAATGCTTTTTCAAGTTTAAAAACTGAGAAAGAAAATGTAATTATAAGTTCCGCATTACAGCATAGCGAGGAAAGATTGAATCTTGCTCTTACAGGAACAAATGCAGGCGTTTGGGATTGGAATATCAAAACCAATGAAATTTATTTCTCTCCTACTTGGAAAGAAATGCTTGGCTACTCAAAAGATGAGCTAGAAGATAATATTAAAACTCTACAAAATCTTCTTCATCCTGACGATTTAGAAAAATCATTTGCACACTTGGATGAATACATACAAGGAAAAACAGACGAATATGAATTAGAATATAGGTTGCAGCATAAAAATGGCAATTATATTCATATTCTCTCTAGAGGAAGTGGATTAAAAAATCAGGAAGGAGAGTACGAAAGAATAACTGGGACTAATATTGACCTCACTGAAAAATATAAGGCTCAACAACAAATTAAAGAACTTAATGAAGAACTTGAAGAGAGAGTTGAAAGGAGAACTCACGCTCTCAAACTCCTAAATAATCAACTAATTAAACGGAATAAATTTGAGCATCTAATATCTAAAATTTCATCTGAATTAATTGGCATTAAAATAAACGAACTTGATACCCAATTAAAAGTTGCACTCAAAGATATAATTGAATTTAACGGTTCTGAAAATGCCTTTGTTTTTTCAATCGAGAATAGTGAAATAAATATAGAACATGAGAACAATAAATTAGGGCATAAGTCCGAAATAAGAAAAGTATTTCAAAAAAAGAAAACTAATTCTTTCCCATTAATATTAAAAAAACTTTCTGATAACAAACCATATATATTAAATGACACAGAATCTTTACCTCCTGAATATATTGGTGAAAAAAAATTGCTAAATAATGGAGATATAAAATCAATTTTAATTATTCCTTTAACTATTAATAATAACCTCAAAGGTGGTTTTGGAATCTCTTACACATCTAAAATAAAAGAATGGAATCAAGAAGACATAAATCTTTTGAGATTTATAGGTGAAATTTTCATGAACGCCTTTGAAAGAAATAATACAGAACAAATCCTTTTAAAAAGAGATAAAGAAATCTCTGAAGCAAACCAGATTATCTCTGAAAATGAAAGGAAAACTAATATTTTACAAAATATTGCAAGTATTGCTAACTCTCCCTTACATATTAAAGAGGCATTGAAATTATCCCACGATATTATTATTTCACAAGGGAAAGGAATTTCAGGTTTATTAATAAAAATAAAAAAGCATGAATTCGAAACTGAATTCCAAATAGAAAACATAATTTCAAATACTCAACAAGAAAAAACTAATTTGACTAAATTCTTCTTAAGTACGAAAAATGAACTTAATGCTATACTAAGGTCAACCTTAAATTCGAGAGAAGCATCTATTCATAAGAACATAAAATTAAACTTTAATCCTAATACATTAATTTCATACTCATATGATATTACTGCCATACCTGTAATTGTTGGAAATGAAATAATTTACGTCTATCTAACATTATTCCAACCAAAAAATTCTGTATTTAATGAAAAAGGTATTTTAAAAGATATCTCGAGGGAAATCTCATTCGTAGCAGAAAGGGATAAAACTAAAAAGGAATTAAAAAAAGCACTCAAGAAAGAAAAAGAATTAGGAGAATTGAAGTCTCAATTTGTTTCTATGGCATCGCACCAATTCAGAACTCCGTTAACTGTCATACAATCAAACATTGATTTATTTCAAATGCTTGCTTCGAAAATAGATAGTGATCTAAAGGGCAAATTTGATAAAATTTCAAACCGAATTCAAACCGAAGTTGCAAGACTAGGCGATCTAATGAATGATGTTCTTCTTCTTGGTAAACTAAATGCGAATGTATTAATTGCAGACGTGGAAATTAACGATGTAATCATAGACATAAAAGAAGTTGTCGAGCGTTTAAATTTTATACAACCTGATAACCGAAAAGCTGAAATAATAATTGAAGGGAAAAAAGAAAATGTTTTATTTGATAAAAAGCTGTTTTCTCACGCCTTCCATAATCTTCTTGAAAATGCATTTAAATATTCACGGAACAAACCATCACCAAAAATAATAGTCACCTATAGTAGTGACATCAAAATTCAAGTTATTGATTATGGAAAAGGAATCTCTGAAGAAGATTTGAGTAAACTCTTTCAGCCATTTTTCAGAAGTGATAGTACCCAGAACATTGAAGGAACTGGGCTTGGATTAGTTATTTGTAAGAGATATATTGAATTACAAAAAGGGACTATAGAAGTACAATCAAAGATTGATTTTGAAACAAAATTCACAATTTTATTTCCATTACAAGATGAACAAAGTATTAATTATTGAAGACGAAAAGAATATTAGAGATACTATTAAGGAAATTCTTGAATTTAATGAATATAAAATTGCAACAGCTGAAAACGGATTAATAGGGGTGGCAAAAGCTCTCCAATTTAAACCCGATTTAATAATTTGTGATGTTATGATGCCTGAAATGGATGGATTTGAAACATTAAAGAATATTCAATTAATTAATGAAATTTCTAATACTCCATTTATATTTTTAACAGCTAAAACAGAAACTCGAGATTTTAGAGAGGGGATGAATTTAGGAGCAGATGATTTTCTCAACAAACCCTTTAAAACTTTAGAATTACTTGATGTTATAGAATTTAGAATTGAAAAATCAAATAAAGCAAAAAAACTTTACAAAGAAAAAATTGATGATTTAAAAGAAGAAGTGAATAATTTACAAAACTCTATTAATAAATTATCGTATCATAATTCACACATGTTAAGAGCTCCGCTATTAAAGATTATAGGTTTAATCAATTATATGATTGAAGACTCAGAGGGAATAACGAACACTAAATCAAATGCCCTTAATATGCTTAAAATTGCATGTTTAGAATTAGGCAAGGCAACAGAGGAGGTAGAAAAACTATTAAATGACATTTAAGTATGGCAAGGTATATTCTTGTGGTAGACGATGATAAAATATGTAATTTCTTAACCGTAAATTCATTAAGAAAGGTAGGAATTCAAGGCGATATTGAAGTAGTTATTAATGGTTTAGAGGCTATTAATAAATTAAAAGAACTTTCAGTCTTTCCTGATTTTATACTTCTTGACATTAATATGCCTGTAATGAATGGTTTAGATTTTCTTGAGAATTATAAAACAGAAGGATTCGAAGGGAAAACTAAAATAGTAATGTACACAAGTTCAATTAGGGAATCTGATAAAAAAGTCGCTTTTCAATATAATGACGTAATCGACTTTATAAATAAACCTTTAACAAAAGACAAACTCCTTAAACTTATCAAAAAGATCTAATTTTTAGATGATTTTTTACTTCCATCGTACATCTCATATTTTTGAAGTTTAACATCTAATGGACCATTCTTAAGCGGGATTTTTTTTGATGGTTTTAATCCAACAAATTTTAACGCTAAAAAATTACTGCTTAAGATCCAAGCTTCAAAACCTCTATATTCTCTTTTTAAAGTGTTACCTATTTCTTTATAAAATGAGATAATATCGTCTTCCTTTAATCTTTCACCATATGGAGGGTTACTTAAAATAAACCCTTCGGACAGTTTATTTTTTGTTTTAAAAAAATCTGCATGTTCAACGGAAACTATGTCATCAACAGCTCCGTCCTTGGTCGCGAATCGAGCCATCTGTATATATTTGGGAGAAATATCAGCCCCATAAATTTTAACAGATGTAGGTTCTATATCTTGTTTTAATTCTTTCTTAATACTCTTCCAAAGTTGGGGGTCAAAATTATCCCAATTTTCAAGCGCAAACTTCTTAGTTGAAAACAATCTAGGAGCAATATTTTGGGCAATCATAGCAGCCTCGATTAATATCGTACCAGAACCACACATAGGATCAAATAAATCAGTTTTCTTGTCCCAACCTGATAACATTAAAATACCTGCTGCTAATGCCTCATTTAATGGAGCTTTATGTTCGCTAGTCCTATATCCTCTTTGATGTAGAGAAAACCCAGAAACATCTAATAGAATAGTAACATCCAAATCACTTACATGAACGTTTATTGGTAAATCAGGATTCCTAACATTTACGTCAGGTCTCTTATTATCATTATTGTCCCTAAACCTATCGCAAATTGCATCCTTCACTCTTAAGGAAACAAATTTACTGTGGTTAAATACTCTTGAATTTGCCACACAGTCAATTGCAAATGTTTGTTCTAACTCAAGAAAATCTTCCCATGGCAGTTTTTTAACTTTAAAATAAAGATCTTTTTCAGTATGCGCTTTGAAGCTAAACACCGGTACAAGTAGTCTTAAAACAGTTCTTAAAGACAATAAACAACGATACAGAACTTCATCGTCTCCTTCAAACCTAACTCCTCTCTTAATTAATCTAAGATTTTTACCTCCTGCTTCTTTAATTTCATCAAATAAAAGATCTTCAAGTCCTGAAAAAGTTTTTGCTACAATCTCCATTTTTTTCAAATTTATAAGCTAATCATATTTATATGGTAGCACCAGTAAAAAAAAAGCCCCGCTAGGCGGGGCTTTTTTTTTATGCTTCTGCTTTAGGTCCTCCAAAATTAATTGGAAATCCAGATGAACCAGGACTATTATCCATTTTAACAGGACCATGCATTTGTTCGAATTTTTTAATATTTTCATTCAAAGCATGAATCAATCGCTTAGTATTTTGAGGAGACATAACAACTCTACTTTTAACTTTAGCTTTAGGAATACCAGGCATTATATTTACAAAATCCATAATAAACTCAGAATTAGAATGTGATATGATTGCCAAGTTCGTGTAAACTCCTTCTGCAATCTCTTCATTTAACTCTATACTAAGTTGGTTCTCCTTTTGACTCTTATCTTTAAAATCTGACATTATACTTCTTCAGTGATTTTACGATTTTCTAAAACAGCTTCATATTCTTCTTTAGAACCTACAACAATATTTTTGTAGTGCTTTAGACCAGTTCCAGCTGGAATTTTCTTTCCAACAATAACATTTTCTTTAAGCCCTTCTAAATAGTCAATCTTTCCATGCACAGCTGCTTCGTTAAGAACCTTAGTTGTTTCTTGGAAAGATGCTGCAGATATAAATGAATTAGTTTGAAGCGAAGCTCTAGTAATACCTTGAAGTATTGCTGTAGATGTTGCAGGAATTGCCTCTCTAGCTTCAACTAAAGCTTTGTCCTCTCTTTTTAGATAGGAGTTCTCTTCTCTTAATCTTCTAGCAGTAATTATTTGACCAGCTTTTAATTCAGAAGAATCTCCAACTTCAATGACTACCATTTTACCAAATATATTATCATTCTCTTTATTAAAGTCAATCTTATTAGCAATTTCCTTCTCTAAGAATTTAGTATCTCCAGCATCATTGATAACAACTTTCCTCATCATCTGACGAACTATTACCTCAAAGTGTTTATCATTAATTCCTACTCCCTGTAGACGATACACCTCTTGGATTTCATTAACCAAGTACTCTTGAACCTTAGTAGGTCCCATGATTCTTAAAATATCACTTGGCGTTGTTGCACCTTCAGATAAAGCGTAACCAGCTTTTATAAAGTCATTTTCTTGAACTAAAATGTGCTTAGATAATGGTACTAAGTACTTCTTAATTTGACCAGTTTTAGCTTCAACAATAATTTCACGATTACCTCGCTTAATCTTACCATAGCTTACAATGCCATCAACCTCAGCAACAACTGCAGGATTGGAAGGATTTCTTGCTTCAAACAATTCAGTTACTCGAGGAAGCCCCCCTGTGATATCTCCACCTTTGGCAGCCGAACGAGGAATCTTAGCTAAAGTGACACCTGGTTTAACTTCAGCGCCATCTTCAATATTAATGTGGGCTCCTACTGGTAATGAATACGTTCTAATAACATCTTTACCGTTAAGAACCTTTATAGTAGGGTTTTTCTTCTTATCTCTATTTTCAACAATTACTTTTTCTTCAAAACCAGTCTGTTCATCAGATTCAACTCTAAAAGTAATTCCTTCTAAAATATTTTCAAATTCAACCTTACCAGCTTCTTCAGTAATTATAACAGCATTGTATGGATCCCATTCACAAACCACATCCCCTTTCTTAACCTTTTTACCAGGTTTAATATATAACGTTGCTCCGTAAGGAATTAGGTTTGTAGTTAACTGAATCTTAGTTTTTGGATCAACTACCCTCATTTCAGCAGAACGACCTGTAACTATTTCAACTTTCTCTCCTAAATCGTTTTCACCGTGAACAGTTTTAAGTTCGTCCACTTCAAGAACACCATCGTACTTTACAATATTCTTACTATCAGCAGCAGACATAGAAGCTGTACCACCAACATGGAAAGTTCTTAACGTTAATTGAGTACCTGGCTCTCCAATAGACTGAGCCGCTATAACACCAACAGCTTCCCCTACTTTAACTGGTCTTCCAGAAGCAAGGTTTCTACCGTAACACTTAGCACAAATACCCCTATCAGCTTCACAAGTAAGAGCAGATCTAATTTCAACAGCATCAACAGGTGAATCATTAATTTCTCTAGAGATAACAGCTGTTATTTCTTGAGCTGCACCAACCATTAGTTCACCAGTTTGTGGATGTAAAACATCATGAACTGAGGTCCTACCTTCAATTCTTGCTCCAAGAGATTCAACCTCTTCATCTTCTTTTAAAAGCGCTCTTGTTTCAAGACCTCTTAAAGTACCACAATCTAATTCAGTTACCACAACATCTTGGGCAACATCAACTAATCTTCTTGTAAGATAACCAGCATCTGCAGTTTTAAGAGCAGTATCTGCAAGACCTTTACGAGCACCATGAGTGGAAATAAAGTACTCAAGAATAGAAAGACCCTCTTTAAAGTTTGAAATAATTGGATTTTCAATTACTGCTTGAGAAGTAGCTCCAGACTTTTGAGGCTTAGCCATTAAACCTCTCATCCCAGACAATTGACGAATTTGTTCTTTAGATCCACGAGCTCCAGAATGGTACATCATGTATACAGAATTAAACCCTTGACGATCTGTCTCAAGCTGATTCATCAGAACATCTGTCAATTCAACATTTGTTCTACCCCAAACATCAATAACTTGATTGTAACGTTCATTATTTGTAATGAATCCCATATTATAGTTGTTCTTAATCTCTTGAACTTTTTCCTTAGCCTCAGCGATTAATTTAACTTTTTCTTCTGGAATTACTACATCATTTAACGAGAACGAAAGTCCACCCCTAAATGCATTAATGAAACCTCTTTCTTTTATTTTATCCAAGAATTTGGCAGCTTCAGCCATTCCTGTAATTCTTATAACTTCAGAAATAACAGTTTTAAGTTCTTTTTTAGTTAATAACTTATCAATAAATCCAACTGCCTTAGGCGTATCTTGATTAAACAAAACTCTACCCGCAGTAGTTTCAATAATTTTCTCAACCAATTCTTCATTTTCCCTTACCGTAGTTTTCACCTTAATTGTAGCATGCATTTCTACAGCTTTTTCGTTAAGAGCGATAATCACTTCCTCAGGAGAATAAAAAATCATTCCTTCACCTTTAACAGGGTCTTTCTTAGTTCCCTTCTTAACTTTGGTAATATAATACAAACCTAGTACCATATCTTGAGAAGGAACTGCAATAGGTTGACCGTTAGCAGGGTTTAGAATATTATGTGAAGCCAACATTAACATTTGAGCTTCAAGAATTGCAGCGTTACCTAAAGGTAAGTGAACAGCCATCTGATCCCCATCAAAATCTGCGTTAAAAGCAGAACAAGCTAAAGGGTGAAGTTGAATCGCTTTTCCTTCAATAAGTTTTGGTTGGAATGCTTGAATACCTAGACGGTGAAGCGTAGGAGCACGATTTAATAGCACAGGATGCCCCTTCAAAACGTTTTCAAGAATATCCCATACAACAGGATCTTTCTTATCTACCATCTTTTTAGCCGACTTAACTGTTTTCACAATACCTCTTTCTATCATCTTTCTGATAATGAAAGGCTTGTACAATTCAGCAGCCATATTTTTTGGTATACCACACTCGTGAAGCTTTAATGTTGGTCCAACAATAATAACAGAACGAGCAGAGTAATCAACCCTTTTTCCAAGTAAGTTTTGACGGAAACGACCTGACTTTCCTTTTAAGGAGTCAGATAATGATTTTAATGCTCTATTTGCATCAGTTTTAACAGCATTAGCCTTTCTAGAGTTATCGAATAATGAATCAACAGCCTCTTGTAACATACGTTTTTCATTACGTAAAATTACTTCAGGAGCCTTAATTTCTATTAATCTTTTTAAACGGTTGTTCCTTATAATAACTCTTCTATAAAGATCGTTCAAATCCGATGTTGCAAAACGTCCGCCATCCAATGGCACTAATGGACGTAATTCTGGTGGAATTACAGGAACAACTTTAATAATCATCCATTCTGGACGGTTTTCAATGTGTTTGTTAGCAGATCTAAAAGCTTCAACAACTTGAAGTCTTTTAAGAGCTTCAGCTTTTCTTTGCTGTGAAGTTTCAGTATTTGCCTTGTGTCTTAACTCATAAGATAAAGCATCAAGATCTAATCTTTTTAATAACAACTCAAGTGCTTCTGCACCCATAGCCGCAATAAATTTATTAGGATCTTCATTATCTAAGTACTGATTATCTGATGGTAATTCATCACAAATATCTAAATATTCCTCTTCAGTTAAGAAATCTAAATATGCCAAAGGTTCACCATCTTTATTATTAGCAATACCCGGATTAACTACTACGTATCTCTCATAGTAAATAATCATATCTAATTTCTTAGTCGGTAAGCCAAGTAGATAACCCATTTTGTTAGGTAACGAACGAAAGTACCATATATGAGCAACAGGAACTACCAGCTGAATATGTCCAGTTCTTTCTCGACGAACTTTCTTTTCAGTAACCTCTACACCACATCTATCACAAACAATTCCTTTGTAACGTATTCTCTTATATTTACCACAGTGACATTCCCAATCCTTAACAGGACCGAAAATTCTCTCACAAAACAAACCATCTCTCTCTGGCTTATATGTTCTATAATTAATTGTCTCTGGTTTAATAACTTCACCACTTGATCTATCTAGGATCAATTCTGGAGATGATAAGCTAATAGTAATCTTATCAAATTTTGGTGGAGTCTTTACATTTTTTCTATATCCCATCGTGTTACGATAATAAATTCAACAAAAAACAATTAAGTGGATTAACCTAACGAAATGTTAAGACCTAATCCTTGAAGCTCGTGCAACAATACGTTGAACGACTCGGGAATACCTGGCTCAGGCATTGGTTCGCCTTTAACAATTGCTTCGTAAGCTTTAGCTCTACCGTATACGTCATCAGACTTAACAGTTAAGATTTCACGAAGAATGTTAGCAGCACCAAATGCTTCAAGTGCCCATACTTCCATTTCACCAAAACGCTGACCTCCAAATTGAGCTTTACCTCCAAGAGGCTGTTGCGTTATTAATGAATATGGACCTATAGAACGAGCATGCATTTTATCATCCACTAAATGTCCAAGCTTAAGCATATAAATAATACCAACTGTTGCAGGCTGATCAAAACGTTCACCAGTACCTCCATCATGAAGGTAAGTTTGTCCGTTTTCAGTGATTCCAGCTTTATCAGTATATTCTTTTATTTGGTCTAATGAAGCACCGTCAAAAATAGGTGTTGCGAACTTCATACCTAACCTTTCACCTGCCCAAGCAAGAACAGTTTCATAAATCTGACCCAAATTCATACGAGAGGGAACTCCTAAAGGATTAAGAACAATATCCACTGGAGTACCATCTTCTAAGAAAGGCATATCTTCCTCACGAACAATTCTCGCAACGATACCTTTGTTACCATGACGACCAGCCATTTTATCTCCTACCTTAAGCTTTCTTTTCTTCGCTAAATAAACTTTTGCCAATTTAACAATACCTTGAGGTAACTCATCTCCAACAGTTATAGCGAACTTTTTTCGCTTGTGAGCACCTAAAATATCAGAAGCCTTTATGTTAAAGTTGTGAATCAGACGTTTAATCATATCGTTGATTCCATCATCTTTGGACCAGTTCATTGGATTAACATTATCATAATCGATATCTGCTAATGCCTTTTTTGTAAACTTAGAACCTTTTCCGATCAACTCTTCCTTATAAAGATTAAAAACACCCGCTGATGTTTTTCCTTCAACAATCTTCCAAAGCTTATCAAGTAAAATTCCTTTTACCTCACCAAGATTTTTCTTAAATGTTTCCTCAAGTTTAGCAACCATGTTTTTCTCATCAGCTCTAGACTTTCTATCCTTAATGGCTCTTGAGAATAATAGTTTATCAATAACAACACCCTGAACAGATGGAGATACTTTTAGTGAAGCATCTTTAACATCACCAGCCTTATCACCAAAGATAGCTCTTAACAACTTTTCTTCAGGAGTCGGATCAGTTTCACCCTTTGGAGTTATTTTTCCAATCAGGATATCACCCTCTTTAACTTCAGCGCCCACTCTAATCATCCCGTTTTCATCAAGATCTTTAGTAGCCTCCTCAGAAACGTTTGGAATATCAGCAGTAAGTTCTTCTAAACCACGTTTAGTGTCTCTAACTTGCATAATGAATTCCTCAATATGAACAGAAGTGTAAATATCTTCTTTAACAACCTTTTCAGAAATTACAATAGCATCCTCAAAGTTATAACCCTTCCAAGGCATGAACGCAACTTTTAAGTTACGGCCAATAGCTAATTCTCCCTTCTCTGTTGCATAACCTTCACATAAAACTTGACCTTCTTCAACTTCCTCGCCCTTTTCAACGATTGGTTTAAGATTGATACAAGTCCCTTGGTTAGTTTTCTTGAATTTGACTAATTGATAAATTTTAAGGTCTTCTTCAAAAGAAACCAATTTTTGAGCATCAGTTCTGTTATATTTAATATGAATCTCGTTAGCATCAACATATTCAACAATACCATTACCTTCTGCGTTAATTAAAACCCTAGAATCTCTTGCAACTTGTTTTTCTAGACCAGTACCAACAATTGGGGCTTGAGGCCTTAACAAAGGAACAGCCTGACGCATCATGTTAGATCCCATCAAAGCACGGTTGGCATCATCATGCTCTAAAAAAGGAATTAATGACGCTGCTATTGAAGCAATTTGATTTGGAGCCACATCCATCATGGAAATTTCTGTAGGTTCCACAATTGGATAATCAGCCTCCAGTCTTGCCTTTATAGATTTACTTTGGAATGTACCATCATCATTCAACGAAGCGTTGGCCTGAGCAATCAATCGACCTTCTTCCTCTTCAGCAGAATAGTATGCAAATTCTTTTAAATTTACCTTACCATTCTTAACCTCTCGGTAAGGTGTTTCAATAAATCCTAAACGATTTATTTTGGCGTAAACACAAAGAGAAGATATTAAACCAATATTAGGTCCCTCAGGAGTTTCAATTGTACAAAGTCTACCATAGTGAGTGTAGTGTACATCACGTACCTCAAAACCAGCCCTCTCCCTAGATAAACCACCAGGGCCAAGAGCAGATAAACGTCTCTTATTTGTAATTTCAGCTAATGGATTAGTTTGATCCATAAACTGAGAAAGCTGGTTAGTTCCGAAGAATGAGTTAATAACAGATGATAAAGTTTTTGCATTGATTAAATCAGTAGCAGTAAAAACCTCATTATCTCTAACATTCATTCTCTCACGAATCGTTCTAGCCATTCTAGCTAAACCAACACCAAATTGTGAGTATAGCTGCTCACCCACAGTTCTAACACGTCTATTAGATAAATGATCAATATCATCAATCTCAGCCTTAGCGTTAATTAACTCAATTAAATACTTAATAATTGAAATAATATCTGTTCTAGTTAAAACTCTAGAAGCCTCGGATAAATCATTACCTAATTTCTTATTGATTCGATATCTACCAACTTCTCCAAGATCATACCTAGCTTCTGAGAAAAATAATTTATCTATTACACCTCTTGCAGTATCCATATCAGGCGGTTCTGCGTTTCGTAAAACCCGATAAATATGCTCAACAGCTTCTTTTTCTGAGTTAGAGGTATCTTTTTGTAGGGTATTATAAATGATCGCAAAATCAGCAGAAGAGGTATCATCCTTATGCAAAAGGATAGTCTTTGAACCAGAATCCTCAATCAACTCAAGGTGACTTTCTTCTATAACAGTTTCCCTGTCAATAATAATCTCATTTCTTTCAATTGATACAACTTCACCTGTATCCTCATCAACAAAGTCTTCAACCCAAGATCTTAGAATTCTGGCAGCTAATTTTCTACCAATCGAAGACTTAAGATTTTTTTTATTAATTTTTACTTCATCAGCAAGATTGAAAATCTCCAATAAATCCTTGTCAGATTCATAACCAATTGCTCTTAATAAAGTAGTAACAGGCAACTTCTTCTTACGATCAATGTAAGCATACATTACACTATTAATATCGGTAGCGAATTCAATCCAAGAACCCTTAAAAGGAATAATTCTTGCCGAGTATAATTTCGTACCATTTGCATGTCTCGATTGACCAAAGAAAACACCAGGAGATCTATGAAGTTGAGAAACAATAACTCTCTCAGCACCATTAATCACAAAGGTACCTTTTGGCGTCATATAAGGAATTGTACCTAGATAGACATCTTGAACAATCGTCTCGAAATCCTCATGTTCTTCATCAGTACAATATAATTTCAATTTTGCCTTCAGTGGAACACTGTAAGTTAGACCTCTCTGAATACACTCTTCAAGAGAATAACGAGGAGGATCAACAAAATAATCTAAAAATTCTAATACAAATTGATTTCTTGCATCAGTAATGGGGAAGTTCTCCGAGAATACTTTAAATAAACCCTCAGACTCTCTATTTTCAGGAGTAGTCTCAAACTGGAAGAAGTCTTTAAAGGACTTCAGTTGAACTTCTAGGAAGTCAGGATATTCCGGACGCGCTTTTGCGTTAGCGAAATTAATCCTTTGTGGAAATTTAGTCAATTCAGACATAAATAAGAATTTGTTTTAAAACAATAGTGTTAAATCACAAAATGGGTTAGACCAATTCACATTAGGAATTGGTTCTAACCCTTAATCATTTTGATATTGAATTACTTCAACTCAACCTCAGCACCAGCTTCTTCAAGCTTAGCTTTGATTTCTTCAGCTTCGTCTTTAGAAACTCCTTCCTTTACAGGAGCTGGAGCGCTATCAACGACACCTTTAGCTTCTTTTAATCCTAATCCAGTGATTTCTTTAACTAGTTTAACAACACCTAATTTTGATCCACCTGGGGCATTTAAGATTACATCAAACTCTGTTTGTTCAGCAGCAGCCTCACCTCCTTCTGAACCACCAGCAGCAGCTACAGCTACAGCAGCAGCAGCAGGCTCTATTCCGTATTCTTCTTTTAAGATGTCAGCTAGTTCGTTTACTTCTTTAACAGTTAAGTTTACTAACTGTTCTGCAAATTCTTTTAAATCAGCCATTTTTTAAAGCTTTTAAAAATTTAATTAATAATAATTCTAGTTTGCCTTTTCCGACAATGTTTTAAGGATTCCTGAAAGTTTAGATCCACTTCCCTTAAGTCCACTAATAACGTTTTTAGCAGGAGATTGTAACAACATAAGTACGTCTGCGATAAGTTCTTCTTTACTCTTAATAGAGCTTAGAACCCTCACTTGATCATCACCAATGTAAACACTCTCTTCAACGTAAGCACCCTTTAGGATCGGTTTTTCATTACTTTTTCTGAACTTTTCTATCACCTTAGCAGGAGCATTACCTACTTCAGTAAACATAATTGACGTTGCACCTTTTAACACTTCATAAAGATCCGAATAATCCGCCTCAGAGGCTTCCATCGCTTTCTTTAAAAGTGAATTCTTGACAACTTCAACTCTGATTCCTTGTTCATGAAAAGCGCCTCTCAGTTTATTAGAGTCCTCAACAACCATTTCAGAAATATCTGTTAGGTAAAAATGAGCATTTGCCTCAAGTTTACCTTTAAGATCTGCAATTACTTGATTTTTGTCTTCTCTGTTCATGTTTTTAATCTAATAATTAGAGAAATTATTTATTTGGAAGCGTGTAACAACAATTTAGTTAAATGGTTTGGTATCGATTTTAACACCTGGGCTTTGTGTACTTGAAATTGTTAAACTTTTAACATAAGTACCTTTAGAAGCCGAAGGTTTTAATTTACCAATTACCGCCATCAATTCATTTACATTATCTACCAACTTATCTGCCTCGAAAGAAACTTTTCCAGCTGACGCATGAATAATACCATACTTATCAACTTTAAAATCAATCTTACCAGCTTTCACTTCAGTTACAGCTTTTGCAACATCCATAGTTACTGTTCCAGCTTTTGGATTAGGCATTAATCCTCTAGGACCTAAAACTCTACCCAAAGCACCAACTTTACCCATACAAGCAGGCATTGTGATAATAACATCAACATCGGTCCAACCACCTTTGATCTTTTCTACGTACTCATCAAGTCCTGCAAAATCAGCGCCAGCATCAATCGCGTCCTGAACTTTATCAGGCGTACATAAAACAAGAACTTTTACCTCTTTCCCGGTTCCGTGAGGTAAAGTAGCTATTCCTCTAACCATTTGGTTAGCTTTTCTAGGATCTACTCCTAAGCGAACATCAACGTCTAACGATGCATCAAACTTAGTCGTAGTAATATCCTTAACAATCTCAGCAGCTTTTTCCACACTATATAACGCTTCAACGTCATATTTAGCGAGGGCTGCCTTCCGGTTTTTACTAAGTTTAGCCATAATTAATAATTAATAATTTTTTAATAAGGAAATTCTCCTGATACAGTAACGCCCATACTTCTTGCCGTTCCAGCAACCATCTTCATAGCTGATGGAATAGTAAATGCATTTAAGTCACTCATCTTTCCTTTTGCAATTTCCTCAACTTGACTCCAAGTTAAGCTTCCAACCTTCATTCTGTTTGGTTCTGGAGATCCCTTCTTTAATTTAATCGCCTCTTTTATTTGTATTGCTACAGGAGGTTCTTTTAAAATAAAGTCGAAAGATCTATCAGAATAGACAGTAATAATAGTAGGAGTTACTTTCCCAGCTTTATCCTGAGTTCTAGCGTTAAACGCCTTACAAAACTCCATGATGTTAACACCATTAGCACCTAGTGCTGGACCAACCGGAGGTGAGGGATTAGCCGCTCCACCTTTGATCTGTAATTTAATAATACCTGTTACTTCCTTAGCCATTTCTAAGTAAATTAATTAACCAATAATTACTCCTTTTCAACCTGCATGAAATTCAGTTCTAGCGGAGTTTTTCTACCAAAAATCTTTACCATAACCTTTAACCTTTTCTTAACATCATCGATTTCTTCGATAATACCTGAGAAAGAATTAAATGGTCCATCGATAACTTTAACTGTTTCACCAACAACATAAGGAATATTCATCTCTTCCTCGCTTTCAGCTAACTCATCAACTTTACCTAATATTCTATTTACCTCAGCTGGTCTTAAAGGAATAGCATTATTTTGCTTGTCTCCTAAAAACCCAATAACTCCAGTAATATTTTTTATTACGTGAGGGACTTCTCCAACCAAAGCAGCTTCAACCAAAATATACCCTGGAAAAAAACTCCTCTCTTTTGAGATTTTCTTTCCATTTCTAATTTGATAAACTTTTTCAGTAGGGATTAATATTTGTTTGACATAATCTTCTAGACCAACAGCCTTGATTTCATGTTCAATATAATCCCTTACTTTTTTTTCTTTTCCACTAACAGCACGAACAACGTACCATTTTAGGACAATTTCATTTTTTTTTGCCTCAGCCATAAAAACTAAGATTAAATGTTAGTAGATAAAATTCATTACCTGCTCGAACACTAGGTTCATTATTTTAATAAGTAGAGCGAAAAACACAGATGCTCCTAATACAAGAAACGAATCTTTTTGTAATTGCTTAAACGAAGGCCAAGTTGTTTTCTCACTCAACTCAACGTAAACGTCACGCAAATAAACTTTTAATTTTCCCACTTTTCTTTCTTTTTCTAGCACGGGAGGAGAGGCTCGAACTCACGACCGCTGGTTTTGGAGACCAGTGCTCTACCAACTGAGCTACTCCCGTAGATTTCAAAAACCTTATTTGTAAAGAAAGGTGCCCAGTAAACTAGGCACCTTTTTATAAGGTATGAATCTTTAATTCTTACTCAATAATTTCAGTAACCTGACCAGCACCAACTGTTCTACCTCCTTCTCTTATTGCAAATCGTAAACCTTTATTCACTGCAACAGGAACAATTAAATGCACGTCGATAGTAACATTATCACCAGGCATAACCATTTCAGTCCCTTCAGGTAAAAAGATCTCACCAGTAACATCAGTAGTTCTCAAATAGAACTGTGGACGGTACTTATTTTGAAATGGAGTATGACGCCCACCCTCTTCTTTCTTAAGAACATAAACTTCAGCTTTGAACTTTTTGTGAGGTTGAATAGAACCTGGCTTACAAATTACCATACCTCTCTTAATTTGTTCTTTGTCAATACCTCTCATTAGGATACCAACGTTATCTCCAGCTTCACCTCTATCTAAAAGCTTTCTAAACATCTCAACACCAGTACATGTAGAAGTCATTTTATCCTCCTGCATACCAACGATCTCGATCTCCTCACCTACTTTAACAACACCAGTTTCAATTGAACCTGTAGCAACAGTCCCTCTACCAGTAATTGAGAAAACATCCTCAACAGGCATTAGAAAAGGCTTTTCATTATCTCTTTCTGGCTGAGGAATTTTTTCATCAACAGCAGCCATTAACTCTAATATGCTCCCTACCCATTTTGGATCTGAATTAAGACCTCCTAAGGCAGACCCCTGAATAACCGCAGCGTTATCACCATCATAGTCATAAAAAGAAAGTAATTCTCTCACTTCCATTTCAACTAATTCTAATAACTCTTCGTCATCAACCATATCCACTTTGTTTAAGAAAACAACCATTTCAGGGATACCAACTTGACGACCTAATAAAATATGCTCTCTAGTCTGAGGCATAGGTCCATCTGTTGCAGCAACAACTAAAATAGCACCATCCATTTGGGCAGCACCAGTTACCATATTTTTTACGTAATCCGCGTGACCTGGACAGTCAACGTGAGCGTAATGTCTTAATTCAGTTTCATACTCAACGTGGGAAGTATTAATAGTAATACCTCTCTCCTTTTCTTCAGGAGCGTTATCAATAGTATCGAAATCTCTTACTTCAGCACCTGTTACATCTGCTAAAACTTTTGTAATTGCAGCAGTTAAGGTAGTTTTTCCATGATCAACGTGACCAATAGTACCAACATTTAAGTGCGGCTTTGACCTTTGAAAACTTTCTTTAGCCATGATTAATTTAATTTAAAATTTATTAATAAAAACACAATTTATACGAGCCAATGACGGGATTTGAACCCGTGACCTCTTCCTTACCAAGGAAACGCTCTACCCCTGAGCCACATCGGCATTAACCCGATGATAAAAAAAGAGCGGGAAATGGGACTCGAACCCACGACCCTCAGCTTGGAAGGCTGACGCTCTAGCCAACTGAGCTATTCCCGC
>MDSY01092033.1_pt1 | contig 23421 bp, 19 predicted proteins | sample 811131 | NCBI WGS metagenome assembly MDSY01 (sample SAMN05326643, study PRJNA326480) | marine metagenome | isolation source: seawater | place: Atlantic Ocean: South West | collected 2010 | reverse complement strand
TTTGAAAACTCTGTAAATAGCAGTATTTTCACCAAACTTTAATTTTAATTTGCATTTTATGTTTGGGATTTTCAAAAAAAAATCGGAAAAAGATACTTTACTTAAAAAGTACAACACCTTAACAGAAGAAGCTTATAAGTTATCCCACTCTAACCGATCAGCAAGCGACCAAAAAACTAAAGAAGCCAATGATGTTCTAGATAGAATAAAAGCATTGGAATCGGAAGAAAATAAATAAGTTTTTCCCGAGAGTATTTAAAATTTATAATTCCTTATGAAAGATCGTGAGCTCGCAGAAAGCATACTAAAAATTACTAGAGAACATCCGGAATATAGCTACAATTACAAGCAAGTAGCTGCAGTACTGGGAGTCAAAGATGCATTTATAAGAAAAAGAATTGTTACACTTTTGCAACAGCTTGCTAAAAATGGAACTTTACAAGAAATAGAAAGAGGAAAATACCAAATAAAAGAAGGTAATAAAGAGCTTATAGGTCATATTCAAACTGTGAGTAAAGGGGGAGGGTATTTTATGTCTGAGAAAATTGAAAAGGACATCTATATTCATCCGTCCAATCTTAAAAATGCTCTCAACGGAGATAAGGTTCTTATAAAAAGTAGTTTGTATAAAGGCAAAGAGGAAGGAAGAGTACTGAAAATAATTGAACGTATAAAAAAAGATTATATTGGAGTAATTGAGATTTCCGAAAAATTTTGTTTTTTCGTTCCTGATGATAGGATGGTGAAAACACATTTTTTTATTGAAAAAAAACACATCAATAAAGCAAAAAATGGGCAAAAAGTAAAAGTTAAATTTCTTTCGTGGCCTAAAAATGCAAAAAGCCCTCAAGGAGCAGTAATTGAAATTATAGGAAATCCTGGTGAAATAAATGTTGAAATGAATTCTATTCTTTCAGAATTTGGATTTCCAACAAAATTCCCAATTCCTGTCATCGAAGATTTGGATACTATCCCAATTCCAAATTATGATAAAGAAGCTAAAAAAAGAAGAGATTTTAGACAAGTTGCTACTTTGACTATTGACCCTGTTGATGCTAAAGATTTTGACGATGCACTGAGTTTCAAAGAACTTGATGATCAGACAACTGAAATAGGTATTCATATAGCAGATGTAGGGCATTTTGTAAAAGAAAAATCCATTATTGACAATGAAGCTTTTGAAAGAGGGAATAGCGTATATCTAGTAGATAGAGTAATTCCGATGCTTCCTGAAAAACTTAGTAATGTTTTATGCTCCTTAAGACCTAAAGAAGATAAATTAACATTTTCGGTAGTCTTTAAAATCAATAAAAAAGGGGAAGTTCTAGACACTTGGTTTGGCAAAACCGTTATCCACTCTAACCATAGATTCACTTATGAAGAAGTACAGGAAATTATTGAAGGCAAAAAAAATATATTCTCTAAAGAAATTAATGTTCTAAATGCATTGGCCAAAATTATTCGTTCCGAAAGACTGGATAGCGGAGCGCTTAATATTGAAAGTTCTGAAGTTAAATTTCAACTGGATGAAAAAGGCACTCCAATTGGAACCTACATAAAGGTATCTAAAGAAGCTCATCAGTTAATTGAAGAGTTTATGCTACTTGCCAACAAGCATGTTGCAACAAAAATGGGGAAACCAGCTAAAAACAAACTTATTTCTCCATTTATTTATAGAGTTCATGACGATCCTAATGAAGAAAAACTAAATGATTTAAAAATCTATTTAAAGTCTATGGGTTATGAAATAATAAGAAAGAAAAATAAGCCTATTTCTTTTTCTTTAAATGAAGTAATGCAAAAAGCCAAAGAACGAAAAGAACTACAGTTAATTTCTCCAATGGTTATTAGATCAATGTCCAAGGCTATCTATAGCTCAGATAATATCGGACATTATGGACTGGCATTTCAATATTACACCCATTTCACATCTCCTATAAGAAGATATGCAGATTTAATTGTACATAGAAAATTAATTAAATCTTTGGAAGAAAAAAATGCTCATAGTAAAGATCAGTTAGAACATACATGTAACCATATTTCTAAAATGGAAAAACAGGCAGTTGACGCAGAAAGAGCATCTATAAAATATATGCAGGTGGTATTTCTCAAAGAGCGAATAGGACAGCAATTTACCGGAATGATTTCTGGACTTACAGATTGGGGAATATATGTTGAACTTATTGAAAATAAGTGTGAGGGAATGATTCCTTTAAACTCTATGAAAGACGATCAGTATTATTACGACCCTGAGAAAAAATCAACAACTGGTTATAAAACTCGAAAAACATATAGAATGGGTCAAGAGGTAAAAATAATAGTTAAAAAAGCAGATTTACACAAGAGGCAAATAGATTTTAAAATTATTAACTAGTTCTTTATAAAAGACTTCACAATCACTTTTTGTTGTTGTTTTAAAGTTATGGAGTAATACCCTTTAGTAAGTTTTGAGGTGTTTAGATTAACACTATTTGAATTGATTTTTTTATTGGATAAAACTTGTTTTCCCATAATATCAAAAACAACTAGTTCTGAAATTATTTTTGAGCTAGTTATAGTTAAGTTGTTATTAGTTGGATTTGGATAAATAGATACTTCGTTTATGATAGGAGAATTAATTGCTGTTGTGTTTTCATAGGAAATATTGATATTATCAATATACAAATCGTTGCCTCCTCCAGATTGAAATTCAAATTTAAATCTGAAATTTTGAACACAAAATGGTCCAATTAAACTGGTAATAGTAGCTTCTTTCCAATCGGCAAAAGATGGTAAAAAGTTATTTTGATCTGGTGCAGTAATTAGCTGACTGTACTGTAGTATCTTCCTTACAGACCATGTTTTCCCACAATCGTTCGAAGCTAAAACTTTTAGATAATCGTTATTGGTAGAATTTTTTCTAGCAAAGGCATATTTAAAATTGAAATACGCTTTGTTAGAATCTGACAAATCAAAGGTTTTACTTTCTAAAATATGTTTAGTTCCCTTTAAAATACCATTATTTTGAACTTTTAAACAGTAAGATCCATTATATGAAACCTCATCTGTAATAGACCAATTTCCAATATTAGAAATCCATTCTGGAGAATTAAAGTTACTAGTCTCAAACCCCTCGTAAAAAGGCAATTGTTCTCCATTGTAATCCATTACAATAACTGCATTGTTTTTAAGTTCAGTTAAGAAATTAATGCTGTCTCCAGAAGAAGTTAAAGAAACATCGAATACTCCCGGAGAGGGGTAGGAAGTATACAGGTTTTCTAAATTGGAAACGTTCGGATTTGCGCCAGTGAAATCCCAAGTCCATGAAATTGGATTGTGGTAAGAGTAATCTTGAAAATACAAACTATCACCAGAACAGGTAATGTATCTATTAGCAAAAAAATCAACTTTGCAAAAAGGAGCTGTTGTATCTATGCCCGTTGCTAAATGATTTGCTGAAGTAATTAAATTGGATCTTCCCCCAAGACCTGAAGTCAACGCTGTTCTCATTCTTGCTTTTTGGCCTAAAGTAAACATCTTTCTACACGGACTATATTCCATATGATTCTCAATATTTGCAACTGAGCCACAAGTTGTTTCATTATAATTACACCACTGAGACCCAATGGTATTTGGAGTATCTGCAACTCCGTCATCTGAACTACAATTCGAAGCAAGCCCTGGATCATTGGTGCTTCCCCATGTGTGTGGTAGATTTAACCAATGGCCAACTTCATGAACAAATGTTTTACTTCCGGATGGATTTCCAGTTCCAATACTTCCACAATAGTCATGTCTTAACCATATTCCATTATTCATTGTATTTCCAAAAAATGAGGAAGGATAATATGTGTAACCAGCAATTCCAGTTCCTACTGAGCCGCAAACAAAAACATTTAAATACTGATCTCCAGGCCAGTTTCCCTGAAAGACATTGTTATACATCATAACATCATCTATCTGATCTGATCCGTTAATATCCCCATTATTGTAAGAGTAAGGGCTTTGTGTCATTGTAACTCCGCTAAAACAAGTCCCGTCAGGAGCCTTAGTAGCTAAAACAAATTCTACTTCAATATCAGCAATTAATGGTTTAAATAAAGAGTCAACAGTGGCAGTATCCGCTCTAAGAGCTCTTAAATCTCTATTTAGAATGGCAAGAGCGTCAAGAACCTGTGATCTGTCAATTTTCTCAACTCCATTATTGTGAACTATATGAAAAACAACAGGTATTTTATACAAAACTCCCTTATTTTGAGAGCCAGACGAATATTGGGTATTTGTATTGATTCTCTGTTCTTGATCATATAAACTCTTAAAAGTAGAATCCTCTAATAATTTGGATAACACCACATGGTGTCCACAAGAAAAATCTTGCGACTGTGCAGTCAATTTGATGTTGTTAGAAATTGAAATTATTAGAACTAATGATAAGCATTGAAGTGTTTTTTTCATAGAACTTTAAAGCTATAAAAAGGATCTGTAATAATAGCTTGAAAATTAAAATAATTAAGCAATCTGAATAAATTCTTCCTCGATTAATGAGTCTCCTTGGTATTTTCGAAATAACTGAATTGTAGCAACAACATCTTTCTCACAATAGTGAATAATTCTATCTAAATCTTTGTCCTGATAAAAAACTTTGGCTACTTGACTGCCATCCATATCGTCTTTTGGGGTTGGTATTTTAAAAACATATGTTAGTAAGTCTAAAGAAGTGTAGTTTTTAAAATCTCCAAACTTCCATAGTTCCATAGTGTCTAAATGTTTTATTTCCCAAGGTTTTTTACCAGAAATATTTAACATATAAGGAATTTTTAAATTGTTAATTAAAATCCTTCTACATAAAAAAGGAATGTCAAACTCTTTGCCATTATGTGCACAAAATAAGAAATCTGGACTATTGTAATAGCTATTTAAAAGATCTAAAAATTCCTGAAGAAGAACTATTTCGTCTTCGTTTGCTATACTTTTAACACGAATCTGAGTTTCTCCTTCTTTCTGTAAAACGAAACCTAGAGATATACAAACTACTTTTCCAAATTCAGCATAAATGCCAGCTTTTTCGTAAACTTCCTCTGCATTTATCTTCTCTCTTTCTTGAATAAATCTTGTTTTTCTGTCCCACAGTCCTTGACCTCTTTCATCTAGATCTTTGTAGTTAAAAGTTAGAGGAACTGTTTCAATATCAAAAAAAAGAATCTTACTGTAATTGATGTTTTTAAGCATTATTTATTTCTTTTTGTCTATCCAATTAATATCGAACAAATCCTTAAAGTTTTTTTTGAATCGTAGCTTTAACTCATTCATGTCAATTAACTGATTGGTTTCTTTTTGCAAAGAGGTTACCGACTTATCTTCAATTCCACAAGGAACTATATGATTAAAATAATCCAAATTAGAATTTATATTAAATCCTATACCATGCATGGTAACCCAACGGCTACATTTCACGCCAATTGCGCAAATTTTTCTTGGGTTTTCTTTTTCAGCATCTACCCAAACACCTGTAAATCCATCTACTCTTTGTCCAGCAACTCCATAATCGCTGAGTGTTAAGATTACAGACTCTTCTAAAAGCCTTAGATATTTATGTATGTCTGAAAAAAAATAATCTAAGTCTAAAATTGGATAAACTACCAATTGTCCTGGGCCATGGTAGGTAATATCTCCACCACGGTTGATTTTGTAAAAAGAAATATTCTTTTCTTTTCTTTTCTTACCATCAATAAGAAGATTTTTCATGTCTCCACTTTTTCCCAAAGTATAGACATGGGGATGCTCACAAAAAATTAAATGGTTTTTGGTAAGAATCTTGTCTTCAGGAAACTTTCTATTTTTTATTTTCAATTGGACGGATGCATCAAACAATTCAGTTTGATAATCCCAACATTCCTTGTAGTCTATTAGCCCTAAGTCCTCCAATTCAACCTCCGGTTGGTTCATATCTTGGCTAATTCTGCCTTTAAAAAGTTAATTACTTCTACTTCTACATCGTCAACTTTGTAAAGTTCTGCCAAGTAAACCGATATCCAATCTCCCAATAAAACATGGTAAAAAGATTGCGCAAGTAAGGAATCTCCTTTTGCAGTAAATTCTAATACGGTGGAGGTGTGTTTTTTAAAAATGTCTTTACATATATCAATCCTAACTGATGAACGTGGGTGCTCATAAGAAGATCTGAAAATTATCACTGCATATTCTTCTTTTCCGCCAGCCCAGCCAACAAGTTCGTTGTGATTCATTTCAGGAAAAACATGCGCCCAGCCCAATGCTTTAGAATTTTCATTAATCTGCTGTTTAAATCTTACTATTACCCCCTCCATTGAAGATTCAGAATAAGTAATAAATGTTTTGTTTTGTAATGCTTTGGCGGTTTGCTTGGCGGCAGAGATTATATCCTCAACTTCTTTATTAAGAAGAGTAACTGTTGCTTTGGTCTGCTGTACATAATCGTTGTTGATAAACCCATAATGATTGAAAAGAAATAGTTGCTGGATTACAGAATAAGTAAGCATAGCTCTTGGTGAAAATGCTTTTGGTAAAATTAAAAGATTATAGTTGTTTTCTTTGGCAATTTCTGCCAATTTACCACCTGCAGTTATACAAGCAATTTCTGCGTTTACATCTTGAGCAAATTTTAATGCCTCAAGAGTTTCTTCTGTATTTCCAGAAAAACTTGAAACAATAACCAAGGTATTTTCATTAATAAATTTTGGCATTGTGTAATCGTTATTGATTACAGCTGGTATTTTGAGTTGATCAGCTACTATTTGAGTAGCAATTTTACCACCAATACCTGAGCCGCCTAGCCCCGTAATTACGATGTTTTTGATTTGGTTTTTAGAGGGCTTTAAATTTGCCTTTTCTCCTATTTCTAATGCTTCTGATAATTGTGCTGTAAATTGTTTTACTAGTCTTCTCATTTTTATTTTTTATATAGTTGCTATACACTTTAATTCTATTGCAATTGGTGTTGGTAACGAGTCAATTGCAACGGTTGTTCTACAAGGTTGATTTTCTTTAAAATATGTGGAATAAATCTCATTAAATTTTTTGAAGTCTCTTTTTATATCCACTAAAAAAACGGTAATATCTACTAGTTTCTCCCAGGAAGATCCACTTTCTTCTAAAATAGTTTTTACATTTTGGAATACACTGTGACATTGAGCTTCAAAATCAAATGTTTTAAAATTTCCGTTGTGATCTAACTCTAACCCTGGAACAAAAGAATCATTGGCATCTGAATTTGCTTTTCTTGGACCAACACCAGAGAGGAATAATAGATTACCCACTTTTCTAGCATGTGGATATAGCCCTACTGGTTTAGGTGCTTTTTCAGAACTTATTTGTGATGAATCCATAAAATATTTAATTATTAAATTCGAAATTAATCATAACTTATACATACGTTGGTAGTTTCTGTAAAAAAGTTCAACGCATAACTTCCTCCCTCTCTTCCAACACCTGATTCTTTCATTCCTCCAAAGGGAGTCCTTAGATCTCTTACCAACCAACAATTTATCCAAACAATTCCTGAATCTAGTTTTAATGACATTCTATTTGCCTTTTTTATATCTGTAGTCCAAACCATACTGCACAAACCATACTTAGTACTATTAGCAAAATTTAATACCTCTTGCTCACTGTCAAATGGAGTTAATGTGACAACAGGACCAAAAATTTCTTCTTGGTTTGTTGAGCAATCGTAACTAAGTCCTTCAAAAACAGTTGGCTCAAGAAAATATCCATTAGAGCACCTGCCTTTAGGAAAAAATTTATTTCCTCCTGCTAATAGAATCCCACCATCTTTTTTTGCAACTTCAATATGCTGTAGAACTTTTTCCATATGTTGCTTTGAAACTAAAGCGCCAATTTTTGAAGATTTTTCTAATGGATCTCCGATAGTCAAATTTTTAACTTTTTTAAGGAATTTTTCCTTAAAAATCTCATAAATTTTTCTTTCCACAAAAATTCTTGAACCACATAGGCAAATTTGACCTTGGTTAGAAAATGAGCTTAAAACAGAACTGGAAACAGCTTTTTCTAAATCACAATCAGCGAAAATAATATTTGGGTTTTTTCCACCTAATTCTAAGCTTAATTTTTTAAACATTGGAGCAGCGACTTCTGCAATTTTTTGCCCTGTTAATGTTCCTCCAGTAAAGGAAATAGCTTTAATATTTGGATGTTTGGTAATTTCATAACCCACTTTTGGCCCTAACCCATGAACAATATTTAAAACTCCTTTAGGCAAACCAGCATCTATACAAATTTTTGAAAATAAGAAAGCTGTCATTGGAGTAATCTCAGAAGGCTTTGCAACCACAGTATTTCCTGTAGCTAAAGCTGGAGCAATTTTCCAAGTAAATAAATAAAGTGGAAGATTCCAAGGAGAAATACATCCTACAACTCCTATTGGCTTTCTTAAAGTATAATTAATAGCTACTTGACTCATTTGGTGGCTTTCGGAGCTTTCATGCAAAATAGCGCTAGCAAAAAAAGACATGTTAGTAGCTGCTCTTGGGATATCTACTTTCTTTGCAAGAGCCAAAGGCTTACCGTTATCTACCGACTCCGCAAAAGCTAAATCATCTTGCCTTTCTAGAATTAAATCTGCTATTCGTTGTAAAACAGTAGCCCTTTGTTTTATTGTAAAACTACTCCAAATTGGAAATGCGTCTTTAGCTGCTTTTTGGGCATTCTCTACGTCTTGTTTGGTTGAATCTGGTATCAAACTGTAAACTTCTCCAATTGATGGGTTGTAGTTGTCCAACCACTGCTTATTTGAAGGATCTATAAGCTTTCCATTGATATAATTGAATATTTTGTCCATTCTATTGACAGCGACTATATGCGCGTTGAAATTTTATTTGTTCTGACTCGCTTTTTTCCAATTGATTTAAAACGTCAATATATAAAACATTACAAGAGTCTGTCCAGAAATCAATCTCTACTTCTTCTTGTGCTCTGTGCAATTGAGTATAACAATTGCATAATTTTTCTGCTAGTGGATGTTTTTCCTGACAAGAAAAAAATAAAGCTGAATATATTATTATACAAAAAAAATGTCTCATATAATTTAAAATTAATTATAAAATTCAGGTTTATACTTAATAATTGAAATCAAATTTGAAACCAAGTCTTGCGATAAAATTGTTTTTAAAATTAAAGTAGATGGATCGTATAAAAGTTCTTTATGAATTACTCTTACATTTTCTTTGTATTCATCCATAAAAGTGACATTGCCCCATTCATCATAATCGTACCTAAACTCTTTTATTGGAACTTCATTTTCATTGTTAAAATATTGAATAGATTTTAAAAACCCTCTGTCATTGTAATGATATTTTTCGTGCTTAGTGTTATTAGATATTAATAGTCTAGTATGAATTTTGGATAGATAATTAAAGCTATCATAATGGTAAATTTGTCTTTGGTAAGGTCTCCCATTGCTATTTAATGTGGTCACCTCAATGGTAGAATCTTTATCTTCATAAAGGTAACTTTCTTCAAATATTATATACTTCTCTTCTAGTTTAAAATTCATTTTACTTCTTGAAGCATTTTTTTCTCTTGAATAAGTCTTATTAATTAATTTTCCTTGATCATTATATTTTTTACTGTAAGAATAAAACCCATAGGAATCACTCACACGAAAAATAGTATTCTCATTTTTTAAATTGTATTCATAAAATGTAGATGTTGTATCCGATCTACTTTTGGTTTGGAAAGTTAAATAATGAATTTTTAAATTTCCTTTTTCATTAAAAATATAGGCCTCTTTTTTACCAGAGCTTTTTATTGCACCAAGTTCTTTTTTGGAGGAAATTTCACCAGTTAAAGACTTTAATTTAACAGATCTAATATATTTTTCATTAAAAAAAGGAATTTCAGTAAAAATTTGACCTGACTCATTATTAATCATTTGGGCAAATAATTGATTAATAGAAAGACAAAATAACAGCAAAATAAATCTGTTCATATTTCTAAATTTAGTGCTTGTTTAATTGTAAAAACAGCAGGAAGACAAAATTTTTCTTTGCAAATAAATATATTTTTTTTGTTGGGTTTGTACTTTTCTTTGAAAATTGGTAAATCAGAACGTTTTTCTAATAAATATACATCTTCGAAAAAATTTTTTTTAGAATACAATTCTAGTACCTCCTCCACTGAAAACCCAATCATAACGTATTGTTTTATAGGATTGTTGATTTTCATAGATAAAAGCATCCAATTGGTGAAATTGGAAGGGGAACTTTCAGCATTATATGCCACTGTCAAAAGCATATCATCACAAATTTTCAAAAAAGACTTATCGTAAGTAACTTTATAAATCTCATATAAATTACTAGCCATCATTGAATTACTTGATGGAATAACCTGATCATCCACCTCGTAAACATCTTTAAAAAGCTTTTGTTCATTGGAAAGTCTAAAAAGATTTTTTTCTTTTTGCCAAAATTTAGAAATTGTAAATTCTGTAAATTGAATACTTTTTTCGATCCAATAGCTAGAATTTTTAATTTTTCCCATTTTAATGGTTGCTGAAATCAACCAAGCATAGTCTTCTAGTGTCCCTTTTATTATATTGTTTGTATAAACCAATCTGTTGCATTGGTGTTTATTATTGGTAAATCTTTTAAAAATTAGTTTGAGAAGCCCTTCAGCTTTATCGAAATATTCAATTTTATTATAACTAATTGACGCGTCTAAGAATCCGATTACCATCATACAGTTCCAACTGCAAATGGCTTTATTATCAATAGCTGGAAAGCTTTTGTTTTCACGTATTTGTTCTAGTTTTGAAATAATTCTTTTTCCTTTCTCACTATTGTCATAAATTATTCTGTGCATATGCCAATTGTTTTCCCAAAGCATATCCTGAGTCATGTTAAAGTAAGATTTACAATAGTTTTGTTCTTCCTCATTTAAATTTTCATGAATTTCAGATTTTTTAAAAACATAATAAGCTCCCTCCCCGTCTTTATTATCTGCATCTACAGAAGCTGGAAAAAGCTGGTGGTTTTTTTCACTTAGTTCCAGCCAATAATTAATAGTTTGATCCACTAATAATTCATTTTTGGTGTCTTTATTTAGAAAATCAGAAATGGAAAAAACACTTATCAATTGAGCATTGTCGTAAAGCATTTTTTCGAAATGTGGAATATTCCAGTCCTGGTCTATACAATATCTAAAAAATCCACCTTCTAAGTGGTCAAATAATCCTCTTTGAGAAATTTTATCAAGGGTTAGATTGATAAATAAATTCCATTCTTTTGATTTTGCTGCCAACATTGAAAAATTTAAAACTGTTGGTAAAGGAAATTTTTGATTAGAATTAATCCCTCCATTTTTAATATCCAAAAAATAACTCCAGTCACTAAAATCATTTGCAAAATTAAAATGCAATTTTTTAGGTTTTACTGAGGATTCTAAAAGATGCTCAGAATATTTTTGGGTAAAGTCTAAAAGAGTCTCTGGATGGTCATTATGTAAAACATAAAACCTATTGATTAACTGCATCCATTCATTTATCTGGAAATAGGTTCCGGCATAAAGTGGGGTTGTGTCTGGCATTAAAATACAGTTTAGAGGCCATCCTCCATTTCCTTTAGTTTCCATTATAAAATCCATGTAGGCAATGTCCACATCCGGATGTTCTTCCCTATCTACTTTTATCGAAATAAAGTTCTGATTCATAAAACTTGCAATTGGTTGATTGCTAAATGTTTCTTTCTCCATAACGTGACACCAATGGCATGCGGAATAACCAATACTTAGGATAATTAATTTATTTTCAAGTAAAGCAGCATCTAAAGTTTTCTCTGACCAAGTTTTCCAGTGAATCGGATTTTCAGCATGGTGTTTTAAATAAGCACTATTTGAGCTCTTTAGTTCATTCATTATTGTAATTATCCAATAGCTCTTTTAGATCCGACAAAATCTGACTTTTTAAATGTTTAGGAGAGACGATTTTACAATCTTTGCCAAAACCCATAAGCAACATTTTAAGCTCATAGGTAATTAATAAATGGAAGGAAAAAAGATGATTGCCATTGGACTTTATTTCCTTTATTTCTTGAGAATGATGGATTGGTTGAGATTCTAAATATTTGGACAATATTGGCTTAGTTTCAATAATGATCTCATTTGGGAGCTCGTTGAAAACTGTTATCCCTAGAGAATGTTTGAAGTAATTGTCAGGGGAAAATAATGAATCAACTATAAACTTTTGCACTAGTACAATTGGATCGTAAATTCTATCTAATGCAAAAGTTATGACTTTATTTTTAAGTTCGCTTTTTCCTGTTAAATACCATCTGTTTCTGTACTCTTTTAAAAGATATGGGTTAACTCTCCTTACTTTTTTTTCATTCTTAGAGTAATTAAAATAATTGAACTGAACAGTTTTTTTGTTTTTTATTGCTTCTAAAAAAAGTTCTAAATTTTCATTCCCTCTTACAGTTGGAAGAGTTTCAAATTGAATAACTTCTTCCTCTTGAGAAATACTTTTGGAAGAACTTATAGCACGATCTAATATTTTTTGAATAGCGAATTCATACTGACTAAAAAGACTCGTATTTTTAAATTGGTGAAGTATGGTTGAAGCTGCTTTTATTGCGTTTATATCTTTTTCGGTAAGAGGCACATCGTCCATTGAAAAATCTTTTTGTGTATAAAAATATCCTCTGTCTTTTTTACTGTATGCAATCGGAGCATCATGTTCCATTCGCATAGCAAATAAGTCTTTTTCAACGGTAGAGTCGCAAATATGAGTTCCATCGCTACTGCCAAAAATTTCGTCTTCACAAAGTTGTCTCAAATCTTTTTTGCTTGGGAAAGGGATGTACTCATTTCTAATAGCTCTATCTATAATTCGGTATCTTAATAATGCGTTTTTAATTACTGGCATAAAGTCAAAATTGGAAATATATAAAAGGTTGTAAACTTGTAGAGGCAACTTGATACATGAAAAATACTGCAACAAAACAAACCATCAACTGTACTAAAACTGGAGCGTTTGAAAATTTGTTCCTATACCAAAATTTCCAGTTTTCTGGAATAAAATGAATTAAAAATCCCAATATTATCACTAAAAACACATTACTGTAGACTACCAAAACATCAGAAATTAAACTCCATTTAAAATTAAAAATTAGCTGATTTAGAATCTCATTAGCGGTAAACCATTCTGAAATTATATTGTGGCCTTCATCCATTTGAACCCAAGAATTATTGGAGCCTGTTCTAAACCAAATTCTAGTAAAAGTCACAAAATTAAAAGTAATAATTACTCCCAAAATTTTATTCCACCACTTTGATTTGTTTTTCCAGGGGCTAATATTTTTCCATAATTTATAAACTACAATTCCAATTCCATTTAATCCTCCCCAAAGAACAAAGTTCCAACTGGCTCCGTGCCATAGTCCTCCAATTAACATGGTAAGCATAATATTAATATTGGTTAAATACCATTTATTAAATTTTGGAAAAATTTCTCCTAAAAGTAAAGTTGAAAAAATGATAGAAATAATACCAAAAAGAAGTGCTAAAGATCCACTAATTAAATAAACAAAAAGAACAATCATTGACAGTGCAACATAACTAAAAATAGACCCTCCTCTGTTTCCACCCATAGGTATATATAGATAGTCTTTTAACCAGGAGGATAAAGAGATATGCCACCTTTTCCAAAATTCCCCGCAATTATCTGCTTTATAAGGAGAATTGAAATTCTTTGGCAACCTAAAGCCAAGGGTTAATGCAATTCCAATAGCAATGTCTGTATAGCCAGAAAAATCTGCATATACCTGTAACGAATATCCATAAAGAGCCATTAAGTTTTCAAAACCAGAAAACATTGAAGGATTAGCAAATATTCTATCTACAAAATTAACTGCAATATAATCTGCTAATAAAAACTTTTTTAAAAGTCCATTTATTATCCAAAATAATGCAAGGCCAAATTCTTTTTTAGTAACACTGTAAGGTTGGTAAATTTGTGGTATAAATTCTGAAGCTCTTACAATTGGCCCCGCAACTAACTGAGGAAAAAATGAAACATAAAAACCAAAGTCAAATACACTTTTAACTGGGTATAATTTTTTTCTGTAAATATCTATTGCGTAAGACATAGTCTGAAAAGTATAAAAGGATATTCCTATTGGTAATAATATTTGGTCAACTCTAAAACTAGAGCCACTAATTTGATTTGTAAATAATGCAAAATGATTTATTGGATGCCAATGCGAGCCAATAATTGAATTAAATGAATCGGCAAAAAAGTAGGCGTATTTAAAATATATTAAAATAATAAGATTGATCGAAACACTAATTCCGAGCAAAATTTTTGCATTCAGTTCTTTTTTAGAAATAAAAATTGCTTTGCCAATATAAAAATCTGCAATGGTAGAAAAAAGTAAAATTGAAAAGAAAAATCCACTTGTTTTGAAATAAAAATATAGACTCACTAAAAATAGAAAAATACTTCTTAGCCGTATTTTACTGTGTATTAGACCATAGCCAATTAACACAAATAAAAAGAAGATCCAAAAAGGATATTCAGTGAATATCATAGGATGCTCAGAGTTAGACAAAAATGGTGAAAATAACCATTCAGAGAATTTATTTAAAGAAAAATTATCCATTCTTGGTTGTGTGATTTTTATAGGCCTCCATTAAGGCTTCAAATAGCAAATCTCCAATCAAATTATAACCTTTATAATTAAGATGCAATAAATCTTTTTTAGCTAAGCCGTCCGAGTGCCACTTTTGGATAGAGTTGAACCCTCCCATTATCTCAAACATGTCCCATATAGCTAACTTTTTCCTTTTTGCAAGATAAACCATTGCTTCTTTTGCTTGATAAACCCTTTCATTTGGGTATTTTCGTTGATAGTAGCTGTCGTTATTGGTTGTAAATAAAATTGCAGCCTCTGGGTTTACAGAATATATTCTTTGTATTAAAGTGTCGTAATTCTTGATATAAGATTCTTTTGAAAAATTATTTTCATAAGCGTCGTTTATCCCAATAGAAAATATTACTAAATCTGGAGGCATTAAATCCAACTGTTTTTCTAAATTAACGCATCTTAAGTAACTTGGGACACTTGCCCCATTAACGCCTATAGAATGGTAAGATATACCATGCTTATTATTATTAAAACAAAATCCAAATAAAGAGAATTTTGATTCAATATTTTCTTTTTTGACAATAGAAAAAGACAAAGAATCAATAGCGGAAGAAAGTTGGTACTTGATATGCCCTTCTAACTTTTCGGAGCAAATTAGAATAGTAGAATCTACTATTAAAGTGATATCGTAATTGTCACTTGAGTCTTCAAAAAAAAGATCTATTTCTTGAAATGAGTCAAATTGATTTCTAGGATTTTTAAACCATATATTAATTACAGATGAAGTGTCTAAAAGTTCTGCTCTTGCACCTAAAAGCCCAAAAGGCCCTTGGTGATAATTCACTGAATTTCTGTAGCCTTTCCATTTTCCAGAATGGGAAGATAAAATAATTGGAGATCCGTTAGATTTAATTAGTCTAAATGGAAAAAAGAAACCTCTACCTGCATTATTAAAAGGTAAAGAATGTTGGAAATTTTCTCTTAAATTATTGGACCAAATATCGGCCTGTATATGAGATCCTCCAAAATGGTAAATATTTAAATTCTCATTTCCATTTTCGTACTGCCTATCTAATTTTCTAAAAAATTTACTCCATACTTTGTTTCCATAGATTTTTAAATGGTTAAGATCTTGATTTATATATGGGTATTTATTGTAATTAACAGCATTGAACTGAGCAAAAAAATTGGACGAAATTAGCACTGATAAACAAAAAATGAATCCTGGTTTCTTAATCATCTTTTTCTTTTAAATAGTTTTTATAATCCACCATAAAATCCTCAATAAAATAATCTGCTATTTTCTTTGCTCCAGAATTAGTAAAATGGATGTAATCTCTGGACGCTAAAGAGGGCTTTTCATTTACCCATTCTTGAATTGAATTTTCTCCACCCATATTTAGATACATATCCCAAAAACATGAATTTGTTTCAAAAGCAGCTTTTTTAAGTTCCTTAATTACGTCTTCGAGGATGGGATAAGTAATGAATTCAGTCTTTTGTTTTTTAGCCATATCTGCTGGACCAACAACAAGCACTAAGGCGTTTGGATTAATTCGTTTTAGTTTTAAAATTTGTTTCTTAAAATAGCTCCCATATTTTTCAGCTCTTTCTTTGGATTTTATGTAAGGAATAGTATTCCCTCCAAACTCTAGTATTAATAAATCTGGAGAAAGTAATTTTTGCATTTGACTTAGGGAGCTATAATCCACTTTTGAAAATTCAGTCCCAGAAGCACCCCTTAAAGGAATATTGTCCACTACAACTCCATTTTTTCCTTCTAAAGAAATTCCATATATGATAGGAGATGTATTTGAGCTGAATTGGATGGTCATTGATTTTGGCGCTTTACTAAAGTTCAATTTTTTCAATGTTATTTCAGAGTTCTCATATAAAGTATCCAAATGAAAAATAGAGTCATTAACAAGCATTCTTAAAATTGTTTTTTCTTTAGTTGTATAATAGATTTTTATTGTCTTATAATCTCTACATAACTTATAAGATTTTGTGGGTTTATTAATGGCTAATGATCCATTAAAGAGATAATTGGAGTCTATTAATAGTGAGTCTAATTCCATCTTACAAAAAGAAAACAAAGCACCATATTTTTTATGATTAACACTTTTGTCAATATATGGACCAAATCCTGTTTTCCTAACCCAGTTGGTGGTTGGAACATTTTTAAGGCTGATTTTTCTTGTTGCTGGAATGAGAGCAAATAAACCTACTCCGTTTCCACCAAATTCTTTTTGTAAACGCTCTCTAAGTCTCCCCGATATTCTGTCCCCTTCAATTTGTGAATCTCCATAATGCATGATTCTTACTTTTTTAATTCTAGCATTTTCTAATTTTTTAAAAAAAGAAAATATCATTGATCTGTTATTTTCTGGGTACTGAATTTTTTTTAAAGAAAATCGTGCTGAATCTCTTTTTCTTTTCTCAAGCATTAAAACCAAATTGTTCAGACTATCTAGTTTCATTTTTTCTATTTCTTTAATAGAATCTTGATTAAGAATTATTTCAGGAACCTTTACAATAAATGGAATTGGAGTATTAAATTCTTCTTTGGAAATAAAGTCAAAATTTATATTATTAAACTTGATTCCATTGAAAGGGAAAATCCAAAATAATATTAAAACAAGAGCATATAGTCCTATTAAAAAAGTTAGTGGATAAAGGGGTGTTATTTGTTTGTTATTTTTAATTTTTGATTTTGATTTAATTCTTGATAAACATTGTATCTACATATATATTTTATAGATGTTTCTGGATTTTTTAAAGCTACTTCCCAAAAGTATTTCTCTTTGATGACTGTATACAAATAAATCTTAAAATTTGAATTAAAAAACTTTGAAAATAACTTTAATTTTTGCCCTTGATAGATCATTGTGCTAGTTAAATTATTCCATTTCATGATTTGGGCCACAGAAACTTTATAATCAATTGCTATCTGCCCTAAAATATCTCCATACTTTATTGTGTAAATTAAAGGCTTATTAGCAGATTGTTTCTTTAGAAATAGGTTATTAGTCATGGAGTCTTGAAATTCAACTATTTCAGATTGTCTTTCTAGAATGAAGTTTCCAAGCTCTTTTTTTAAAACCACAGGATGATTTTTGGGAATCAATTGTCCAGTAAGAAATGGGTTTTGGGCATTGATTTGATTAAAATCGATGATTTTAAATTGTGCAATAGCATCAAATAAAAGATCTTCTTTGAAAGAAAATTTTTGGTAATTTTTATTTAAGGTTTTATAATTGCCATCAAAGTCTTTTAAATTAAGTTGATTTAACCAATTAATAAGCTCAATATTTTGCAGATATTTAATATCTATAAATTCCTGAGCAACATCCCACTTTTTTGATTTTGATTCTCTAAATATATTAGAAACATAACTTGGCGAAGTAATAAAGGCCAATAGTGTCCATTTTTCAGATTTGTACCTTTCCATTAAGAACTTGAGTTGTTTTACTGCTGCTAAAGTTGCTAGTTGATCGTTCATTCTTTGATCAATATGAGAATTTATTTGAAGATTTTTTTTAAGGGCTGTTATGTAGCTTAATACCCAAATTCCTTTAGATGAAAACTCTGTTGTATGGCTGGACTTATATCCAGATAAGACCAAGGGTAAAAATTCAAATGATGTAGGGAGCTTGTTTTCTTTTAAAATAGAGTCAATATAATAAAATTTAACCCTCTTTATATTAAGCAGCTCATTGAGCTGTTTTTTAAAAGCTCTGAAACACTTTAACTCTTCTGGGATATTTTTTATTGGCCCTCTATTTGAGTTCTTTAGCTCTAAATGAGAGATTTCAAATAAATAACAATCTGAGGTGTTTTGAGAAATAAAAAAAGGGATAATTAAAAACTGAAAAGTAATTAAAATTAATGGCTTTTTAAACGTGAATTCAATTATAAATTGTTTAGAATAGAAAAACATGTTCACCTGAATCTGTTCAATCAAATAATTGAACATTTTTTATATTTTGTTAATACGAATCATCACCTTAAAGTATTTAAATATAGTTATTGTAGCGAAAAAAACTATTTATACCACGATTGTACTTGTTCTAAAAGAATTGCAGGAACATCAAGTTTGTTCTTTTTACGGTATCCATTTAGTTTTTGATGAACTGCTGTTGGCTTAGCTTCTAAAAGTAATTCTTTGGAGGTGTAACCACTCTCATAAATCGGAACTATCCAATGATATGGAATATTTATTTCAAGAAATTCACTTTTATTAGGGCCTGTTTCCCATTTTTCTGGCCTCATTTGGGGGAAAAATAAAACTTCTTGGATAGACGGTTGATTGCATAAAAACATAACTAATCTATCAATACCAATACCCATCCCTGAAGTGGGAGGCATCCCGTATTCCAATGCTCTTATAAAGTCTAAATCAATAAACATAGCCTCTTCGTCCCCTTTTTCTGCCAGTTTAATTTGATCCTCAAACCTTTCTTTTTGGTCGATAGGATCATTTAGTTCTGAGTAAGCATTGGCAAGCTCTTTTCCATTAACCATTAACTCAAATCTTTCTGTTAACTCCGGATTGTCTCTATGTTTTTTGCACAATGGAGACATTTCTAAAGGATAGTCAGTAATAAATGTTGGTTGTATGTAATTGCTTTCACACTTTTCCCCAAAAATCTCATCAATTAACTTTCCTTTTCCCATTGCCTCAGTAACTTCAATTCCAATAGATTTACAGGCCTCCCTCAACTCTTTTTCTGACTTATTAGAAATGTCTATCCCAGTATGTTCTAAAATAGAATCTGTCATTGAGATTCTTTTATATGGTTTTTTGAAATTCACTTTTTCATTTCCAATCTGAACTTGAGTAGTCCCTAAGACTTCGTTACAAATGAATTCTAGCATTTCTTCTGTAAAATTCATCATCCAGTGATAATCTTTGTATGCTACATAAATTTCCATTTGTGTGAATTCGGGGTTATGAGTTCTATCCATACCTTCATTTCTAAAGTCTTTGGCAAATTCATAAACTCCTTCAAACCCTCCTACAATAAGTCTTTTTAGATATAGCTCATTGGCAATTCTAAGATACAGCGGAACATCTAAAGCGTTGTGGTGAGTTACAAACGGTCGTGCTGCTGCTCCACCAGGAATTGTTTGTAAAATTGGTGTTTCCACTTCTAAATAATCTTTTTGAGAAAGAAAATTTCTCATAGAGTTAATAATCTTAGTGCGTTTTATAAAAGTTTCCTTTACATTTTCATTTACAATAAGGTCAACATACCTTCTTCTATATCTTAATTCTGGGTCGTTAAATCCATCATGAATAATTCCTTCGTTATCAATTTTTGGTTGAGGTAAAGGCTTTAAAGATTTACTTAGCAAATGGAATTTATCTACGTTTATAGAGATTTCTCCAACCATTGTTCTAAAAACTTTTCCTTCAATACCAAGAATATCTCCAAGGTCCAACCATTTTTTAAAAAAATCGTTATACATAAATTTATCATCTGATAGACAAATCACATCTCTGTTAAAATAAACTTGTATTTTTCCTTGGGAGTCTTGAATAGTGCCAAAGCTAGCCTTGCCTTGAATTTTTCTTCGCATTAATCTACCTGCAATAATAACTTTTTCTCCTTCCTTGAATTTATCTAAAATATCCACAGAATAATGACTAATTTTAAATTCTGCGGCTGGGTATGGATTAATTCCGTAATCTATGATCTTCTGGAGACTGTCTCTTCTGATCTGCTCTTGTTCTGAAAGCATCTAATTTAACGAACTAAAATGCCCGACACTTTTGTTACTGGATGCGGGTTAACACAAAGTACTGGAATTTTTAAATCATTAGCCACAATTTCTTCTTGAAAAGAATTTTCAAAAAGGCCTAAAACTGTTTCATCTGCAAGATTCATAATGGTTATCAAATCAGCATCTACTTTTTTGGATAGTTTAAAAATACCTTCAGTTAAACTATCTCCTTGTTCCACTAAGTGGGAGGAGTTTTTAATGTCTTTAGATTCTAAATAATTACTAGCCCAAATTTGGTTTGCCTTGAGCTTGGTTTTAATAAATTCATCTGAAACATCGTTGGTTAATAAGTGTACTTCAGAATCAAAATAATTAGCAATTTTTGCTACCAACTCTAGTTTTTGCTTGGTTTCTACATTTAAATCTAGAGGAACAACAATATTGTCATATCCGTTAGAGTTCATCAACTTTTCCTGAGTAACAATAAATGGTACTGGTGAACTAGTAATAACTTTAATTGCTCTACTACCAACTAATTTTTGCCATCTACTAGCCTTATGAGTTCCCATAAAAATTAGAGAAATTCCCAGCTCAGCTGCTACATCTCCAATATCTTCAAATATATTTCCAATTCTAACAAAAGATGTTATATCACAGGTATTTGAAAAAGAATTTCCTGAAGTTATCTCCCTATTTAACTTGACTTTAGCTTGTTCAACATCTTCTCTAGAATTTACAACATGCAATAAAACTACATCTGCATTAATAATTTCTGCAAATTTTATAGCATGTTGCATAGCGGACTGAGCTACCTGTGAAAAATCTGTTGGAACTAATAATTTGGTATTCATTTTATATACTTTTTAAATATTGGTAATATTTTAGTTTATATGGGTTAATAAGCTTTAATCGTTTCAAGCTGTTTTCTCATTAATAACTTCTTTAGCTTCCACTCTTGATTCTTCTGAAGAAGTAATGTCTTTAAGAACTGCTCCCATTTTACAATTTCCTGAAAATATTGCTCCAGGCTCAATAGAAAGTTTATTTGTGGAAATCTCTCCCTGAAGTTTTGCAGTGCTTTTTAACGTAAGAAGTTCATCTACTTCAATAATACCGTTTAATTTACCTTCTAGATCTGCATTTTTACAATAGATATTTCCATCTATTTTACCTGTTGGTCCTAAAACCAATCTCCCTTTTACAGTTATAGTTCCTTTAAGGTAGCCGTCAATTCTTATATTGGAATCAGATTTAATATCTCCCTCAATGTGTGTACCTTCAACTATTCTGTTAAGCCTCTCAGGTGATTGGTTATTATTATAATTTGCCATGCTCTTGTCTGATTTAAATACCATAATTTATTTGCAAATATACAAAAAACAAGAAAGTTAGCTTATTGATAAAATTCTTCAAAAAATTTGAGGTAATTATCTGCATTTTTTTCTAAATATAATTCTTTAAAGTTTTGTGGAGTCACCACAAAAAATTTCTCTTTTCTATAGCTTTTACTAGCTCCATTATTGACTTTAAAAGTTAGGTAATAATCGAGTGCTTTTTGACTATTATTAAAACGTTTAACAATTATCATTTGGTCTGATGTATTCAAAAACGTACTGGAAACTTTTAATTTTAAATCTGAAAAATTAACCGAATTAAAATCTGACACGTTATTTTTTGCCTTATTAATAGAAAATCCTCCCTTTGGAGCAATTAAAACAAAATAATGTAAAGTATCGGGCCTAAAATTAAATTTCCATTTTTCTTTTTTTATTAAATTTTGGGCAGTTTTAATTTTTAGATCGTTTAAAACAGCAATTGCTTGATCTGCAATATCTGTACCTAGACATTGACTTGATACTAATTTTAAAGTATTTATTAATTCACGACTATTATTTGCAGTGTCGTTCAACTTTTTTAAAGAGTAGGCTTTTAACAAGCCATATTGACAAATCAGAGGATTGGTCGAGTCTTTGATTTTATAGGAGCAATTTTCTAAAACTTTAGCGTAGTTTCCACCTTGGTATAATGTGAATAACTGGGAATAAAATTTTTGTTCTTTTTTCTTTGCTTTTTGGAAGTCATTTAAATTTTCGCCTCCAAATAAAAGTTTTGAATATTTGCTTTTCGGATATTTTTTTAATAGCAGTTCCTTCATTTCATTACTTTCTTTTGCTTTCTCTAAGTCTTGGTAAATATTATGTAATTCGTAGATGGAAGCAATGGATTGATTTTCAGGTTGGTAATTTTCAATTATTCTTTTAAAATATTTCTCTGAAAGTTGAAGATTCTTTGTCTCATAGTGGTGTATTAGACCAAGGTTAAATAGTGAAATCATAATAGAATCGTTCATGGATTTCAATTGATTTTGGTCATCGCATGGAAGGCTTTTGGAAAGATCATCAAATAATTCACTGTTTAAAAAAGAAAGAGTAAGTTCTTCATTATCGTCTAAAAAAATAGCAGTTTTAGAACCTCTTCTCCAGTTGTCTTCTGGTATTCTTTTCCCCCATTTTTTATCAAATTCAACTTTACCACGCTCCAACATTTTTTGGTCCCATATGAAAAAAGGTTGATTAATTGGGCTATTGTTAATAGGAATAGACAATTCTTTATTAGAATTAGTTAATAATGGTGCTTCTAATTTTTCAGCTCTTTTAGCAAGTTCTAAATCTAAAACTTGATATATCTTATCTATTCTCTGCTTAGGATTTAAAGAGCATATGGCAAATAAACTGTCGTTTTTTTCTATTAAAGTTTTATTGATAAAAATATTTTTTAGCAGCTTGTATTTTTTATCAACTTGGTCTTTGTTTTTGTAGTCTATTGATGATAATTTTTGAATTGAATCATAGTAGAAGTAGGATGTAATGTACTGGGACTTTTCAAAAAATAAATCCCCCATTCTTTGGATAGATTTAAGTTTTTGAGACAAATTATTTGTACTTAAGTTAATTGACTTTTGAAGTTGTTCTTTCCCTATTTCTTCTTTATTATTTTTAAATGAAATTTCAGCAAGGGCATAATAAATTTGATCGAAATATTCAATGTTTTTATCGTCTTTAAGCATCTTTAACAATTG
>MDSY01046375.1_pt1 | contig 23430 bp, 11 predicted proteins | sample 811131 | NCBI WGS metagenome assembly MDSY01 (sample SAMN05326643, study PRJNA326480) | marine metagenome | isolation source: seawater | place: Atlantic Ocean: South West | collected 2010 | reverse complement strand
TGGAGCCCGGGGCGCGCCGACGGATGCGCATCGACGACGCGGCGCGACGGCGGACGCGACGATGCATCGGTGTGTGCGAGCCGCCGGTCGATGGGCGACTCGGCCCACCGCCGTACTGGAGACCGCCGCGTGTGACATGGCTTGTGATGACCGTCGACGTGTCGGCACCAAAGCGAAAGACAAAAATGCCGTGGAACTCTCCGCCTGTGCTTTTTACCGTTGATGAATTTGTGGCAACCAAAAGCACATAGCTGGTACAGTCAGACGGCACCATGAGAAAATTACAAATCCCAAAATTGCGATCCAATTTTGTGACTGGTTCTCGTACAGTTGTGGACCGGTCGTTTCCCGCCGAGCTGGCGCATTCTCGTGAAAGTGCCCGAACCTTTTTGAAAATATCAATTCGGTTGACGCGCCGCGCCTCTTGCCAGAATACGTCGCGCGCGCCACGTATACGACCCGCGGGTGACGCTGAAACGCCTCTCGCGTGTACACCGAAGCCGCATCGAGCCTTCTCACGTCCAGAGCGTGCTCGCGCCTGTCCGATAAGCGCGGTCTCCGAACCGCGTTGACAACGCTTTTTCCAGTTTTCCCGGGAGAAATTTGATGACGAGTGTCGCCGCCCTCGTCGGCCGCGCGCCGACCATCGCGCGACTCCGCGGGGCTAAGACCGCGCGGGTTGGTTCAAACCGCGCGGTGGCGACCGTTCAACGCCGGTCCACGCGGCGATCGAGCGTCGTCGTGAACGCCGGGCGGTCCGACTTTACGGTCCCCGACCGAATGCTGTCGCTCGACGACGTGAAGGTGCGCGAAGCCCCGACTTTTCGTCGTCCCGACCGACGCCGCCTCCCCTCCCCTCCCCGCACGCTCGTATGGAACCCACGAACCTTAATACGTTTCCGCCACGTCTCACCGTTCGCACTGAACTGACGCGATCCCCGACTCCGATTCATTGTCGCGCGCAGAACCTCCGCGCATCCCCGGCTTCCAACGAAGCCGCGGCGAATAACATCGTCGCGAAGCCAACGAGCGTCGATGAACTTCAAAAGACCACCGGAGTCGTTCAGTACACGCTCACCTTCCGCACCGGTACCAAACGCGGCGCCGGGCTCTCCTCCCGCGACGGCGGCGTCACCGTCATGCTCATCGACGAGGACGGCCGCGGCTTTGTCCAGCGCATCGACCGCTACCCAGACATGGACGTCCCGTGCGACGAATCCATCGATCCATCTGCGAACCAAAACTGTGAACCCATCGGCATCTACAGCTCCCCGCGGTTCGAGCGCGGGTCGGAGGATACCGTGACGTTCGACGCCCCCGACCTCGGGTTACCCGCCGCGATGTGGATCTCCCCGGAGGACAAAGGGATGTGGTACGTCGACGAGGTTGAGCTCCGATGCAGCGACGGGAGCCGTATGGCGGTCCAGGCGGAGTCGCAACGGCGGGGCGCCATCGTGAGTTACCCGTGCGACGATTGGGTCGGCGGGACGAACCCGGATGACGCCGCGCTCGAGCTGAGGCCCAACGGCTTCTTCAAGATGACGTCTGAGCAGCGGACGCGGATGCGGGAGGATGGCTTGCGCGAGTACGGCGAGATGAAGTTTAAGATGCTAACGGCGACTGGCGCGGCGGTGGCGCTCGGCTGCCTCGCCACGGCGTCCATGTCCGGTGGCCACGGCGATCATGACCACCTCGAGCTCATGCGCTCCTTCGCGTCCGGCGGCGGCGTCGGGCTCATCTACCTGTACATGCTCACCAGGTCCGTCGACACCATCGGACCCGGCGACGCCAAGAAGCCGTTTCATGAGATGCTCCTCGACGCCGTCACGGGCGTCGCCGCGTCGGGGCCCGTTCGTCTGTTGATGCTCGCGCTGATGGGCACGTGGGGCGCGAGGTACGTGGAGGCGACTGACGTGGCGCACCCGCACTACGGCGATTTCTTCGCCGCCGTCCTAGGGTTCTTCTCCTATAAAGCCGGCGTGTTGATCGCGGGATTCAGCGGCGTCGATTTCAGCGCGGGTGATGCTGACGTCGCGGTGCAGCCAGTGCCGGTTCGTATCGTGGAGCAGCCGAGGCGCGTGCCGGGCGCCGCGGTGACCCGCACGTTCAAGGGCAGGCCGGGTGCCAGGTGAAGGCGTTGAACGTGACCTATGTACCCTATATGTACCCTATGTACCCTGAGTGATGACACGTCGTTTCGAAGCTGAAGAAGTTGTACTTGTATTTTCGCGTTTGTATTCAAAGACACCGACTCTCGACTCGCCCGTCGTTCACAGAGACAAAAAATCAAATTGATCGCGCACTCGGTCCGCGCTCAGTCCCGGTTCCACCCGCCTTCCTCCTCGCCAAACTGGTTCTTCGGCTTCCACATGCGAACCCTGTTCCGGTCGCCGCCCCCGCGCTCGCCGGAGGAGTCGCGGGACTCCCGACGGAAACCGCCGCGATCCTCCCGGGAATCGAACCCGCGCTCGTTCCGATCGTCGAACCGGCCCCTATCCGCTCCGTCACGGTCGTCCCTCCCGCGGCTCCAACCGCGGCCGCCGCCTCGATCGCCCCTACCGCCCATACCGCCCCCCCGGCCGCGCCCCCCGCGTCCTCCCATCGCCGCGCGTCCCCGCCTCTCCTGCTCGCGCGGCCCGAACCTCTCGTACGCGCGGCCGCGTTCACCGCCGCGGAACGAATCCCCGCGCGCGCCGTACGCACGGTCACGGTCCCCCCCCCGGTCCCCGCCCCGGTCGCCACCGCCGCCGTCGTCTTCACCTCGGTCCAAGCCGTCGAGGTCGCTGCCGAACCCTCCTTTAGTCCGCGCCCTGCGGCCGAAATCCGCGTCGCGATCGCCCATGCCCGGCCGGTCGCCGCGGCCTCGGCCGCGGCCCCTCTGGGAATCGAACCCGCGACCTCCGCGTCCCCCGCGCGACGGCCTAGTGTCCCATCCGTCGTCGCCGCGGTCGTAAAAGCCGTCGCGGCTCGATCGACCGCGCTCGAACCGATCGAACCCGCGCTCGGAATTCCGATCGTCGAAGCCGCGATCCCGGCCGCGTTGTCCACCGCCGCCGTACCCGCCGAATCCGTCATCGGTTCCACGTTCCATCGCGCGCCCACGTGGCGAAGGCCTGTACCCGTCGTCGTCGTCGTAGTACCGTTCGTTGCGGCCTCCTCGCGTGGGTCGGTTAAAACTGGAATCGTTTCGGCCGCGACCCCTCTGGGAATCGTACCCGCGACCTCCGCGACCGCCCCCTCGGCCCCTACCGGCTGAACTACCGGGACGAACGTACCGGTCCTCCTCGTACTCGCGGCGGGGCGGGCGACGCTCGCGGCGATCCACCCACTTCGGCTGCGCCGACAGCTTTTCCGGCGCCGGCTCTGGAACGTAGTCGGCGGGCTTGTCCGTGTCGGCGAGGGCGGTGATGCGCCGCAGCAGCGACTGCATCGACGATCGCTCCGGCCTAAACTGCGGCGACACGTCATCGGCAAAGACGTGGATGAGCCTGGTGACGTCCGAGAACGTGCACGCGCCCATCGTGTCCCCGCCCCCGACGGCCGCGCAGGTATGCGCCAGGTCCGAGGCGTCGACTCCGAGCCGAGCTCGAAGCCGTTTCATCGCGTTGACTTGTTTCCGCCCACCCGCGTTGCCTTGGTCTTTCGGCAGTGCGTGATCCGCCAGGATGTACAGCTCCTTCGCGGACAGGAGCTTGCGAAGCAGGTCCTCGCGGTCCCGGCTGAACTCGAGCAGAAGCCGTTTCTTGTTGGCGTAGGAGAGTTCGACGAGTGAGTCGTCGTCTGAGTCCCATTCGCCTTTCTGTTTCGCGACGTTTGCGAAGGGATCCGCGAGATCGTCCGTTTCGTCCTCGTCTTCGTAGGACTCGGCGACGGCCCTGGCCCACTCCGGCGTGGACACGCTCGTGTCCACGGCGCCCTCCCCGGGTCCTCCATCGGCGACTGGGTCGACTTCGATTTTGTACCCTTTCGCCATGAGTTTCCCGAGTAAAGCGTCGAATTCGGGCCAAGCGCCGGAGGCGTCCCACGGGAGCTCGTCGCCGGGCATCGAGTAGGATCCTGCGGGTGCCGATGACGCGTCGTCTCCCTCGGGTTCGTCGTCTTCGATGATGTCGTCGAGCATGGCGTCGAAGGCGGCGTCGTCAATGGGCGGGAGCGCGACGTGCTCGAAGGGATCGTCGTCCAGATCCAGGTTCACGCGCTCGGACGCGTCGTTCTCATCGTCGTCGTCGTTGGACGCGTTTAGGATCACGGCGGCGGATCGCATCGCGCGTGGCGATCCGTTCGGGGCGATGCCGACGGCGAGCGTGCGGTCGATGCGTCCGGTGGATGCGCCCGCGTTTCGGCGGGCGATGGCGCCGACGGCGGCCGCGGCTCGAGTCGCCGGGCCCGCCGCGCCGACACCGCCGACACCGCCGACGCGAGCGCCGCGTGGCTGCGACGCGGCCGGGCGCGTCGACGGCCTGTGCACGTGCGCCAGGACCGCGTTACCGCCGTGCTGGCGAGGTTGGCGAAGTGACATGCGCGCGACGGCGCGGATGCCGCCCGCCACTGCCCTCCACAGCACAGCTCCGGTCATGGTACTATGCACCGTGAGCGATCGTCAGGTTTTAGGTATAGGTTAATAACCGTGCGTCGGCGAAAGGGACCGTCGCCGGGCTCGCCGGTCCGGTTAGATCGCCGTCGACGGTACCTGATCGACCGTGTTGGATCGCTCGGTCGGTACGAAGGCTCGGATACGACCTTTGAGGTGCGTGGCGCTTGTCTGTGTGCGCAATACGGTGCCTCCGCCGGACTGACGTGGAATTCGCCTTTTCGTCAAGGGCGGCGTTTCAGCGCCGGCCGCTTTTTGATATTTTCAACCGCGAGGGCTCGAACCGACCGCCACAAAACCCACCGCGCACGGGCGGATCGGCCAACCCCCGATCGCTCGATCGCACCGCGCACACCCGAGGTAGGTGTCGGCCCCGGACGTACCCGAGACCCGTTCGTCTCGACCCCGACTCCCGACCGATAGTCGGCAGGCGCCTGATTGTTCGAAAGTAATCAAATCATCGCGAGATGATGTCATCAATGATGAGCGCGACCGCCCAGCTCTGCGCGCCGGTCCGCGTGACTACGCGCAGATCCACGCCGTCCCGCACCCACCGCGGCCCCATCCGCGTCCGCGCGGGGCTCTTCGGCGGCAAAACCAACGACGACCCGAACGCCGTGTGCGACGAAGGCCTCGCCCGCACCGCCAAGGTTGGCATCCTGGGCGGCGGCCAGCTCGGACGCATGCTCGCCATCGCGGCATCACCGATGGGCGTGCAGCTCCACTGCCTGGACCCGTCCGATCCCGCGCCCGCCGCCGTCGCGTCCAAGCACACGCTCGGGTCCTACCAGAACCGCGACGACGTCATCGCCTTCGCCAAGGACTGCGACGTCGTCACCGTCGAGATTGAACACATCGATACGAAAGCGCTCAAGGAACTCGAGGACATGGGCGTCGACGTCCAGCCCACCAGCGCTACCCTCTCCATCATCCAGGACAAGTACGTCCAGAAGGAACACTTCGCCAAGGCTGGCGTGCCCCTCGGCGACTTCGCGTCCATCGCCGGCGAGGATGAATTGAAAGCGGTAGCCGAGAAGTTCGGGTTCCCTCTCATGATCAAGTCGAGGCGGATGGCGTACGACGGCAAGGGCAACGCGGTGGCGAAGACCGCCGCCGACCTACAGGATGCCGTCGGCAAGCTCGGCGGGTACGACGCTGGTTTATACTGCGAGAAGTGGGTCCCGTTCGTCCGCGAGCTCGCCGTCATGGTCGTCCGGTCCAAGTCCGGAGAGGTCAAGGCGTACCCAGTCACGGAGACGGTCCACGCCAATAACATCTGCGACGTCACCACAACCCCCGCGAACGTCCCGTCGCACGTCGCGAATGAAGCGACGACAGCCGCGTGCGCGGCGGTGGGCTCCCTGGAGGGTGCCGGTATGTTCGGTGTCGAGATGTTCCACCTCGCGGATGGTCGCATCCTACTCAACGAGATCGCGCCGCGGCCGCACAACAGCGGTCACTACACGATCGAGGCGTGCGCGGTGTGCCAATACCAGAACACGCTGCGCGCGATCATGGGCTGGCCCTTGGGTGACACGGACATGCGCGTGGGCGGTGCGGTGATGAAGAACATCCTCGGCGACGGCGAGGGCGACGACGCCATGAGGCGAATGCACGACGTCATGGGCGCCGCGCTACGGGTTCCCGGCGCTAACATGCACTGGTACGGTAAGGAAGCCGCCAAGGCTGGCCGCAAGATGGGCCACCTCACCGTGACTGGCAAGCACCCCACGGAGGCGTCCGCTAAGCTCGATCAGGTCCTCGCCATCGCGGGCGGTAAGCCCGACGCCAAGGCTGACCTCCCCCCGCTGGTGGGTATCATCATGGGGTCCGACTCCGACCTCCCCACCATGGCGGCGGCGGCCGAGACCCTCGAGTCTTTCGGCGTGGGCGTCGAGGTGACCGTCGTCAGCGCGCACAGGACCCCCGAGCGCATGTTCGAGTACGCCCGCACCGCGGCGTCGAGGGGCCTGAGGTGCATCATCGCCGGCGCCGGCGGAGCCGCGCACCTCCCCGGCATGGTCGCGGCCATGACCCCGCTCCCCGTCATCGGCGTGCCCGTCCCGCTCAAGCACCTCGACGGCGTGGACTCCGTGCACAGCATCCTGCAGATGCCAAAGGGCGTGCCCGTGGCCACGGTGGCGATCGGTAACTCGACCAACGCGGGCTTACTCGCGGCAAGGATCGTGGGCGCGTACCAGCCCGAGGTTTTGGTCCAGATGGAGTCGTACCAGGCGGACATGAAGACCGTCGTGAGCGACAAGGCTGAGGCGATGGAGACGAAAGGGTGGAAGGAGTACCTCGGGGGCATGAAGGGCAAGCCCGAGAGCATGAAGTGATGGTGAACACGCGGCTGGCGGTGGGTTCCGTCGGTTGAACTTTTTATACGAATGTAAAATCTTTCAGTTCCAATTTCAAATCGACCTTCTTATACTCGCGTGATGCTCACTCACGGTTCAGCCACGGACATGCCCGCGACCGCCGCCGCCATCTCCGTCTCTCCTTCCTCCGCCAACCCGTGGAACTGCGCCGTGTGATACGGCGTCGACGACTCGCTCTCCGTCCCGGCACCCGGCTTTTCTCTCTCGGGCGTCATAGCCGGCATCCCGGGAAAGATACTCGCCAGACTGGGCTTCGCCTTGCCCTTCTTCTTCTGCACCTCCTCGCCGACAACCTCGAAGTTTTTGTACGTGTACCCGATGAAGTCCAAGTCCTTCCTGCTGGCCGCGACGTTCTGCTTCTGTTTCTTGGCGAAGGCGTCGTCCTCGTCGAAGGATTCGAAATTTTGCGTGTCCAGCTCCTGTAAACAAAACACATCGTCAGACTATTTACCCATACATGAGATTAAAATAAACTTACCCCGACAACCTCGGGCTGATACGGCGCGCGTATCGCGTAGAGCTTCGTCCACTGGATCCCGTAGAAGAACGGGTGCGATTTGATCTCGGCGACACCCGCGGTGCCCAAACGCTGGTCCACGTCGCACAGGAGCCGCTCGATGAGGTCCCTAGCCTCGGCGGAGAGGGTCACCTCCGCGGGAAAGCGCAGGTGGTGCCGCCAGTGCACGATCTTCCGGCACGTCGTCATCGGCTCGTCGCTGTAGAACGGGGGATATCCCACCATCATCTCGTACATGATGGCCCCGACGCTCCACCAGTCGCACTCCAGCCCGTACCCTTTCTTGAGGAGCACCTCGGGCGCGATGTAATCCGGAGTGCCAACCTACAAACAAAACACGACGTCAGTCTAATTGCACGTACGAGAATTAAAAATAGACTCACCGTGCTGTACGCCAGCCGCCTTCGGTTTTCGTGCCAGTGCCTCAGTTGCGCCCTGCGGCGCTCCGGGTCCGCCACGTTCGCACCGTCCGCCTCTTCGTTCTCCGGTGTGGGGGTTCCGTCTTCTTCCGCAATCTCCGGAAGTGTATCCAGAAGTCTCTGGTCGACGGGCTTGCACAGACCGAAATCGCTCAGCTTCATGTGCCCGTCCTTGTCCAACAGGAGGTTATCGGGCTTGATGTCTCGGTGGATGAAGTTGGCGGAGTGCACAGTCTCCAGCGCCAGCACCGTCTGCGCGATGTAGAACCGGGTTTCATCCTCCGTCAAGGTGTCCCGTCGCATCAGCAGCGTCATCATGTCACCGCCGGGTAAGTATTCCATCACCAGGTACAAAAACTCCTCATCCTGGAAACTGTAGTACAACTTCACGACGGCCTCGTCGTGCACCTCCGCGAGAAGGTTACGCTCAGCCTTGACGTGGTCCACCTGGCCGCGGCGGACCATCTCGGTCTTCTTGAGCTTCTTCATGGCGTAGATCTGCCCGTTGGATCGATCGCGGACGAGCCGGACTTCTCCAAAGGCTCCCCGTCCGATGATTGTGAGGGGTTCAAAGTCGTCTGCGGTGAGCTTGGCGCGCTTCAGCCGTGTGTACTTGCGCTCCTGCTCGTCCAGCTCCTGCAGCAGCTCCTGCTTGGCCTCCACGGGTAGCTCCTCGTCCCCGGCGACCGCCGCGCGTCGCTCCATGCGCTGCTGTAAGGACCGCTGTTGGTTGCGGTAGAGGTTCTCGATGTACGCCTTGGCGGCATCCACGCGCTTCTGCGTCTCGGGGGTCGGGGGCTCGCCGCCGCCGCCGGGTGGTGGGGGTTTGGTGGCGCCGCTCATCTTACCGAGCCACCCGGTTCCACCCGGGCTGCTCATCTAGCCGGGCGTAGCGGACGTAGCGGTCTGTCGTCGTCCAAACGCGTGCTGCCAAAAGAGTATATCCCGCGACGGGGGTGCCCTCGTCGATGACCGGACCCTTCGGTGGATGCCGCCGACTCCTTCGCGCGTACGACTCGCGTCTCGATGGACGGGAGATGGAAATAAGGTCGATGGACGCGTCGCTCGAACGTAGTGAACGTCCCGCGTGCGTCGTTCGCTGTGTCCACCCCCCGGCGTCCCTTCGCGGACAAAAAGACCGAGGGTGCCCGAGCAGTCACGGCACCCGTTTCCGAGTTTGTGTTCGAATCTCCCCAGACAGACCGGGGCCGCGCCGGGTTGGTGGGGCGATGGATCCGGACGTGCTGGTGTCGCACCTGGACGACTTCCGCGATGTTCTCATCAAGATCAACGATGACGTGAGTGCCCTCGAACCCGATACGCGTCCCGTCACTCCCCGCGTCGACCGCGCACCGAATCAGGCACCCCCCGGGGGCGTCTCAAAACTCTTCTCGGAGACCCCGCCCGACCCACCGGGAAGACTGACGGGACACCCACCGCTCGGCGTCCCGTTCGGCCCCTCGCCCCGTCCCGCGTCTTTCCCGCACACCAAACACCCCCAAACATTCTCGAACCCCGACTTAACCCCTCAACCGCCCACACCCAATACACAGCTGTCGCACGCGGAGTCCACGTTTGAACGCCTGAAACAGCTGGACGTGGAAGAGCAGGCCGCCTTCGTGGACGCGCACGCCCGCGGGCTCGACGCGACGATCGCCGCGATGTCCTCATTACAGGACGACACATGCGCGCACTTCCGCGTGGGCCACGCGGACGCATCCGACGGCCTGAACGACACCGAACAGGCGCTGCAGAGGCAAGCCACCGAGGGCAGCATCGCGTTGCTGTCGCAGGAGAGCGACTTGCGTCGCGTTCGCGCCGCGCTGGACGAACTTCGCGACTTTACACGGGTGGAGCTGAGGCACCAGCGTGAGGTGAGCGAGTGGACGACACGAGCGACGCGGGACTTTCTCGAGGACCTGCGCGAGGATAAAAAGAAGGTGGCGGCGGAGACGGTGAACGCGGTTGGTCGACGGCACGCTGAGAGCAGGACGAAAAGGATGGAGCATCACGTAGGGACGTTTGGTGCGTTGAGTGCGTTCATCGAATCGTCCGCCGAGGAGCAAGGGCGGAAGACGCTGGAGCTGCACGAGGTGATTGACAGGACGGACAGGCGACTGGGTATCAGCCGGTGACGTCATAGAAGCACGGTGGGCATAGAATGTAGCACTAGAGTCGGCGCCAAAACCTTTGAAAACGCCCTTGGGAAAACGCATTCTCATCTGGCTGCCAAAAAGCGCAGTCGGGCGCCTTTAACCCAATAATTGCCCTCAGCCCCTGTTACACAGGTTGGAGCACACGTACGTGAGGTGGCGCGGATGGACTGTCGCGCGCGCGCATCGCTTCACGCGACCGCCTCGACGTCCGCGGCGCTCTCCACGCCGCGGCGCAGGCTGGACGTGCGATGCATGGCCCGCAAGCCCACCCGGCTCTCGCAGAACAAAAAGAACGCAAAGCTCAAGGCCGGCGCCGAGAAGGCTCGGCGGACCAAGATGCGGCGCAAGTTTGACCAGGCCGCCGACTCCCCCGGCGAGCTCACGCCTCAGGAACGCGTGGACGCCGCGGGTCACGAGGCCAGGCGATGGCTCGGGCAGCACTTCCTCATCGACCACTCCGTCATCCTCGACGCCCTGGAAGCGGCGGCGGTGGACTCGGACGACAGAATCTTGGAGATCGGCCCGGGCACCGGGAACCTCACCGTGGAGCTGGTCAAGGCCGGCGCACGCATAACCGCGGTGGAGAAGGACAGGAACCTCGCGGATAAGCTCAAGACACAGTACCCACCCGGCGAAGACACCAACGTCACCGTGCACGAGGCTGACTTCCTCAAGTGGAACGTCGGTAAAGAATTCGAAGACGTCACCGCGAAAGTCGCGGCGCTCAACGAACACGGCCCCGACGCTAACGGCAATTACCCCGGCGACGCCCACCGAGCCAAGGTGGTGGCCAACATCCCGTACAACATAACCACCGACATCCTCAAGACGCTGCTGCCGATGGGGGACACGTTCGGGGACATGGTGTTCATGTTCCAAGAAGAGGTGGCGCGGCGGCTGATTCGGACCGATTCGGGCGCCAGCGACTACCGACCCATGTCGGTCCGCGTGCATTTCTACTCGACGCCGTATTACGTCAGGCCGGTCACCGCGGCGTGCTTTGACCCGCCGCCGAACGTGGAGTCGTGCTTGGTGGGGTTCAGGCCCAAACCTAGGCGGGATCTTCCGGAGTTGCGTGGCACCGAGAAGCAATTCTTCACATTCGTCCAGGCGTGTTTCGCGCAGAAGCGTAAGATGCTGAAGAACAACTTAAGAGCGGTGTGCGACGATGACACCGTCACGGATGCCCTAGCCATGTTAGGGCGGGACGAGAAGACCCGCGCGCAGCAGCTCACGATGGAGGAGTACGTCCGTCTGTTCAACTTTGTCCGCGAGCGAGCGCCCACGTCCAGGGGTCCGCGTGTGGTCGACGGCGGTGACGGATCGAAGGATTCAGACGCGGCGATTGAGAAGGAATCTAAGAGTGTCCGAGAGAAGCGCGCGCGGGTGGAGAGGGCGACGTCCAGGCTGGTGGCCCAGGCGGTGGGCCGTACCGTGGAGGACCCTAACGACGACGGCGGCGTCGTCGAGGTTTGATTCGATTCTCGTTTTAATTAATCGTAACCCGATGCTTATTATGATACTCCGCGTGATCCGCTCATCCACTCGCTCAATTCGCCCCCTTGAGCGCGGCGAGGCGCGCCTTCACCTCCGGGCCCATCTCGTCCGCGTCCTTGCCGGCCGCCTTCGCCGCCGCCTTCTTCTTCATCACCTTCGTCTGAATCTCCTCGGTGATTGGCGTGTTCCACCAGATGGGGCCGCCGTTCTGGCCGTCGCCGCTGGTGCACGAGATGCACCCGGTCTTCACGTTGGGCGTGAGCTGCGTTCATGGTGGGGTGATTGGGTCAGTATTTGGGTGGTATTTGGGTATTTGATGCTGTTCGGGTACGGGGTAGGACTCTCACCTGCTGCTGCGGCGCCCTGGACGCCATCGGCACTCGGCAGATGGACGCCGTGCCGAAGTTGGTGTCGCTTTTCTGTATGGAGAGGAGCGAGCACAGGTTCTCGTACCCGGGCTTGCGCCACTTGGAGATGAGATGCTGGTCCGCCACCTTCTCCCTGCACAGGTAATCGTATAGCTCGTCGTTCATGACCTTGCGTTTGTACCGGAGGTCCCAGATGAAGCGATTCTTCTCCCAGTGTATGCGGTGGATGCGCCAGGTGAGCTCGTTCTTCCGTTTGCCCTCGTGCTCCTCGGTCACCGCGTCCTTCATCTGCTGCTCGAAGTCCTCGATGGACTCCTCGATGAGGTCCCAGCCCTCGGGCGGGCGCTTGCGCTTCAGCCTCCGCCTGAACGACATGGCGCGGTGCGTCGTCTCCTGCTCTGGCGCTGAATCGACTGGATCTAGAACCCTAGATGCGTACCGCGGCCTTTGTCCCCGGTTTAGGGCGTGAACTCGGCGGACTCGAACCCGAGCGAGGTACCGTACGCGGGATACACGAGTCCTCGGGCGATGGGGGGTCTCGAGACGGTCGCGCGGTTCGTAGCCGCGTGCGAGGCGCTGTGAATGCGCGGCGGGTGCTGTCAATTGAAATATTGGAAGATTGAAGAGGAAACCAGACCCATCTCGCGAAGAAAAAGCAAAGTTCAAATATTGGAGCCCACGGTCCAACAGGTGGACTCCACAGCGACCCGCGCCGGGCGACGGAGGGGAACCCGCGCGCGTGTCGGACCGAATATCGCGCGCCCCGATCGAACCCATCGACTCGGCGCGCGTGGGGCTCGTCGACAGGGCGGCGTGAGGATCCTTGGGCGTCCGTGGGATCGCGCGACAAGATGGCTCTTCAAATCGCAGCCCTGAACGACTTGACCCGGGGCGGTGGCCGGCACGGTTCCGCCGCCGCCCGGGCCGCCGCCAGGCGCACCACCGAGGCCGAGGAGTCCAGGCTCACGTCTAAGTACGAGCACGCGCTGCTGTTCATGCGCGACGGCGCGCTGGTCGACGCCGAGCGCGAGCTTCGCTCCATCTTGGACCACGACATGATGTCGGGACCGCCGAACCATCGCCCCCTCGAGGAGTACCCCGTGCCGGCTCCAAAGCCCCGCGGACGGGAGCTCGACGACACCGACACCGACGGCGACTCCGAGTACGAGTCCGAGGACGACACCCCGGAGATCACCCTCACGTCCACGATGACGCAGGTCAAGTTCCTGGCGCTGAAGAACCTCGGACGGCTCGTCGCCGAACGAGCGGAGAAACGAGAACAGCAGTTTTATGCGCAGCTGCTAGACTCGTACGCGGAGGACAAGGAAATGAACCACTCCATCGCCCGTGACGAACTGACGGAGGACTACGCCCTCGCGCTGCGGTGCTACGCCGCCGCGGTGGAGATCGACGAGACGGACGCACAGCTGTGGAGGCGACTCGGGTCACTCGCCGCGGCCAACCGCCTGCCCCACGTGGCCAGGCACGCGCTGGAACGAGGCCTTATACTCGCGCCGAATCACCCGCTCATGCTCGAGGAACTCGCGGAGACGCTCGTGGCGGTCGGGGATCTGGACGCGTGCGCGCACGTCGCGGGGCTGCTGCTGCGCGTGGACCCGGGGCACCGCCGCGCGAAGAGGATGCGCGACGACCCGAGCGCGGTGGAGCCTTTGCCCAAATTTTCAATCGATTCTTCAATCGACCCCGCGGATGTACCCGGTCCGTCCATGTCCATGGACGTCGCCATGCAGGGCGCAGATGGGCATGGAACCAACCCTGGCGAAGAGATCGAGCTGAGGGTGCCGGAGAAGAGCTGGGAGTCCGTCGCCAGGGTTCTCAACGCCGCGATGGGCGTCGCTCCGATTGGCGCCCAAGACGAAGATCGCGACGAGGACGCGGACTTGATGGACGTGGGCGTCCTGCGTCTGTGGAGGGAGCGGGTGCCGGAGTTCAAGTCCACGTGGCCGGACATGAGCCTCAGGTACAAGAACAGGGAACGTGACCCGACGACGTGGCAAGGTGTCCGGTTCGACGGCCCGGGCATGGGTAACAGCGACGACAGGCTCGTCAAGCTAGCCGTCTCCGGGCGCGGCGAGCAGAGCACGCTGACCGCGGCGAAGCTCGAGCCGGAGCTCGGCAAGCTGGACGCGCTGCGACACCTGGAAATTCGTAACTGCGCCCTCACCGAGGCGCCAGTGTCGATATCCAAGCTCACCTCGCTGACCTTTTTGGACCTGGGCAAGAACCGGCTCACAAAATCGCCGGATGTCTCGAAGCTGACCAACCTGCAGACGCTGGTCCTCAGCGACAACGACCTCGCCGAGCTCCCACAACTTCCGATCCCGCCCGACGACTCCGACGAGCTCACGTTACTGCGAACCGTGGAGATCTCCGGTAACCCGAGGCTCGTACGTGACATGACCCCGGCGACGGCGAGATACCTTTTCGAGGAACTTCGCAAACGAGGCGTCAAGGTGTTGATGGCGGAGGAGCATTTGGTTCGCGCCAGGCACGCGGTGGACGACGTGCAAGCCGCCGCCGTCGCCAACGCGCTCGCGGACGCGGACGATGCCATCGGGGACGTCCCCAAGGCGTCCTCGGCGCCGACCGCGGGTCCACTCCCGGGTACCGCTGTTGTCCGGGCGAATCAGCCCTCGGATGGCACGCCCTCGCACCAACCCATGGACACGGATGACAACACTCACGGCGCCGTGGACGCGACGGGGCCGTGTACTCCCGACCGCGGCGAGGACGGCGACGGCCTCGGATCCGACGACGACGACGATGGACGCGACGGGACGGATGCGACGCCGGTGGACGTCCTCGACGTGTTGGGCCGACGAGTTCGATTCGTCGTTCCCGCGACGGAAGTCGGCTCTGAAAACGTTCATGAAATCGGCGCCAATTCGTCCCCAAGGTACACGCTAAGTACACCAAATGCACTGCGATGGAAGGACGTGGAGGCGCCGACGGAGGCGGACTGGGCGCGCGTGTCGAGGGCGCACGCCGAGAAGGTACGTCTTCAACGCGAGGAGCGCGAGCGACTGGACGCCGAGCGCGAGGCTGCGATCGAGGCTGCGAAGCAGGAGGGCGAGGCGCGTAGACTCGCCGAGGAGGCTCAGCGAAAGGCACAGGCTGAGGAGGAGACACGGATTCGGTCCGAGGAGGAAGCGGCGCGCAAGGCTGAGGCTGAGGAGGAGGCGGAACGAGCTGAAAAAGAGGCTGCGACGAACGCGAAGAAGCCCAAGGTTGTGATCAAGTACGGGAAGGAGATCAAGCTCGAGCCCGCGCGGCGGTCACGGCGCCAAATCGAGGCTGAGGAACGCGAAGCCGCCGAGCAAATCGCCCGGGAGGAGGAGGAGAGGCTCGCCGCCGAAGCCGCGGTGGCTGCGCGAATCGCCGCGGAACAGAGCAAATGGGAGCCGATGACGGACGTGTCCGCCACGCTCTCATTCGTCGCCGTGGGTGACGATACATCGCTCGTGAACTCATCCGTCGCGAGCTGCCTCGCCATGGCCGCCGCCGCGCCCATGCGAAGCGTCCGAGAGAGCGAAGAAGACGCCGAGAGAGCCGCCGCGGAGAAGGCGGCGGCGGAGAAGGCTGAGAATGAGAAGGCCGCCGACGCCGCCGCCCCGGCGTGCGACCCGATGGACACGGGCGCCGTGTCCTCAGATGCGGAGGAACGGGACGAGGAAGAGGAGGCTGACGTGGCATCCTTTCTCGCGTCGGTGTCGTCGCGCAACAGCGGCGCCGCGGACGTCGCGTGGAGGTTATTGGCGCGAGTCACCGAACGATGGCGGCCGTCCTCCGAGGGCGCCATGGGCGACCTGGCGGGTACGACCGACTCCAAGGGTCCCAACAACGGCGTCAAGGGTCATAAAGACGCGGTGGGTCCTAACAAGGGAACGAAGGGCGGGAGCTTCGGTTTGCGCCACGCGCCCAGACCCGCGACGCTCCTTCGACTCGCCGATACATTCGGCCCCGGCCCCGAGGGTGGCGACGGCGACGTCGACCGCAAGGTGCGCATGGCCCGAGTGCATCTCTGCCTGGCGGACGCAGCGACCCGCGCGTCGGTCGCGGCGGCTGCGGTGGCGCGCGCGCGGCTCGCCGCGCGCAGACGCCGCGTTCCCACCGGCGGCGCGCCCATCCTCTCCAAAGCGGCGGTGGCTGCGGCGACGGAGGCGACGGAGGGTCTGCCGCCGTCGCACTTTTTGGACGCGGCGAGGACGCATTTGTCTAAAGCCGTCGCGGCTGCGAGGGACGACGACGCGGTGTTCCTCGCGGAGTACCACTTCGTCGCCGGCGCGTTGGCCGCGACGGGCACCGGCGGGTCCATCACGTTAGCCGAGGAACACCTTCAGGCTGCGATGGACTGCGCCCGCGCGGCTGAGGAATCGGGCGCGTACGCCAAGGACACCAGCGGACACGAGAGGCTCACCGTCGCAAACATATTCGCCGCGCTCGCCGACGCGCGGCTGCACACGGTCGTGGACAAGGCGGACGAAGAGCTCGCCGCGGGTAACACCGGCGAGCTGCTCGCAACGCTCGCGCCGTTGCTGCTCGAGACGCCGTCGCTGAACGAAGCCGCCGCCGACGAGACCGCTCAGACGGCGGGAGCCAACGACGGTCAGCAGATGGTCGCGCTGACCTCCGCGCAACGGTCCGAGGCGCTCGGGGTCCTCGCCGAGGCTGCCAAGTCCGAAGCCGTCAAGGCGCTCAAGGCGGTGAATAAACCCGACGCCATCTCCAAGGCTGACCGAGCGCTCGCCGCGGAGGTTCGAGCCCGCGGCGCGCTCTTTTACGCCGCGGCTAATTATTTAACCCCCGAGTCGTTGGTCGACGGCGACGTGGAACGCGACCCGTTCGCGATCGCACGCGCGCTGCCGGAGTTCATCGCGTGCCTTCGCGGCGCGGTGGAGCTCAGGGGCCCCGGTGCGCTGGCCCCCGAGGGCGGCGTGGGTTTTAACCGGCGCGAATCGATCGACGGGTTGGAGGGGGAAGCGGCGTCGCGGCGGACGGAGGCTCGACAAGCCGTGGCTTCCTTCGCGCCCGTCTTTGCCAAGATGATTGCGGCGTACTACGCTAAAAAGGCGACGCACCCACCGGGCGAGGTTCCCAAGAAGCGGCGCAAGGCGCAGGAGCAGGTTGAGCGCGAGAACGCGCAGGCGGCCATCGCCGAGATGTGCGCCGACGGCCTCGCGCTCATCCAGCAGCTCACGTCTCCCGAGGACGACGTCGAGGACATCGACACCTCGATGGACACCGTCATGGACACCGACGATGATGCTGGACTCACCGTGTGCCGTGCCGTGCCTTGTCCCAAGTTTGAGGGTGCCCCGGACCCGGTCGCGGTGCTCGAGCTGCACGAGCGGCTGCACGAGACTCTGGCGGACTGCAGGTGCTGCTGCGGGCCCGACGGGCAAGGCGCTTTTCTACGGGGAGCGCTGCCCCGACTCACCGCCGCGCGCAGGCCGGTCGCCGCCGAAGCCGCCAGGCTCAAGGCGATCGACGATGAGGCCGAGACCGCGGAGAAGGCGGCCCGGGAGAAGGCTTTAGAGGAGGCGCGCGTGGAGGCTGAGCAAAAGAAGGCTGAGCAAAAAGCCGCGAGGGAAGCGGAGCGAACCGCCAAGAAGGCTACCTCGCGTGACGATAAAACATCCGACGACGGCACAGCTGTGTCGGCACCCTCGGCACCCTCGGCGTCCGACGACGACGCTCCGTCGGCGGATGTTGAGATGGAGGAGGCGACGCTGGAGGAGCTCGCGAAGATGTCCGCCGCCGCGGGGGGTACGTGGAAAAATGCACAGATGGCGGAAAAAACCGGCGGTCGCGGGGGTCGTGGCGGGCGAGGTCGCGGCCGCGGGCGAGGCCGAGGCCGGGGCCGAGGGCGCGGCCGGGGCAAAGCTCAGGCTGCCGATGATGTATCCGAGAAGGATGCGAGGAATGAGTCGGACGATACGGCGCCGGAGACTACTACTGGTACTGAACCGCTCACGCTCGGCCCGGGTTTCGTTCACTACTCGGGCGAAGTGTACGTGCACTCGTCTCAGCGGCCGGGCGCGGTGCACTTCGACCTCACCTTCCAGCTGTACGGCCCGGATAAGTTGCACCGCCCGTTCCGGGACTGCGACCCGACGGGCAAGTACAGAAAAGACGTGGACCAGTTTTTGTTGCGTTCGAAGATTGCGGTGAAACGGTACCTCGAACGCGAGGGCGACCGCGAGAACCTCACGGACGAAGAGTTTGAACGCCGGTGGAGCGCCGCGCTCGCTGAATCCAAGACCTACGCCGAGGCCAAGGCGAAGGAGGAGGCGGCCGCGAAGGCTGTCGCCGACGCGGAGTTTGACGCCGCGTACGCCGCCCAGGTCACTTCACCCGGAAAGCTCGTCGCGCCCGACGCCAAGGTTCCAAAGGGATACGCGGTTGTCTCCCTGGGCGGGACTACCGCAACGCCGAATTCATTCGATGAACCCAAAAACAAACCCCCGAGCCGACGCGAGCAGGTGGAGGCTATCCTGGAGCGCTTCGACGCTACCATCGCGCAGTGCTGCTACTGCCTCTACGGCGTGGAACTGTGCGACAAAGATAAGCTCCCCCGGCGGTGCAGGGACGAGGGCGGCGCCGTCGCCACGGTCTCCTCCCTGGATTCCAGGGAGGATTGCGCCGAGCTGTGGGCGTACGTGCAGCCTTACGCGGAGGCTGTGCACGACAAACCGGGGTTCGCGTCCGTCCTACGAGCCATCAGGCGGGCCTTCCCGCCTCAAAATGCGGCGCCTATGGGCGGGGACCCGGTGGACGCGTACCTCGCGTCCATGCCCGAGTTCAGAGACGGGTCCGATGGGACGTCAGCGTTTGACCCTCGGTCGGACGACGGCGTGAGCAGGGGCGCCGCGAGCAGGGACGTGGAGCGCGCGCTCGCGAGGGCGACGGTGACGCGCGCCGCCCCCGCGCCCGATAAGGAACCCGGGACGGACGACGAGGACGAAGGGGACATACATACCGGCGCGAACGAAGGGAACGAGGAAGCGTCCGGGAATAACGCGGAGGTCCAAGTCGCGACCGACGACGCCGCCACCGGCGCCTTCGCGTCCATCATCGAAGCCGCGGGTGGTACCACCGAGGGTGCCGACCCGGGTGCCGACGCGATGGCGAAGAAGCCGAAGAAGAAGGCTTCGAGCGATGACCCCGCCGTTGAGTACGCGGGGGTGCACGGGACCCTGCACCGCTTCTGCGCCGCCGTCGCCGACGTCGCGGAGAACGACGCGGCGTTTGAAATCATCGCAGATACCTTCCCACTGGTCCTCGACCTACTAAGAGCGTGCTTCGACTGGCGGTACGAGTTCGTGTACGGGGGTGCGTCCGAGACTGGCATCGACGATGACGTTCCGCTGACGAATTCAATCAGGGGAACGAACGAGGATTCGCGACAAGCCCCGACGCCGAGTCGCGGTCGCAAGACGACATCGTTGAACGCAATCGGTCTCACCACCGCGCAGGCTGCCCGGCGGCAGTTCCACCTGCTAAAGGCTGACCTGGTTCACAACCCGGCTCGGTTCGAAGGGTGGCTCGCGCTCGCCGACCACGTGGACGCGATGAAGGACCTCGCACTGAACGACGCCGCCAAGCTGGTGACGGTGAAGGATTGGAACGGGAGCGAAAACTCAGCGGAGGCGCACGCGCTGGTCCGAAGGTTACAGCTGGCGTTACGCCGCGCCACGTGCGCGGCGGTGGCGTGCGCGCCCAACGAAGAAGACATGAGTCAAGCGTACGAACGCCAGGGCCTGGCGGCGTACGAGATGGTCCAGGCGACGCCGCCCTTCCACGACGGGCGGCGGTGGAAACTCGTGAGGGACGCGGAGTGGCGAGCCGCGCTTGGCTTGGCGCGGGACGCCTTTGACGGCGCCGCGCGGTGCGCGCCGAACGAGTGGACGTATCGGTGCCACGGCGCCAAGGTGGCACGGAAGATCGGCGAGCCGTGTGACGAGCTATTCGACCGTCTAAAGGCGACGGTGGACGCCGCGCCGGGTAACCTGGAAGCCTTTTACCAGATGCACGCGTCGAGGGTCAAGTTCCTGATTCGCCTCGCCGAGGGTAAAGCCAACGGGACCATGCCGCAGGATGAGCGCAAACGAGCGATGGAGACCATCGCGTCGCACGCATTCGAGCCGGAGACCTTAGGGTACACCGCGACTGGCGGCGGCACGGCCAAGTGGCGAGCCATGGACCCGCTGAGCAGGTGGGACGCGCTGTGGGCCGACGCATGCGCCGCCATCAAAGCCGCCGCTAAGCTTCTGCCGGCGTATCACAAAGCATCCTACCGGCTCGCGTGGTCCAGGCTGCGGTACCCCGGGCGGGAGGACGCCCGGACGCCCCCGGACATCGACACAGAGAACGACCTGGGTGGGTGGTCCGACCGGACGGCATGGTCCGTCCCGTCCGACCCGGCCGTCGCCGGCGCCAGGCTGGCGCTATCGCCGCTGTTCAAATCGGATAACAACGCGGCGGCGGCGCTCAAAGAACGCGACGCGTGCTTCAAACACAACGAATACGCCCCGCGGTTCAACATCTGGATGTGGGAGATCGACGACTACAACCTGAGCGTCGGGCGAGGCGTGGGCGGGGGTAAACGCGGGTCGTATATCGGCCCCAACTTTCGTTTGCACACCGTCGGGGTTAACGAATCCGGTCGCAAATTCGTCGCCGCGAGTCGGAAAGCGACGAGGCTGTACCTGTGCCTGTGCTTCGCCGCCGGGGACCTCGGGCCCTTGTGCGCGGCGCCGGGGTACATCGGCGACGACCGGCACAAGCACGCGAGGTCCATGCCGGACCTGAAGGCGTTGGCGTTCGCGCTCGCGCAGAGGGGCATCGTCCTCGCGACGCTCTCCGGGGATGAGGGATCGAGGTTAAGGGCGGCGGAGCTGGGGTACTGGATGTGGGTGGAACACTGCGGACTGGCGTGGGACGATCTCGACCGCGAGGGCACGAAAGAGTACCGATTGGAGGTGTCGTTGGGCCAGGGCGATAGGGAGGAACCCGCCGGTTTGATCGGTGACGCGTTCACGTCAAAAGCACTGGACGCGGATAACCTCATCTACTCCGGCCAGCTCAACAACGACAACTTTGAACGCATCGCGCTCGACCACGTCGCGTCTCTCTCGCGTTTGGGTGACTCGAACTCGATGCGGTGCCTCAAGAACATGCACGCGGACATCACGCGCCGAGTCGACGACGCGGAGCGCGCGAGCAGGGTACGCACGCGCATGGGTGGCGTCCCCGCCGCGCCCCTGGCGCAACTCAAGACGCTGAAGCCGCTGCGAAAGGCGGTTTTCGAAGCTGTGGCGCGCGCCGCGGGCGTCGCCCTCGCGCAGTTCGCACCCCTCGACCCGCTCGAGGCGCGCGTGCCCATCGACGACGGCCTCGGCGAGGACTCGCAGCCGGAGCCCGTGGGGTCCGCTGACACGACGGATCTCGACGCGAGACGAGAGATTGTTGACGCGGCTATGAAGCTGCGCGACGAGGTGGAGCGCAGGGCGGGTTCCGCGGGCGGCGCCACCGAGGCTGAGGAGGACGAGTTGAACGCGGCGATGGAGCTCACCGGCTCGCTCCTGGTACGCGCGGTCGCGGCGGCGACGCCCGGTGCGCCGATACCGTCGCAGAGCGCCGACGTCATGCGAGCCGCGGTTGACGCGGCGAGGACGACGGCGCGTGATATTTGCGACGCTCTGACCGAGTCGACCAAGGGCGGCGGTGGAAGGGGCGGCGGTGGACGGGGCGGCGGTGGACGTGGCGGCGGCCGTGGCAGGGGCCGTGGCCGTGGCCGGGGGAAGCGGACGAGCGATGCGGCGCAGCTGGGAGCGCACAGCGAGCGGCTTTCCAAGCGCGCGAGCATCGAGCCGAGCCCGGGGCTACCTTAGTCTTAGACTCTGACGAGATGTGAACGAACGAGACTATTTTATCCATCCACGTCGAGTGTTTCGCTTCCACCCTGAGGGTCACAACTCACCGCACGGTCGATACCGATGGCGTTGGTCAGGGTAGCGCCCGTGGTGCTCGGCGCTGGGCGAGCGGTCGCTTCGCGGACGTCGTCGGCGCTCGCGCGACGCCCCCTCGCGGTCGTCGCTCGTGGTCACTACGCATCGACGAATCTTGTGGCGCAGAGGCGCTGTGAGAAATCTATCAGGCATCGAGCTCTGGCCACCGACGCCGCCCCGGTCGCGCCGCCCGCCGTGGACACGCTCACGTACGTCGACACGCACTGCCACCTGGACCTCATCTTCCAGAAGATGAACTCGGACAACGACAAGAAGGCCAAGAAGGGGCACGCGACGAAGGAGCCCGCCGTCGTCGACTTTGAGAGTTGGAGAGAGGACGTGGCGTCGTCGGAGAATCCGGACGATGAGGACTATCTCGGCGCACAGCTGGAGGCGTGCCTTACCGTCGCGTGCAGCCGCACGGCGATGGACGCCGTGCGCGAGATCCTCCCAAAGCCCGGCGTCTTCGCCGCCTTCGGGTGCCACCCGCTCAGCGCACAGGAGTGGAACGACGAGATGGCGTCGCTCGTCAAAAGCATGGTGAGCGATTCAACAAACTCAGTCGTCGCCGTGGGCGAGTGCGGCCTCGATTACCACTACGCCATGAAGGAGATCGAGGCGGACGTGGGTTTACCGGACGACGCCGCGAGGGAGGCGAGGTGGGAGGAGGTGCGGAGTAAACAGCACGACGTGTTCGTGTCGCAGATGAAGCTCGCGGCGGAGCTAAACGCTCCGCTCGTGATTCACACGCGTGAAGCCGAGGAGGATACGCTGCGTCTGATGCGAACGCACCTGCCGCGGGATGCCCGCGTTCACGTGCACTGCTTCACCAGTAGCGCGTCGTTGGCGTCCTCGTTGCTTGAACAGTTTCCCAACCTGTGCCTCGGGTTCACCGGCGTGTGCACGTTTAAGAACGGCGGCGACGTCCGGGACGTGGTGGCTCAGACTCCGCTGGATCGCATCTTGCTCGAGACGGACGGTCCTTACATGGCCCCGGCGCCGCACCGCGGGGCTGTGGCGCACCCCGGTCACGTGCCGCACATCGCGCGGAAGATCGCCGAGGTCAAAGGGGTGAGTCACGCGGAGGTTTTCGCGCGGTGCAGGGAGAACACTCGGAGGACCTACGGCTTCTGATGAGACATCGGCTGTAACACTAAACTAGCCAAGGGAACGTGTTCGCGTTGGGGCAGATCGAGTAGAGAAGAGCGTTTGATGTATTACTTTAGCGACACTCCTTGCACGCATGGCGCCGACGACCGTGCTCGCAGATTTTTGACCCACCGCACTCCTTGCACTTAGAGCGCACACGACCGTGCTCGCATATTTGTGACCCACCACACTCCTTGCACTCCCAGCGCTGACGACCGTGCTCGCAGATTGATGCCCCGCCGCACTCCTTGCACTGAGAGCGCCGACGACCGTGCTCGCAGATTGATGCCCCACCACACTCCTTGCATGTATGGCGCTGAC
>MDSY01092076.1_pt1 | contig 23434 bp, 13 predicted proteins | sample 811131 | NCBI WGS metagenome assembly MDSY01 (sample SAMN05326643, study PRJNA326480) | marine metagenome | isolation source: seawater | place: Atlantic Ocean: South West | collected 2010 | reverse complement strand
GTCCAAAATAACACACATTTCCCTCCCCAACGAACCCCCCACCGCTTTCTCGATCGTCTTCAACTCCGCGCCTTGCTTTATGGAGACGACTTTGTGCGAAAGGTCTTTTGAAGAAATGAGCAACCCTCTTGGATCGAGCAGACGCCACATCTCCTGCGCGTATACGTGGTCGGACATGGTGCACACGAACGCGCAACATCGTGGAACAGGCCTTTGCAGTACTTGCTGATTGCTGTTATTCGGAGGCAACCGGTCCAACCCGGCTAAATAACTATACATCTCTTCCCACCCCGGCCGGACGTGGATCACCATTGATGTGCCTTTGTTCGTCGGGTCGATCCTGGTGAAGATGATCTGGCCGCCTTTGAGGTGCGGGGAGGGTAATCGAATCACCGGGCGGAAGGTTACCTCTCCGGGGGCCGTGGTTGCGGACTCTTGGCTAGCGACATGCCGCACTCCCTTCCCGTCCACCACATAGTTCTCGGCGACGTACTGAAGCAACATCACCCTGTCTTTCTTCAACCGACCCATGTCCTCTTCCCGTCGCTTTTGTTCATCCCGCTGGTCCTTTGCAGTTTCGCGGATTCCTGCGCTTCCGACCGCGCCTGCGACCGTTTTCCCAGCCGCGTCCGTGGCCTTATCGGTTTGAGATTTATCGCTGGTCAATACAGGTAGGACCTTTTCATTAGCGTTGGTAACGGAATGATTAGAAATATTTCCAGAAACTGCCGCGCTTTCTTCGTGCGCTCTGCGAATCGACTCCGCCCGCCGGTCCAAACTCTGAATCGTGAACGCCTGCAGCAGGGTTTCGTCCAGGTCGAAAATAACAGGGAGCTGCTTGTGCACCAAAACAGGCGCGTAGTGGAACGGCGCCATGGCTTTGGTTTCAAACGCCAGGAAGGTTAGGCTGGTTATTTTTCCGTCTTGAGCTTTTTTGCGCGCCAGCGATCGCATCGCGTTTTGAGTTTCAACCGGCGCGTCTATTTCCAAGTCAGCAGACGGGGCATCTATTTGAACAGCACACAGGTGGATCTCTCGTCGCCCGCCGCCTATACTCACAACCGCGGTTTTCTTCTTCGCCACGAGTTCACTGTGTAAGGCTTCGACGCCGCCGGATGAAGTGTTTTGAGCTGGATCCATTTCATCTTCACCTTGTTTCGTCTTATCGATATCCGCCACCACCCTCGCGCTCGGGCCTCTTGAGCCTGCGATGAGGTGCAGCGCCCCCAGCGGGTCTAGCCCCTTGCCCGGTTCCCAGAACCCGATCACGGTCATTTGGGCAAAGTCATTTGGGTTTACTGGGGTGGACCACGCGTCGCGAGGAAGCGCGAAGGTTTGGGATTGTGAGTGTGCTTTTTCACCAGAAGTGCCTACTTCGCCTGCGTCTCTTTTTTCACCGTCATCCGCGTCAGCTTTGCGTGTGGTAACAGCCGGGATCCAAGGCTGACTCGGCACGACTCTACAGGCCATCGACACCTGCCGCAGCTCCTCACGGCCGGGTATGCTCAGAAGCGCGTCGAAGCGATCCAGCGCGATCGCACCAGGCGCGGAGAGGTCACCCATCGTCGCGCCAGGAAACGTTAAAACCTGGCTCGACGGATTTTCAAGACTGCTTCGCTAGTCGCACTCGAAAAGTCTCCCCAACCGACTAAATTCGTCGAGGCTGACACTGCGGAGCGCTTCTTTCTCTCAGGATTTGAGGTTGAGGGTCAATGGGTTGGACCTCCCGGGGTGGGGTTCCCGCGCGGCCCGACCTCAGCGTGTCTTGAGTTCCCGAGGCACGCGCCTGCACACGGCAACCGCGCGCGCGTGTTTTGAGTCTGCGCGAGTCTTGCGTCCTGCTAGAGCCCACAAGAAGGCTCGCCCTAATCTAAAATGGCCACTCGGCTAACACGGTTTGCGCGCAACAAGCTCTGCCTTAGTTATTTTCTCGTTCCAAGTTTTCTCGATTCGAGCTCTTCCAACCAAAACGTGGGCCTCATTTTAGCCTGCCGGTTTATGGGCACCCAACAAAAGCCCAACCTATTCATTCCGCGCGGTTCGGCGATGGCCGCCTTGGCGCGCGTGCCCGCGAGGTGTGCGCCTCGATTAGAGTGCTCGCGGAGGCGCGCAGTTTCCCGGTCGCTCGTCTCGAGGAGGGGCGCCGAGAGCCCTTGCGCAGTTTCCGCTGAGGTTTCCGTGTCGGGCATTTCGGAACCCTCACCCTCGTCGAAACACGAGATACGCTGCCGAGTGTACATCGAGCACACGGATGCGTACCAGGTTGTGTACCACGCCAACTACTTCAAGTTCATGAGCAGGGGAAGGGAGGCGTTTCTGTGGAACAGGGAGAGTTGTGAAGGGGAGGGTGGTGAGGAGGAGGGGGACAGGAACGTGAATGATGACAGTGATAAATCTTGGCAAAAAACATTACACACCGCGCCCGTTATCGCCATCGACGAATGCAAGTTCGCGTCACCCGCGGTGCTCGGGGATGACGTGTTGGTGATTACGGAGTTGCGGTCGATAGATAGCACCCAAAACGGACTAACTTTCCATCAGGAAGTTATAGATGCTGGCTCTGGACAATTAAGACTCAGCGCGGTCGTGACGGTGGCGCCGGTTGACGTGGATGGAGAAGCCATTGATGTCAGTAAAGAGTTCTGCAAGATGGCCGAGGAGCACGGCGTTGCGATAACTGCAGATGATGAGGGTATTCAGGGTCTATTGCCCAGTGACGTTGGTCAAAGAACATTCACTACCCCCATCGTTTGTTTCCGTGAAGAGTTTTCCCGCGGCGAGTTTTGCGTCTGCGAAAGCGACGTGTTGCGTTTTTTCGAGCGAAACAGAACAGAGGCGATTGGCGGGAGCGATGCGTTGAATGCTTTGAAGGAACAAGGCACGATAGTGGTAGTGAGCAGGATGGATGAGTTGCGGATAGCACCAGAGGGTATGCGGGAATTGATGGGAGATATCGATGGGAGACTAAATACTCATACGCGGATGCGAACTATTTATTCCGTTTCAACCACATCCGTGAAACGAAGAGGGTTGCAAATAACGTTCTTTCATGAGTTGGTGGTTGGGGATCTGGATGACGAAAAAGTAAAACATGCCAAAGTTGTTGCCTCCGCGGAGGTAACCTGCACGTGCTTGTCCAGAGACAGTGGGCGGCCGATGCGGTGTCCACCGGAGCTCGCCGCGAAGTTTACGTGATTGTAATATGGAAAAACGGCCAGTCAAGACTTCGATCGAAATTCTCTCCTGAGCCGACAGATCTGGCTGGATCCCAGTCACTTCATTCGTCGCCGTCCTCCGGGATGGCACCGGGCCGCGGAGGCCGCAATGGCGGCCGCGGGACCCCCGATGAGACGGTGGTGATGGACGGTAAAACCTTGCGTCGGGTTTTCGACGACTCCACGAAGCGGTGGGTGTATCGCCCGGTGGATGAGAGCAGCGGCGATGTGATCAGCCGCGAGGATTTCGAATCACGACGCCTGGCTGAAGCGAACCTGCGAAAAGCAAACGACCCGAGACACAAAGCCGCGGAGGAAAAGCGGTGGCTTGATGAACAAAGGGGGGCTATACGGGAGAAAAGAGCGGACGCGGCGAGGCAAGCGCGACGTGAGGATTTCAACACCGCGGTGCGGGACGGACGGGTGGAGCGAAACAGAAAAGGGAGGGGAAAAATAGTAGACGTTCCAGAACCAAAGGCGTTGACTGAATTAAGAGAAGAGATGCGACTCGCACAAATACAGGACACACAGAAAAAGAACCCCGGGCGGTTCGCGTTCATCAAAACCGCTCTCGATTTGGAGGAGAGCAAGTACGCGAACGTGGTGGAGAAAAAGAGGAGGGAGGCGTACGAAAGGGAACGAAAAAAAAAGGGCGTGCGAGGAGGCGGCAACGATGATGATGAATCATCGTCAGACGACTCGGATTTCAACCAGCCTATGTTCCGCGGGTCTGCCGCGGACTTGGTTGACCCGGATTACCGAAGAGGGCCGAGTGGCGGTGGGCGAGGGGGGGCTATAGCCGGAGGCAGAGGCGCGCCGAGCGGAGGAAGAGGGGAAACAAATATCGCCGGAGGACGCGGCGGTTCTCACCTTCCGCAAAATGAAAACAACCCGTCACGCGCCTCCCCTATCCCCATACCTGTTCCCCGAGCGAACAACGGACGGGAAGTGAAAGGGGGACGGGGACAGAAACGGGAGGGACGCGATCGATCGGAAGCGAGTGGCGGTCGTGGGGGTCACGGAAAGGGTTCAGGACAAAAAAGTGGGCACGGACGCGGAGCTGGAAACGACACCGACGGTGTCGCGAACAGAAAAACAATTCCTGCTCCCAAACCCGCGCCGACCAAGGGTGAAGCGGAGCGCAGTGAGACTGGCGGTCGCGGGGGTGGCCGCGGTCAGGAAAAGAGGGGGCGCGGGCGGGGCGGAGGCAGCGGCGAAGCGAGCGCGTAGGAGTCACCCAAACGAGAACGTTGTAAGACACAAAGACTCATAAAAATCGAACTCCCGAAATATGCACCGAAAAAATGAGAACGAAAACTCAACAACGGAATCGGAATCCGCGTCGGATTTGACATCACAATCCCACTCGCGGACCCTCGTCGTCCGTGCCACCTCAGGGTTTCGGGTTCCCCAACACTCGTTTGGCATCTTCACGCCTGTTCACCCTCAAACCGAACCCTGATGCCTCCCTCGCTGGTGGGCGCGCTGGACCAAGGCACGACCTCTACGCGTTTCATCCTTTACCAAATCGAGGATGGAAATGCCGCGCTCCTGACGCCCATCGCCTCGCACCAGATGGAGCACACGCAGATCTTCCCCCAGCCAGGGTGGTGCGAGCACGACCCAGTAGAGATTGTTGAGAACGCGCTTGAGTGCATGTTCAGCGCTTTATCCAAGGTCCCGGGAGGCGCGACGAAAGAAGACGTGGCTTGCATCGGCATCACCAATCAAAGGGAAACCACGGTGGCGTGGGACGCGAACACGGGAAAACCGCTGCACAACGCGATTGTGTGGCTCGACACGAGGACGGGAGACATTTGCGACGCGCTGGAGAAAAAACATGACAAAGAAGAGAAAGAGCAGTTACGTCTGAAAACAGGGTTACCCATAAGCACGTACTTCAGCGGTACGAAAATGCGCTGGCTCCTCGAGAACGTTCCGGCAGTGAAGGCCGCGAATGAATCTAAAACGTTGCGCTTGGGCACGATTGAAACGTGGCTTGTGTATAGCTTGAGTAGCGATGGGAACTTCGTCACGGACTGCACCAACGCGAGTAGGACGATGTTAATGGACTTGAAGAGTTTAACGTGGGACACACAGCTGTGCGACACGTTAGTTGGGGAAAACTTGCTGACTAACAACGCACTGCCTTCCATTGTCTCTTGCGCGGAACCTAGTAAATTCGGAATCATAAAATCCGGCGCGTTGGCTGGCGTAAAAATAACAGCCGCGATCGGCGACCAGCACGCTGCGGCTTTGGGCCAGAGGTGTTCCGTGGGCGAGGCAAAAAACACGTACGGCACGGGGTGCTTCGCGATGCTGCACACGGGGCCTATACGGCCTGTGGTTTCGAAACAGGGCTTGCTGAGCACAGTGGCGTGGCGGTTGGGTAGCGACGCGGAATGTGGGTACGCCCTGGAAGGCTCCGTCGCAATTGCCGGCGCGGGCGTGCAGTGGCTGCGGGACAATTTGCAGATCATACAATCCGCGTCTGAGATAGAAACCAAAGCGAACTCCGTACCCAACAGTGGGGGTGTCGTGTTCGTGCCTGCATTTTCTGGTTTGTTCGCGCCTCGGTGGCGACCAGACGCGCGCGGCGTCATCGTCGGGCTGACGCAGCACAGCAATAGCAACCATATTTGCCGCGCATTACTAGACGCGATTTGCTTCCAAACCAAAGACGTGCTGGACGCCATGAATAAAGACGTCGCGACGCATGAAGGCAAAGAAGACAAGGAATCATCCATTTTCCTCACCAGTCTTGCTGTTGACGGCGGCGCATCCGCAAACAACTTGCTGATGCAAACGCAGGCTGACACGTTGGGCGTTCCCGTGCGCCGGCCAGGGAACGTGGAGACCACGGCGCTCGGGGCGGCGCTCGCCGCGGGGGTCGGCGCCGGGCTGTGGAACGAGAGCGCAATATTCGCAAAGCAAGTGGTCGATGAACAAGAGACCGTGTTCCTGTGTAACACGGATGAAGGAACTAGAGAACTAGAGTACGACAAGTGGGCGGACGCGGTGGAACGGAGCCTGGGGCTGGCGTGATGGGTGATGGTAAATTAGTCAATGTAACAGCAGCGTTTTCGCCGCTCATTTTGGAAATAAAGCCACGTGTTCATTCTATCTCCCCTCTCGTCATTCCCTCCCGCACGTAGCGTGATGGGCATCGCGCAGCGGGTGTGGTCCGGGTTGTGGTACACTCGGGCGCAGTGTTTGCATAACGAGCAGGTGTTGGTTGATAACTTGCTTCGGAACACCGGGTACGAATGGGTAGGGAGGGACACGCGGGTTGCGCACGTTAAAACCGCGAACGGCGACCCACACGATGTGGTGCGTTCGGTATCAGTCAACGAAGCGCATAAAGGTCGCATTGACCTGGTGTGCGTGCACGGGTTCGGGCAGAGCGGCGCGGGGTGTTTCTACGCCTCGTTGGTGGGGTGGGCGAGTTTAGGCAGGGTGCACCTAGTGGACTGGCGGGGTGCGGGGATGAGCGGGCGACCTAAATCTGCCCCGTTCCAACCAAAAACTGAAAGCGAAGCCATCGAGTATTTGGTGGACGGCTTGGATTCCTGGCGAGCGCAAAATTTGGGGGAGCATGCGAGGATATGTCTACTGGGGCATTCCATGGGCGCCATCGTCGCCACTCATTACGCCAAACGGCACCCGGGACACGTCAAGCACTTGATTCTCGCCGGGCCCGCGGCTGTGCACGAGGCGGATGAGACGCGAGTAAAGGAGTTTCTGGACAGAGTCGGCCCCACGCGCCGGGCGCTTTACAAAGTAGCCACGAAAGCGTGGAACGCGGGTTTGACGCCTCAAATGACGTTGAGGGCGCTGCCGTTCGACTTGCCGAAAAAGATGATGAAGGGGTATGTTCGGAACCGGTGGCGAGCGGAGGAAACGCTGGACGCCGAAACGTTTGCGTCGCTGGTGGAGTACAACCATTGCATTAATATGATGCCCGGGGTGTCCGAGAAGGTGCTTTCGTTGATACTGAAACCGATAGGACAGGCGCGGACACCGATAGGGCCGACAGTACAAAACCTGCCCGACCACATTCCGGTAACCTTCGTGTACGGCGAGCACGACTGGATGGACCCAAACAGCGGTTTGCATGTGGCGAACAAAGCGAAAAAAGCTGGACGTCAAAACATAAATTGTCACATCCTTCCCGCCGCCGGGCACTACCCCTTCATAGATCAGCCGGACCTGGTGCACGACATCGTCAAGAAAGCGTGGGAGGAGTGCGACGATAGGTGACGTAAGGGTTAGGGTTGTACGGTGTAAAATATTTCGTATCAAAAAATAATCGTAATTTCGTCTCGCTATTCTTACGCTACCGCTGCCGCGACCGCGACGAGCGCCGCGAAAAGGGGTCCCACCCCTGTGAGCCGCCCCTGTGCCGCGCCGAAAAACCCAGACCCACTGGACGACGGCCCTGAAGGCGGGGGCGAGGGCGGTGGGTACGGCGGCCTGGGCGGCGGTGACGGCGCAGGCAGCGGCGGCGGCGCCGGAATCATCGTCTCCATAGGAACGCACGCGCTCCCTTCTCCGTTTCCTTTCGACCCACCGTCACATATGTTTGGGTGTACAATCACCGTGACGTTGGTGCCGTTTGGGTACGTAACTTCCCGAGACTGCGCGGGCGAGCACGGCATACCCGGTAACGCGCCGTACGTACGACCGCTGCTTGTGGATTTCAGGGAATAAACAGGGTAGCTGCTGCAAACCTGGTCGTCGGCGAAGCACGTCACCCCTGCGGTGGTTTCGCACGAGTCCGCTGAGAACACGTGCAAATCCGCACCGTTGCCGCACGTCGAGGAAGCCGAGGCGCCGCCGTAAAAGCCCCCCTCAGAAAAGACAGTGCTTGATATGTCGTAACACGACTCGTTCCGGTTCATGCACCTGCCTTGCCAACACGCGCCCATGTCGCCAGCCGTATCCGCGCCGCCGCAGGACACCCCAACCGGGACGTGCTCGTCCGTGGGGCACGTAAACGATGTCCCGTCGCACGTGTCCGCGAGATCGCACTCGCCGGTGGATTGTCTGCACGTCGCCATGGACGCCCTCGCCGCGCACGTGGACGGGTCGCAGCACCCCTCGTCGCCTTCAATCGCGGAGCACACCGCGTTGGCTTTCAATCTGCACGTCGCGCCGTCGCAGCACAGATCCTTCGTGTCGCACTCGCGGTTTGGGCAGTCGCACTCTTCGTCCCCTTCCACCACGCCGTTGCCGCACACCGCGGTCGTGCCCACAGTGAGGCACTGGAACTGGTTCGCCAAAACGCGCTTGTCGAAATTCCGGACGGAGCACTCCGAGAACCCGTTCGTTTCCACGCCGTACTCAAACAGCCACGCCATGACGTGCCCGCTTTCGGGGCAATCACCCGTTCCTTCGTCGTACTCGGAGCCGTACTCGTCCCCTTTGCCGTCGTGCGCGAACCCGAGTTGGTGTCCTATTTCGTGCGCGACGGTTTCCGAGTCGAACGCGAGAAACGCCTTGTGCACTTGCGACAACGCCACTGAGGCCAACGGGTAACAGCAATCCAACGGCCCGCCTGACGGGCCGTAACACTGGTTCTCGCCAATCACCACGTTCTCGCCTTTGCTGGGTACGACGGAGCCGCAAATATCCCGTATCTCGCAAATCGACATGTTCCACGTCCCTCGCTGGTTGGCTAAACCAACGACGTCGCTGGATATCGACCCGTCGGCGTTGGACGCGAACAAATCCTCGCCAGAAAATAAGTGCGCGGTGTCGTGTGGGGGGAGGTCGTCGTACTCCCCCGACCTCCAGGTCGCGAACGCGTCGAGCATACCATCCCCGTCCTTCTCCACTCTGCCCGATGTGGTGTACGTATCAACCGTCGTGTACCACGGCTCAGGCTCACTGGCAAAGTCGTACTGCGCTAAAAGCACGACGCGAACCCCGGGCGTGAACGGCGCGGCTTCGTAAATCGCGCTCACCACGTTCACCACGTGGATGCTTTCGTCGTGCATCTCGTCCAGCGTGGAGTACTGCTCAACACGCGCACGGTCGTTCACCACGATGAGCTCGATGTATAGGTTCTCTGCTGATAGCTGCTTGAGGGAACGGCGGGCGCGAGTGGAAACGGGCGTTTCCTCCGGAGTTTCGGTTGCCTCGCCTGGAAAAGACGACAAACTTTCCGTGTCAGGCTCGGACAACGACGCTTCGCCGCCGTACTCCTTCGCCTCGCCGTCTGCACCAACCATTTGCGCCTTCAAAACGCCTCCACCCGTGGAGTTGAACACCTTGGCTTCCACTCCTCTTCGTACGTCGTCGAGGAAAGGGTTTGTGAACGCGTCGTCGTTTCGCGATTCGGTTCTGCGAAACGCCAGGACGTGCGCCTGCGTCGGGTGGACGCCTTCCTCTGCTGTGAAAGACCTTCCTCTCGCGGTAGGTTTCGCCACATCGCCCACGTGCACGTGCGCTGGTTCCACCGACAGCGACCCTCCCTCCAACGAAAGGCTTATGATTTCAGCCCGTACGCCGTCGCACAGCGAAAGCGCGACGATTGAATCCGCGTCGCCAACAAGTCGCCCGCGGTAATGGCAATGGCCTCCGTCGATGAACTTGTCATTGTGTTCCCCGTGGGTGTAACGCATCTTTGTGCTCGCGTCCGCTTCGTGGTAACCGTCCGCGAGCAGGGTGTCATGGCGCTCCACCTCGACCCTGTGGTCCACGCCGAACGCGCGGACAGTCATTGCAAACGCTGGGGGGTGCCTCACCGTGCTGCCGCCCACATCCACGTCAAATGGGGTGGACACCTCGTAGCGCTTAAGGCCCGCGGCGAGAGATCCGGCGTCGCGCACACCCACCGCATCGCACACAGGGACCAACGCAACGGCGACGAGCACCATCAGACCCACGATGGCCACGCGGGCGTTGGACCGCGCGAACATGCTGTGTCGCACAGGGGCACAACCTCTGCGCGTCCCGATCTGACGCGGTCCATGTGACAAATAAGCTTCTTTTAAAACTCCGCTGACAACGGAGCGTTTATAATTTCAAATCGTTCTAGTTCTTCTCTCTTCCCTCGCGCTCACGTGGGCGGCGGCCGGCGTGTGGCCTCGCTCCGTTGGAGCAGTGCGTCGTCCTCCTCACTGTTGGTGTTCCAGAACGCCCTGCCGTCCAGCGCGGGAAGCACAACGAGCGGCACGATGAACGCCAGAGCTCCGAGGATGAACAAGGCAACAACCATCCAAATTTGGTGGAAACTTGTTCGAGTGGAAACAGAAAGTGCGCGTCGCGGAGCCGTAACGGCTTTACGCGACGACCACGAGAACGTTTCAAAACACGTTTCCAAGATGTTCTTCCGTCGGACCCGTACTGAACGACCTTCACCTGGACTGAGTTTCAGCAGGGGAACCAGGGGATCGAAATCGAGTGAGTCGTGGCTGTGTCGGCATAAACGTTCGTCGTCTTCCGCGTGAGGCAAAGAAAATACGTCGACCCTCGTCCGTCCATGGGGAAGCGCCTCGCCCAGTCTCCGGAACATCTCGCACGCTAAAACTGCAAGCTCGTCGCCGTGTTCACCGCTTACTCGTGCGATGCGACCCGCGACGCATCGCCACAGGTCATCCGCGACGTGAAGGTGGCGCGCGCGGTCGCTGGCACGCGCGGAGTCGACGGGAGAAAAGCTTTTCGCTTCGGCGAGCGCGACCACCGGGAGCGCGGATAACTCAATTTCGATGTTCGTATCGGCATCGTTGGTACTTCCATTAAACGCCTTAGGTGTCGAGGGAGGCGAATCCACCGCGCAGTACGTTTTCGGGCCGTCCTCGAACAACAAATTTCGCACCGCGGCGATGCCGAACAGCTGGTCTGAAAAAACCGCGGGACGTCGAGACGTCGCGGGCGTCGGGGGGGTGGAGGTACTCGCTCGAACGGACGATCCGTGTTTCGCCTGTATGCGGCCGACGGAGTGGTTTGAAGTTGGTGAAGGCGTCGTAGGATGCGCGACCGAGCGCTTTGGAACGCGGTTCGCAGCGCGAGGGTCCTTTCGCAGTGCAAGCTCCTTCGTCGCAAGCGGCGAGTAAGTTTGAGGGGAAGTTCTCGGGCGAGCACTCGATGAGGGCATCGTCTCATCCGTGGCGCATCGTGGCTTCTTCTGAGGAAGTCGCCCGGTGTTGCTCGACGACCCAAAGGCAGGCATACCGCGCGAGCTGGAGTGGGTGGCGCTGTGCACCTCGCGACCTGAGGGGCACGAGCGCGTCCGCGACTTGAAATTTTAACAATCAACAGACACACAGCTGTGCCATGTCCGTTGTTTTTACAATCACGCACGCGACGCACGGTGACACGGTGACCTCGGAAGCGCCACGCGCGAGACAGAGGCAGCATGCAGCCGCGGCGTGTCCAGAAGAACAAGGAGAACGACCGGCGTTTGAGCAACGGCGATGCCGCTCCTCCCGCCGTGAGCAAGAACCCCCGTTTGCGTTCGACGCGAGGAAAACGAAAAGAACCGCCCGTGGTCGAAGTCCCGTCACCCAAGCGCTCCGCACGTGCGACGCGAATTACATCTACGCCCTCGCCCCAGGACATTTGCGACATGGATGAGGATCCCCGAGGGTTAGAAGGGGCGGAAGATCTTAAATACGCCGAGGCCTTGCTGCGGGTCGCCGGGTCGAGGCAAGCAAAGGGCAACAAGAAGAGGAAAAACGAGAGCGTGGAAGACTCCTTTCTAGACTCCTTGCCCCCCCAAAAGCTTCAAAGCCCCCGACCCTCGCCCCCCGACCCCATGGACATTACGATCGACTCGGTGTTGAGCGAGGCCGTGCACGCGGTCACTTTGGACGACGCCGTGTTGGATTCGTTCAAACCCTCGCCCTCGCCGTTCAAGCCGTCGCACCAACTTCAAGGTTTCAAACAAGTAACCTTCGACACCAACCTGGAACACGTCCAGATGTTTTCGCCCGCGGACGTGGGGGAGCTGATGACTGCTAAGCACGGAGGCGCTGGAGGTGTGACTCACACTGACGGCGACACAGAAGCCTACACAGAAGCCTCCCTACAGCGGTGGGCGATCCTAGAAGGGTTCGAAGTCACCATGCACGGCTTCCACGACGGCGTGTTCCGGAACTTCGGCACGGAGAGCGAAAAAGAACTGGACGAGGCGAAAAAGTTTGAAGCCTTCGAAACGGCGAAACACGCGAATGAATATGGAACGGAATTCGTGACTAATTATGCTGTGGGCGCCGCCGTGGTGGACCATGACACATTGATGGATGCGTTGGCAGACTCGACGTTCGACCTGAACCCGAAAATCGTGGAGCTGGAGCGGGACCAGTACGTCGTGCAGTGAGACGAAGCGATGAATACAAAATGAAAAATGAAAAATGAAAAAATTCAAGACGACAACGTCGCGACAATAGATACATTCTTTGAGACACTGAGAGAATCTTATTGTTAAATACCTCCTAGGTATTAATACATAATAGACTACATATGGTTCCTACTAATAATCCTACTACTTTTCTTATCGCACTAGCTCACACCACGAGCAGGTGTCTCCCCGCGCCGTTTGCGTTGGTAATCGACCCTGGGTTCGCCGGCGCTTCCGAGCGCACGTCTGTGGTTTCTCCGACAGTCGCGTCGGCGTCGGCATTACCATTACCATTTCCATTCCCCAAACCCACATTCCTCCCCCGCTCCACGTCCCGCAAAACGAACACCTCATCCAGCTGTCCTATGAGCTGCCGCTCCCTGTGCCTGCGGTACAGGTACGCCACCCTGGCAATCAAAAGAAGGGGCAGCGCAAATCCGACGACTCGGAAAATGAAAACAGGCGTGCCTCCCCCGGTGGTGGACGCCGCCACCGCGAACAGCACCAGGTACAGGGCGAGGAAGAAACACAGCGCAGCGAGCGCAGCTTTCAGCCAGAACCGGAACTGCTCACCGACGTACACGCGCGCGATATGGGCTCGCAAACGCGCGTGCCGGTCGGTGCCGTGTTGGTGGAAACGCCCCGCTCTTCCTCCGAACAATCGCCGTCCCTGTGCGTTGCGCACCGCTCCTCGCCGATCTCCTCTGAAACCTCCATTTTCCATCGTATTAACGCTATCGAAATCGTCCAGCGCGGCTTCGCCTTCGAGCATCATCCTCGCGAGGCCGCCTGCGCCGACGTGCCGGGTGTTCAACGTCACCGCTCGCCCGTGCGCGTCAATCACAACCACCCTCGCGCCCGCGTCAGAGTCAGGGCTATTGTCATCAGCGTCACTGGTTGTATTCGTCGCGGTTTCGCCAGTCTCCGTTGTCGCACTACTTTCCATCATCCGCTGTCGCCGCCGCCTTCGCGCGAACGCCTCTGCTTCTAACACCGCGTTTAAGTTAATAACCGCGAAGTCCGCCGGGCAATTCGCGGGCCGGCCGTACGCTTGTTGGAAGTTATTGAGCAACCTTTGCAGCCGTTCGTTCGCTTCGCGCTGTTCAACTGCAGCAGAGTCAGCTTGTGCTTGTGCGTTCCGTCGATACCCACTCCCCGCGTCTACGAACCGTTTCGGGAACTCGCCTAAACACAGCTCGCAGGTTAGGGCGCCTGTTTCCTGGCACCAGCGCTCCAAACATTTCCAGTGCACGACTCGCATGGAGCCGTCGCACTTGCACGGCGCGCACATCGCGCCGTCGTTTTCGTCGGATAAACAAATGCGACACTCGCCGGTTTCCAGGGTAAGGTCTGTAACGCCTGTCACGTTTTTGTCCACCACTATATCCAGCTCACGATCACCCGGCGTCGTTATCGCGATGTTGTGTTCGATTGAGATAAAATCAACCGGGGATGTGCTCTCTCCCGGGATTCGAAGAAACTGCGTTCCGAGAAACGACGTGGATGTCGGTTGTTCAGGTTCGTGCGTTTGGGCTGCGTCAAATCTTTCGTCGTCGCGTGTGGCACTCTCTGCTGCACCCGGTTCGGTGACCCTCCCTACGCCACCACCCGACGTGTTCTCCGGGCCGGATCGATTCCCTGAATTGTCGAACGCAATCGTCCCGATCCCTTGGTGCCCCGCATCGGCGCCGAAGGACTCCAGGACCGAGCGTGCGGTGGACAACAGAGGGGCGGGCACAGCCGTCGCCGCAACCGACGCTAACCGCGAGTCAAAACGCCGAGGCGAAGACGCCGACCTCGGCGACCGAGGTTGCTCGCGTCGGGCCGGCATCGCAGCGTCAGCACACTGTGACGTTAATCTCGTGACGACACGCTTTTGACGTCGTCTTGGAAATCGTCGTGCCGACTGCTGCTTTGAAACAAAAAACAATGCAAGAGACGACGTTGTGCAACACATAGCACGCGCGGTGGTGACGTGTGACCCTGAGTTGCATTCCCCTTCCGCCCTGAACGGACTCGCGCGGCAGGTAGAGGTTCTGCAGTCATGCCGCTCGGCAGGAGCGATGACACCGTGGAAGCGCGCGATCCCACGAGGTGAGTTTTCAAGATGTTTCGCGCGCGTTTCCCGCCTTGAGTTGTTACTCTTGGAAAAAGTGATATGACTAGCACGATCGCCCCCCCTAACCACGTCCCAACCTTGTCGTGCGTGCACCCTCGCTCTACCGTGCCCTCCTGTTGACCCCAAACCCCTCCCAACACAGGCCTCCCGTGATCCTCGGCGGGACCCCTTCCGCGCACCAGAAACACGGCGACTCCGATGACTGGCTCAACAGGAGTTTGGCGAAAGAGGTGCACGACTCTGTGACAAAAATTCGCAGCGCGAGGACGCCAATCGCGACGCCGTCGAGTTTGGACCCAACACGAGCGAGCGGCTTCCCGTCCGCGATGCGACAACGGTACACGCACGATGGGAAGCTATCTGACGATCAAGACGAGGATGACGACAACCCAGTGCGGGATTTGTTCTCCAACCTCGCAGCGCCGCCGCCGTCGTTCGCGGGAGTCGGGTTGGGGAAAGGATTTGCGAATCTGGGAGTGAACCTCCCGCGCGTAGCTGGGTTGTCTGGACGCCCTGGATCAAACGCGATGAGCTTGCAGGAGCTCATCGCGCGCAGAGGCACGGGTGGTGAACAGAACACTGGTGCGATTTTCTCGCCGTCGCCCTCCAAGTCGGAGATGGAGGTTGACCCGTCGCCGCCACGAAGCGGGGGAAAGTTCAAAAACGAAAAGTCGCGCTCCACGTCTGTCTCCGACTCGCGCTCCCTCTCGGACGCGCCCTCTCCCCTTGACAAGCTCGCCGTGGCGGCGGAAACGAGGGTGGGTAAGGTGGGTAACAGTGCCGGCAAAAGTCCTCGCAAGAGGTCTGTTGGGTTTTCTAAAAGCCTCCAAAAAAGTGCGACTGCAAAGTCCCCTGCGAAACGTCTCGGCGACTCCGACAGCGACGACGACGGGAACAAACTCGCGGACGTGCGCGCTGGTAAGAAAACTCCAAAACCGGGACGACCAAAAGGAAGCGGTGGATTGAGAGGCGAGGCGGCGAAGCTGTTGGCGCACGCGGCGAGGTTAGTCGGGAACGCGGACGGCGGGAGGAAACGGAAAAGCACGGGAAGGAAAGAGCAAAGGGATGCCAGCAATGATGACTCCAGCGAGAGCGACTCAGCGCCCGCCGTGACGCCCGCCGCGTTGACGTCGGGTAGGAGCGGGCGGCAGCGACGGCCACCAAGTGCGTACTGGATGGGCTCTGTCAATGGACAGGAGACACGAGTGTCTGGTGGCACTCCCGGTACCCCGGGCGGCTCTCGCACTGCGCAACCGAAACCCAAGACTGTTGGGAGGACGTCTGGCCTGAAACCGAAGGGGAAGAAGACGTCTGTGGTAAAAAAATCGAAAATGGCGCAGTCGTCAGACTCTGACGCGACTTCAAATTCCGATTCCGACAACGACTCGGAGGACCTGCCCGTTCGTGGGTTGGAGCGGTTGGACAAAAGAAACGCACAAATCGACTCTGGCGATGGAATCTCCTCGGATTCGGATTCGGATTCGGATTCCCTGCCTCTATCGAAACGAAAGCGAAACACCGAGCTTCCATTGAAACACGCCACGGTCGTCGCGTCGTCCGATTCGGATTCGGAATCAGACTCGGACGACGACGTTCTGTTCGGCGGTGCGGAGTCGGATGCCATCGACACGGATACCGAGGACGAAGACTCTGACTCGAGTCCTGTTAGGAAATCACCCAAAGCACCCAAACCCCTGGGTCGGACGCCCACGTCCGTGGGCAAGGCCGCCAAGGTTCTCTCCGAGCGCAAGGTCGCCGCCGCCAAGAGCGTGAAAAGCCCGAAAAGTCTACCTGCGACGAGCCCAAAGCGCAAGGCGGAGGATATTTCCGCTAAGGATACGCCGTCAACCGAACCCCCAGCCAAGAAGAAGCGCGGCCGTCCCCCTGGGTCGACGAAAAACAAGGGCGGAGGGGTTACGGATACGACCCCTAAGCCTCGGAAAGACCCGAACGCGCCCAAGGGCAAGCGCGGGGGTTTCAGGGCGAACGCCGGCCGGCCAAAAGGTGCTTTCGGGAAGAAAAACCGCGAATTAATCGACCAAGGGTTAGCGCCCGAACCCACCGGGCCCGCCTCTGGTAAGAAACCCCGGAAACAAAAGCGGCCGAAAACCAAAGCGGAAATGGAACGCGAGGCGGCGAGCGGCGGGGTCCTTCACCTTTCGTCCGCGGACAAAGCCGCGGCTAAAAAGGCACTGGCGAAGAAAGGGCCTAAGAAACGCGCGGCGGCGGAAGCGGCGAAGGAGGAAGCGGAAAAAGCAAGACAAGAAGCGAGACAGAACGCTTCGCCGCCTCCGAAGGTGCGTCCCTGGGACCGCGCGATTGGGTCCACTGTTACTGCTTTGAATCTAACCCCGAGTCCGAGTCCGGGACGCAGAGTATCACCGAGAGCTAAAGGGACTGCTGCTGCTTTGGGTGAGACTACATCTCCATTACCCGGGTCTTCTGACGGAAAGAAAAAGGACGCAATTTCTCGTCAGCGCGAACGCGAACGGCGGTGGGAAACCTCGCGGCTGAACACTACGGGTAAAACCCAGGTAGACGACTTTGATGACGATTTCGCGGTGTTTGACTTTGAATCCACGCCGGTGAAGGGTGTGGCAACCTCTGGGCTGGATAAAGTGGTGGGGATGGCGATTGGAGAGTAGATAGATGAGACGATTGGATTTCAACTACTTTTTTCCACTTTTATTTTTTCATTGCCTAATATTCGCCGTTTGCTTCCCTGGCGTTCTCCTCCGTATCGCCGAAACCGTCGCTGGTTCCTGCACCTCGCCATACTTGACCATTCGTAGCCCGTCGCAGCTCCCTCCAATCTTACCGTTCTCACTGTTGAATCCAATCACACCAGAGTTGTCGTCGGCGTTTGCGTTGCACGTCTGCAACAGCGCTGGCAACTCGATACTAAGTTCATTTAAAATTTCCTCCAGCGCTTCAAACGCGTTTGCGTTGCACAAACAGTTGGGAAGCGCCGCCGATGCTTGCGGCCCGACTGCTTGCACAATAGCGGAGCAGCAACTCGCAGAAGCTCCGCCCAGGCACGGTATCAGCGACGAGGCGAATGAGGGCAGCGCGGTGGTGAGCTCGTCCACAGAGCACGTTTCAGTATTTTGCGACGAGTAAGGCGGCGGCGCCGGCGGTGACGTTGAGACAGCGGTGTATGCCGGTGGAGGAGGCCACCACGGATACGCAGTACTGGATACTTCTTGTGTCACTACCGGAACAACTTCAGGTAGCACCACTGAGGGCGACCAGTACGGGTCAACCAAAACGTTGTCGATTATGGTGGGTTGCACGACGGGGGCGTCAGAGGCGTTGTGAGGCAGGTAAGGGCCTGGTCCGCAATTCCAGCCGGGACCGCAGGGGGGCCCTGGGTACCCCAAACTGGCGGCAACGATCACGTCCACGGCTAAAAACGTGAGCCACGAGGCGTACCACCCCGTGGTCCACACGTCGACGGGGGACACACGTTGAGAATTTTCGATTCCATTCTGCTTTGTTTCCTCAACCTCGTCCAGGGGAAGCGTCGCGCACGCCAAGCACAACGTTCGGCGCGTTCGCAAAACCTCCGCGGCGTGAAAGTTTCGGTCTACCTCCCAAAACCCACCTCGTGGTTTCACTCCCACATTGGAACACGCCAGGGCGCAGACAGGGGCGAAGCACGACAGGTCGTCGTTTGTGGTTCGGGTTCGACTTCCGCTGTCTTGCGTGAACCCCGAAGCGCCGCGCGCAGAGCACGCTGCGACGAAGAACGCGGGCGCACACCGTCGAACACCACTCTCGGAGGCGCTTAGTTTCGACACCTCGAGGCTTTCGAGAACAGCGTGAGCTACAGTCCCGTCCTCGCCGCACACCCATCCGTTCTCACCCTTCGCTTGGGCGAATAACACCGCGAACATCACGAGCGCAAAGGACGCCATGACGCGCGTCATCCCAATAACCAACACGCGCGCCGCGTCGATGTGGTGGTTTCGTTGTGCCGTGGTGACTCTTTGTTTTTCGTTCGCTGTTTCCACCGAAATTGCGTTATTCGTGAAACTTTCCCGCGCAACTTAACAACCGCCTGCGATGGTGGACGTCGACCCCCCTGCAGGTCGGGCGAAGCGGCAGAGGCACAAGCCCTCTAAGTTCGATGCCAGTTCTGGCGAATTCAGCGAAGCCGAGATGCAGCGCGCGATCAAAGCAAGCGTGAAGCTCCAGAGACGGACGAACAGCGTGGCGGTTCCCAAATGCCCGACGTTCCGCCCGACCCCGGACGAATTCCGAGATCCATTCGCGTACATAAAAACCATAACACCCGAGGGGCAGGCCGCGGGCATCGCGAAGATAATTCCGCCGGAAGGTAAGAGACATGGATAGGGTCGATACGTGACAACAAACTCCAACCGCCCCCGCCCCCACCACCGCCTTCGCAACACACACCCCGATGAGAACGATTAGATGAGATCGATGTCTTCCACGAATCTGAAATAAATCTGAATCTGACATCCCTTCCACCCCTTTCACATCCAACAATAAAACCCCTTAATAGGCTTTAAACCCACGTTCGACACTACCGCGGGAGGCGATGGAATCCCGTTCGAAACCAAGCTGCAAACCATTAACCGGTTACAAGAGGGTCTTCACTTCAGCGACGGCGAGCGGTACAACAGGGACGAGTATCGAAAAATGGCCGACGCCTTTTGCGAGGAATACAAATTGAAGCACCCGGCGTTGGTGACAGTGATTGAAAACGCGCGGAGGGATGCCATGATGCGGGCTGAGGATGCTGGTGACGACATATCAGAAGCTACGAAACAAGCACAGCAGCAAGTCATGCAGCAAGAGTTCTGGCGCATCGTGGAGACGAACACGGAGAACGTTAGGGTTGAGTACGGGAGCGACCTTGACGCGGCGATTTACGGAAGCGGGTTTTTAAGTTCTGACGACCACGCCTGGGACTTCAACGAGCTGATTCACCACCCTTCGAACTTGTTGAGGGTGGTTGGGGACGACGTGCCTGGATTGACTCGTCCGTGGCTTTATTTTGGGATGTTATTTAGCGCGTTCTGCTGGCACGTCGAGGACCACTATTTAGGGTCAATAAACTACCTGCACGCCGGGAGTGCAAAAACGTGGTACGGAATCCCTGGCAAGGATGCTGATTTATTCGAAACCGCGGTGAAAACTACAGTGCCTACTTTGTTAGATGACAAGCCTGATTTATTACACCGATTAGTAACCCTAGTACCTCCTGGGTCCTTAAGAGACGCACACGGCGTTGAGGTGTTCCAGACGACTCAGAACGCTGGGGAGTTTGTCGTGACGTGGCCCCGAGCGTACCATGCAGGGTTCTCGCACGGCTTCAACGTCGGCGAGGCTGTTAATTTCGGCACGGCGGAGTGGGTAAGGGCTGGTAGAAGGGCAGTAGAAGGCTACGCACGAGGCGTGGGCAAGCGCGACGCTGTGTTTTCGCACGACCGCATGGTCCTTGACACCGCACGGGATTTCGCACGCCGATTGAAAGAGTCAGAGATAAACCAAATCCCGCTGGCGCCGTGGATAAAGGCAGTGAGTTCCGTGTTGCGGGACGAGTTAGCCGTCATCGCGAAGGAACAAAGCGACGGGCGGTTGATGTTAACGCAACGGGGGTGCCGGGTTGAAAGTTTGGGTGAAACTTGTTCTGAAAATGCTTCTCAAGATACCTCTTCCGATGACGTATGTTGTTCTCATTGCAAGTCAATGCCTCACTTGTCAGTAGTGCGTTGCGTGCGGTGCTGGAGCGAAAACGAAAAGCTTGAGGTACAGAGAGCAGTAGCGAAGGCGCGGGCTGAGGGGAAGAGCGTGGCTGGGGCGGCGTTCGCCATGCTCGGGGCGGGGAGGAATAAACCTCAAAACGAAAACACAATAGGACAAGGTCGGTATCGCATGCGCAGGGACAAGATGCGTCCTGTGTTCTGCCTGAGGCACGGCATGGAGGGGTGCCAACACGCGCCGATGTGCAAGGTGCTGGAGATTCGGGAAGACGTGGGATCAATTCGAAAAATGATTGAAGAGCTGGGGTAGGATTTATGTGAAGGAGGAGGCTTTGAGTTACTGGAGTTAATGACGAGTCAATAACGAATACATGTACGAATAGACCTATAACGATTACAGGTAATAACACTACTACTACTCTAACCTAACCTACCTAATCCCCCTCCCACACCACCGCGACGTTGACGCCTCGTCTGTGAAGCAAATTGGCATCGTCGCTCTTCGTCGCCGCTGAGAACAATAATCCATTCGAACTAAAACAACACGACCCGAACCCGACGGATTGTCGTGTTTGCAAAACGCAAACAGACTCAACACCAGCGCCCCTTCTTACGTCCCACAGCACACACGTTCCGTCCGCAGATGATGTCGCGACGTAGCGCCCGTCGGGGGAAAATACGCAATCCGAGACGCCGCCTGAATTGTGAGCGCGCCATTTAGTGACGACGCCGTCAGAACTCAGCGCGTTACCAATCAGCCTCGTGTCCCACACCCGTACCCACCCGTTCAGGTCGCACGTCACCAGTCTACTGTCGTCGGAGTCCAAACGACACCCTCCTATGATTCGTTTCCTGACCCTGTTCACGGAGTGTTTATTTGCAGAGTTTCCGACTGCGTTTGAAAACGTCACGGCTCGCGCCGTTCGCGACCCGCGCTCGGCGTCACAAAGCGAAACCGCCACGCCGTCGTCTCCGGTAACGCCAGCACAGGCGACAAATTTTTTGAACTTAGCATGCGCGCATCGAGTCAAATCGTCATTTGTAGCACTACTACTATCATATGACTCCTTGACGTCTCCGGGTCTTCCTTTTCCGCCTCCTCTTTTTGCAAGTGCCGTCATAACCTTGCGTCCAGTTTTGGCGCACCAGAACGAAAGCGCCTCCCCTGTGGCTACCACGATTCGCGAATCACACGGCGACCACTGCGCGTCGAACACGGGGGTGTCACTCTGCATCGCGATTTGAGGTGCTTTCTGCGTTTTGGGCAACGACCAAATATTTACCCGGCCGTCGGCGCCGGCGGTGACAACGTGATCGCCGCCGTGACTCCACGCCGCGCTCGAAACGCCGCCTGCAGAAACGTCGTGACACCGAAACGAAACCCCGAGCGTCCAGCGACCCGTGCCAGGTACAAAAGTGTCATCGCCAAGTTTCACAGTCGTATACTCCCCATCACAGTACTCACTGACGTACGCCTGTTCGTCTGCAGTTTCCGCTTCTCGGTATATCCGCAACGCGCCGTCTTTACCAACAGTGGCGCAAATAGCGGGGTCCGAGGGATGGAACGCAACGGTGGTGATTTGGCTGGAGTGACCTTGAAGCCCTTGCCCTCGTTCGCGGAAGAACGAAGGCGTTGATATGTACGGTACGCCTAGGGATTTCAGCGTTGGCGTGATGGTGGCGCCTCGTTTGACCAACTCCTGCACCAGCCGGTACTCGCCGCGATGCGCCGCGATGATGGTGGGGGGGTCGCACTGAGTGATAATGTCATCACTAGTGGTAGCACTAGTGTCATCACTACGAACAGCACTACTAGTGTCATCACCCACCCCAACCCCAACCCCAGCCCCGTTGGGATCGGCACCGGCGTCTAATAGCGCCAAGCAGGTGGTCACCGCGCCCGCCGCCGCAGCAACGACCAGCGGCGTCCGCCCGAGTGCGTCAACAGAGTTGACCAGTGAAGATGAATCGCCCGAACCCTTCTCTCTTTCAGTAAGAGCAATGACAACCTCGCTTCGATCAAACGCGGCAGCGACGTGCAGTAGCGCTTCGTTGTTGGGAGGGAACCGCTTGTTGATGTCCGCACCGCATGTCACTAACACAGAAACAGCCTCAACCCGGCCCTCAGCGCACGCGGCATACAAAGCCGTCTGGCCGTCCACGTCCGCGACGTCAATCAAAGAAACGCGTGGGGGCGGTTCTTGTTTTTTTTCGAGATTTGCGCGTTCCGAAGCGGTACTATCATCGAAGCTTATAGGCTTATCAGACCCCTTTGACAGCGACAGCGCGCTTTGAAACAGCGACTTGAGGGGCATAAAGCTGGCCGAGTCTAGAAACGTCGCGGTGCTTTTTTGCGGAGGAGGACTTTCAGAGTCTTTGGAGTCTTCCTGCGGAGACGTTTTCCTCGCGCACGCTTCCCTCTTTGCCCGCGCCTCGTCCTCGTCCGCCTGGATCTCCACCAGCTCCTTGGCCAGCAACTCCACCACGCCTACGTGGCCGCGCGCCGCAGCATAGTGCAGCGCCGTGGCACCTCGGTCGTCGCACGTCCACGGGTCCATCGCGCCTTGAGAGAGGAGCAGCTCGACAACCTCCGCGTGCCCGCCCGCGGCGGCACACACCGCGGGCGGCATCGAGGCAGGCACGTCATGCGCCGCCCCATGCGCGAGCAACACACGGACACACTCCGTTTCCCCGAGGGAGCACGCGAGCTGCAGAGCCGTGGCTGTGGAAGTGGAGGAAGCGTTGTTCGCGGTTTCAGAGGAAGACTCTTTGAACATCGTCTCCGAAAAGTTCGTCTCAGTCACCTCCGCCCACGCGACGTTCAACCGCGCGCCACCGGCTGTTCCAAAAAGCGCAGCACTATGTCCTGACGGCTGAAATGCGCTTGAACCGCACGGCGCCGCGCTGTCGCAATCCGCGCCTTGCATTAAAAGCATGGAGAGCACACCAGCGTTCGCGGTTCGTATGGCGACCAACGCGGGCGAGGCGCGTTTTTTACCGATAGTTTCTTCGCCGCCGCGCT
>MDSY01029957.1_pt1 | contig 23434 bp, 10 predicted proteins | sample 811131 | NCBI WGS metagenome assembly MDSY01 (sample SAMN05326643, study PRJNA326480) | marine metagenome | isolation source: seawater | place: Atlantic Ocean: South West | collected 2010 | reverse complement strand
TGACCTTGTCCTTGACCCTGGCCCTGACCTTGGCCTTGACCCTGGCCCTGACCTTGTCCTTGACCCTGGCCCTGACCTTCGCCCTGACCTTCCTGCTCTGAATCGCCACCGCCTTCGGTGCCGCCGTCTCCGTTGCCCTCTTGGTTGCCCTCGAAGTCCGGATCGTATGCGTCGGGTATACCGTCGCCGTCCGAGTCTGAGGACGAGCCGTCGTTGGGGTCATTCGGGAACGGATCGGATCCGTCTGCGACGCCGTCGCCGTCAGTGTCCGCCGAGTTCGGGTTGGTACCCGCGGCGTACTCCTGGCTGTTCGACAGACCGTCACCATCCGGATCGGCATTGGCGTCGCTGGCTGAGTTGGGATTCAGCCCGTAGGCAGACTCCCAACCATCAGGCAGACCGTCATTGTCCGTGTCTGGGTTGTTCATATCAGTCCCTGCAGCTTGCTCCTCTGCATTTGTCAGGCCGTCACCATCCCAATCTGCACCACCATCAGAGGGGTCCAGAGGGTTGGAACCGTCAGCGCTTACACCGACGGAACCTGCCATTAGCACTAGGAGAAGTGCAACTAGCATGCTCGCGTTCTTTGTCTTCTGCATTTTCATCATACTCCAAATTCAGTTTAGAGAACCCGCTGTTCTCTCTTTCCGGCCAATGCTCGCGCTGATTCCTGCGCGTTGCTATCGTTCCGGGAGGTGCGGAATGGATATGGGGACGAATCAGTTAGTGTACTTAGAGACTCAAAAAACGCTACACTGAGCGGATGTTGATTAGTCTCTGTACTGTTTTCTACTCTAAATCGTTCCTCCTTTCCTATCATCCGGTCTCACGGGCATTCATAGGGAACCCACTGTTCCCTCTAAATTCTGAGCCGTGTGAAGCCTATTTCAAGGGTTCCCGTGGAAGTTTCAAGGAGAAAGTTTCGAAAGTTCCGCGTTGAAGCGGGTCGATCCAAGGAAGTGAAGTACTGGAGCTGCTAGCGTAGCGACCACCAAAGCACCTAGGAAAATACTCGACCAGAGCTCTATCCCCCTGCCCAGGGTGAGGAACAGAATCCAGCCCGCTCCAGTGAACATTGGAAGCCTGTATCTCTTACTGAAGAGGGAGATTCTAGCCTTAGCAACTTCGTCACTGAAGAATTGGGGGGTCTCGTTTTCCTCGACTAGTCCTGCCTCTACCCCACATCGAGCACATATGAGGTGCCTAGGGCCGATTCCACCGATGAACTGCGACTCGTCGTAAGTCTGGTTGCAAGTCCTGCATGTCGGCATTGTCTTCAGCCCTACCAGCGGGGGCTTCTCCTTCAACACTACGGTTCAAGCCGCTCGGTTTGCAGGTTAGGTTCAATTTTCATCTTGGGAACCCGAAGGAAGGATCTCAGAATCTCTCGCCCTAGAGGACTGCCTACCGATTCTGGATGAAACTGAATCCCGTGTACTGGAAGTTTTCTATGTCTGAGGCCCATCAGAAGAGATCCTGTGGCATCCCAAGAGTTTGGGATTAGAACCCCTGTCTCCTTTGGAGATAGGACCAGGCTGTTGTACCTCATCATAACGATCTCTTCACCAAGATTGGAATAGAGGCCAGTCCCATCGTTGACCATGATAGAGGGTTTTCCGTGCACTGCACCCAAGGGGGATTCGATTAGGTCCCATCCAACGGCCCTTCCTATTGCCTGATGGCCAAGACATAGCCCCAATAGGGGGATTGCCATGGAGCCATCGTTGAGCCTTCCTGAAATTCCCCTGCGGGCGATTTCCATCGTGATAGGGGAGGCTTCAGGCCTAGCTGGGCCGGGACCTAGAATGATCCTAGACGGGCTTATTTTTTCCAACCACCTATCCAATTTCTGACTGGGGTCTTCGTGGAACTCGGGCCTACCCTCCATCACAACTACATCTGATCCCAAAATCGTGATTTCCTGTGCTATGTTCTCGGTGAATGAGTCCAAATTGTCCACTAGCAGGGTCGCCCCCTCGGGGGCGTTTTTCAGATCTCGGAATATCGAGCCTTTCGATTTCCCACCTTGCGGGCTTTCTGGAAATATCTTCCCTATTGGCCCATCCACTCGAGGGACGGGCAAAATCTCAACTTCTCTGTCGGGTAGTTCCTCGACTGAAAACCCGGTTCTGAATCCCCAAGCTGCCTCTGTCAGAGCAGCAGCCTTCCACCTAGCCTCTTCGACCTCCTCTGAAGGTGATGAGTCAATCACTATGCCCCCTCCTGCTTGAACTGTTCCATGCCAATTGTTTGGTCCTGAATATGCCTCAAGGGTTCTGATTAGAATATTCCAATCTGCTACTCCAGCACCACTGTGAACATGGCCCATTGATCCTGTCCAAGCCCCTCGGGGAGTCCCCTCTAACTCGTTAATTGCCGCCATTGTAACCGTTTTTGGGCATCCTGTGATTGAGCCGCCAGGGAACATTGCTGAGACTGCATGGCCAGCATTGACGCCCTCGGAAATTCTCCCCTCAACTCCGCTGACCAAATGCTGGACGTTCGCAAGGGCCTCTATCCTCCAACCAGACCATCGTACTGAACCTGGTTGGCAAACTCTACTCAAATCGTGTCTCTCGAGGTCAACGAGCATTAGGTGCTCTGCAACCTCCTTCTCGGAGGATGCTAGTTGGTGGCGTAGAGAAGCATCGGTTTCTTCATCTCTTCCTCTTATTCTTGTTCCCTTGATTGGCCTAGTTCTAACCATGCCGTCTTCAACCTCGATTAGTCTCTCGGGACTGGAGGATGCTACTGACCAACCCAAGTCGCCTACCATCATCCAGGAAGAGAAGGGGGCCGGGTTAGAGTCAGTTAGTCTGAGGAATGATTGCCATGGATTCCCGGGCATTTCCCCACTCCACCTTCTCCCGTAGTTTACCTGGTATAGATTTCCACGGGCGATACTCTGCCGAATCTTGGAGACCTTTCTAGCGTGTTCTGAATCTGATTCGCTGTCCGGAACTGTCCCTGGAACTGTCATCGGTCCTATTGGCTCCACTTGGTCAGCATCCGGGGGGCCTGTACACCAATGATGTCCATCGATTGCAGCAATGCTAAGCATACCGGATTTTCTTTCGTGAATCATCCATGCATCTGCTCTCCACAGAATCCCAAGGATGGTCCCTGCTTGAGGATTATTTGGAAGGGATATTGGAACTGTCCAGCGAGAAAGATCATATCCCAAAATTCCAGTAAATCCACCAGGTACGATGGGTAAAGACCCCTTGAAAGTGGGGTTAATCTCCAGCCCTTCTGCTATCTTGAAAGCGTCACTCAGGCTTTCTGGTCTATGCTCTTCGACTGTGGCCCACTTGTCATTGACGAATTCCTGTACCAGTAGGTGCAATGGGGGCGGATTTGAAATTATCACTTCTCCATCGAGTGCAGAAGTTTCCGGGCTATCGTGAATGGCTTCTGGCTCTATGAGCAGGATACGGATGCTTTCCAAGCAGGGTAGGAGAGACTTCATTGAAAGATCCGTTACAGGTCCGGTTGAGTTCAGAAGAATCTCGTCATGTGTTTTGGAATTCAATTGCCTCAAATTGCTAATGGCCCCCACCAGTGGATCCTTGAGTTCGGTGGCACCAAGTGTGATGTGTATTGCCTTAACCATCAGATTACCTCCAACCATGAGTTGTGCGCGGCAGTGAACAGCGGGCCGTTTGGCCTGCCTATTTTCCTTCCATCTATCTTCCCTATTGCCCTAATGCCCATGCCACTTCCGCACACCACCATCTCTGATGCCCTGAGAATCATGCTCAGGGTAATCCTTGCCGACCTAACCGGTATTCCAGCTTCCTCTATTCCAGCTTTGATGGATTGAATGGTAATTGAGTCGAGGGCCCCGTCAGAGTTTCTCGGATGATAGGCGACTCCGTCATTGTCCAGCAATAGGGGAGCGCAGCGATCGCCGTCTATGAGTACCTCGTTCTCAAACAGGAGTCCCAAATCAGCGCCGTTCTCTATGGCTGCTTTCCTAGCCGCCCTGTGTGGCTCCCAGTCTCCGTGCTTCGTCCCCCTGACAGGCTCCTCCCAGTTCGGGGCTAGCAACGAGACGGCGGAGAGCGGGGTATCAGGCCACTTCTTTATTCCGAGAGGCTCTAAGCGGATCTCGCCCTCTGAGGAGACCTCCACGATTAGAAGGAAGTTTGCCTGATCCGGGCTGTCGTTTGGCTCTCCAGGGCGCTCTAGGCCATCCAGCCTCGAGAGTACTGTCGCCTCTAGGTTGTCTGGTATGTCGATTCCCAGGACCTTGGCATGGCGACGGATTCTCGCGAAGTGTAATTCCGCTGAAACTAGAGATTTTTCCCCATCCCAGCCCATTGCTGACCAGACTGCTGAATTGGGGTCGGCAGGACCGGGCATGGCTCGCGATAGGCGGTTCGGGATTCAAGACCTTCGTTCGGTCAGAGCATGTCATCGAGGAACGAGGTGTCTACGTCCTCTTCCCCTAGGTCGTCTGCGAGGTCATCTAGGTCATCGAGGTCGTCTGCGAGGTCATCTAGGTCGTCGATATCGAGATCCTCTGGCTCCTCTCCGAGTAGTTCGTCGACTACATCCGTATCTGCCTCGGGTGTCGACTCCGTGATGTCCCCTCCTATCGGCTGGGCGGATGGCACCTCTCCCATGCCGTCATACGTGCTGGCAGGCACGTCAGCCATTGTTCCGAAGGAGTCCGAGGAAAGCTCCTCGTCTCCAATGCCGAACTCCTCCTCTCCCGTCAGGCCGGATGCCTCCCTCATCATCTGCTCCTCTAGTTCGACCTCGAGGGCTCCCATCTCCCATGGCTGAGGGGCTGCGTCCTTCCTGGGTCTGATGAAAAGCAGGGCGCCTGCTAGGATCATCAGGGCTGAGGCCACGGCTATCAGCTGGTTCATGTCGCCGCTCAATAGCTGGTCGACCCATGACGCTCCTGACTCGGAGTCGTCCCCTCCGATTGAGCCGAAGGAGCTCTCCGACCAAGGCAGTATCTCCAGCGGGTCTACGGCGAGCCTGTGAACCTCCCCATCGAATCCCACTACTACTGCCCAGTAGGACTGGGCGTTGTTGAGGGGCTCTCCGTTGAAGTCATTCATGATCAACAGGGTTCCTGCGATCTCACCGCCTACCTGGGTGGCGTTCCTGGTGTCTTCGAATGGGTCGGTGCTGACGAAGACCCGGTAAGAGGAGACTTGTGGGTCTGTGCTGAGGTCCCAGGTGATGTCGACCTTTGTCCCGGCACTATCCCAGTATCCGCGGACGCCTGTTACCTCATCCAGATGCAGTCCCGGGTCCAGGCTGTTCTCATCGACTAGGGCGATGGATGAGGACTTGAGGTTGGTTAGCCATGCGTTACCAGCCGAGTCCACAGGCGCGACGGCGACCCACGTCATGATCGAGGGTGCTATCGGCCTGCCATCCGAGAGAGTCTCTATGGTCACTGGAAGTGGTTCGTTCCTGTCTACTACCATAACTGGCTCCATCGATGTTGAGTCGCTGAAGGGGACTACATCAGAGAATATCCAATACTCGACGGCGTCGGATGCCTCGCTCTCGGGGAACGTGACGATGATGCCGTCTCCGTCATCGGGGCTCCTGTCCTCCAATACGGGGGCTGCGAGCCTGTCTGGCGGAGTGATGTCGCCCCTGTTGTCGACCGGTGATACCAGTACCATGTGATCGTCCATTTCAGTCAGGAAGACGTTGCCCTTGATGTCGTGAACGGTTATGGTGACGTAGAGGGGGATGTCTGGTCGGATTGTTTCTGAGGAAAGCGTGTCAACAGTGCTTCCGTAGAGCGCCTTATCCATTGTAATCTGTAGCTGTAGGAGGCCGCCGATCTGCCTCTGATCGACTTCCACGAGGTTGCAGGGTGACTCGTTGCAGTGCTCCTCGACCTCTGTGAGGTCGTTTAGCGGGAACTCCGAGACCCAGATTGTGTAGTGGCTGAAGTCTGGCGCGGGTGACCTGTCCCAGACTATGTCTATTGCAGTGCCATCGTCGTCCGGGTGATCCCATGCGGTGAGGCCCTCGACTCTGGGAGGGGCGTTTCCTACCCCCGTGGTGTCAGCTGATGGGGTGGCCTCCACCACCAGAACTGCATCTAGGTTCTCGTTGCCCCAGTCATCGGATGCAACGACTCCCACCCAGTATGTCACTCCGTCCTGAAGTGGCGATGCTCCCAATGAGTCTATCACGACCTCTCCGGTGCTGCAGTCGTCCACGTAAGCGGCTACCGGCCAGCCGTCGACCGTGCTGGGGGGCTGCCATCCAGATGCAGGTAGTGCGTAAACGGTGTGAAACGAACAGTCCTCCTCTGAGTTGGGGGTCCAAGTTACCTGGATCCTTCCTCCTTCGTCACCGGGAACGTCCTGGGCGAATGTGTCCGTTATGGGTGATGGGGGGATTCCGTCATTCAGTCCTCCCGCTGTGACGACTGGTCCGAATATGGTTACGTTGTTCGGGTCATACTGGCCTGATTCGTCCACGCAGGCGGTCACGAACCAGTAGAGGGAGTTGGGCTCCAGATCGAGTACAGTGGTGTTACCAGATGAGAAAGGTATGTCGATTTCGTCGGTAAGTGCTACTGCGCTAGTTACTTCCTGCTGGACTGGCCAGATCCTTGTTTTGTCTGGGTCTAGCTCCTCGCATGCAGACCACTCGAGAACTATTGCTCCCGCAGTTCCTCCTGAAATTGGTTCGGCTACTAGCCAGTCTGGGGGAGATGGTACCTCATCGGAAGGAGAGACGCTGCCCGGCCAGGCCATAGCGTCGCCTACTGAGCCATCTGGATACTCTATCGCTATAGCGGCCCTGTATATCCTGTCATCTGAAAGGGGTTCTGGGGTTCCGTCATTATCAGCTTCAGTAACCAAGACCGATGTCTGGGACCAGAATGGTATTTGTATGTAGGTAGTGAAGTCGCTCAGCTCATCTGCTGTGGGGTTCCACTGTTCCTTTCCTGTTGCGTCCCACACGTAAATCCTGTATCCGCTCCAAGCAGCGTCCTCAGCAGGTAGCCATGTGGCTTCGAGGACGCCTCCTCCATCATTGGGCCTGTCAGTCAGGTTGGTGAGTGTGGTTGGTACCTCTATTCTCTGCCAGTCATAGGTCACCCTGACTTTGATCTGTCCATTCTGGGGGGACTGGAGTTGGATTGTGGTCTGAGCGCTTGTAGAGCCGGGGCCTACACTGGAGATTGCAGACTGGAAAGCTGGTTGAATCCCGGGGTTCATGGCTGCCATGTCCCAGATTCCTGAGTAGTTCAGGTATGTGGACTCGGCCCAAATCCAGGCTCCTGACTGCGGGGAAGTCAATGTGAGTGCGCCCGCGTGCATTGGTAGCCTTCCAGCGAGAGGTATCTCCGAAACCATGTCGATCTCCATCGGGTCCTCGTCATTCACCAATACCGTCTGCATACCGGGCTTGGCTGTCTCGTGGATGTTCTCCCAGATTCGGCCTGAGTAAATCGCACTAAGTGGGTGGGCGACCCTCTGTTCCTCAGATTCCCTCTCCACGAGGGAGCCGACTGGGTCGAAGTGGTGTAGACCGTCGTCGGAGACCAGGTATAGGCCGGACGATCCCAGATATGCCCCTCTAGGGCCTGCGACTTGGGCGGAAGCCACTGCATCATGGCTTGAGTCGACCTCCATCACGTCAACTCCGCCGGGACTGATCATTGCTAGGTGTGTTCCATCTGAGACAAGTTCCGTGGGGGGCCATGAAATGAGTGTGTTTGAGGGCGAGCCGCTTTCCATGTTCAGGGTTGAAGCGTTCCAGTGGACTATCGGTGCCACGTCGGTTGCGATGTGCACGCCCCAGTAGTCTGTGGCAATAGCCCTGACGTCATTGCTGGGAATCTTGTCTATCTGATACGTCCCATTGGCCATATCAGTAGCTATGTCCCACGCCACTACACCGGGCCTAGTGCTTCCTTGTCCGTTGTGCGAGATGAATACTGAAGCATCGTGGTAGAGGGTGGTTGTCGTGCCGTCGTCATTGATTACGTTCCTAGATGTCCCCGGGGCGTACACCAGTCCGGAAACAGTCTCGCCCATGAGTCCGTCTCCGGAGTTCAGCGTGGTAATCACAGAGAGGTTTGTTGCCATTACAGTCAGGCCTGCAGGGCCCCCTGCTAGGATGTGCCCATCTCCTTGGATTGGATCGTCAAGGACCAGTAGGTGCTCGTAAATCTGCATCGGGAGGCCATCTATTGTTGTGATTGGGTCTTCCCACTCCGAGGTGGTTGTGTTCCTTACACCTATTCCGCCCCATGTAGCAATCAGAATTTTGTCATCTACCTCTGCAAAGTCTCTGACTCGGTCGTTTGGGAGTCCTGCTAGGAGGCTCCCGTAGCCCCATGTCCCTGTTGATGTGTCAAACTCTTGGAAGCCTGCAGCAGAACCCTGGTACCCCATCAGTCCAACGTACATCGTGCCATCGTCTTCGAGTACCATCCCATCCATCTGGACGTGGAGCGCAGCGGGTGTGGGGGAGAATGACCTCTGAGCTAGATCTACGGACCAGAGTCCCCTCCCGGCTGTGGTTATCCACATGGTTTCATCTTGTAGTGTCATGCTGTTTACTACGTCCTGTCCGAGGAGGCTGTACCCGTCTTCCCATCTCACTGAGCCATTCTGTAGTATCTCCCCTTGGAGTATGGACGAGCCGTAATAAGATCCCTCATCCAGCGTTGAGGACACCCAGACATGGGTTGAATTGGAGGCGAACTCTACCACCCTTCCGCTGGAAAGCCCTGCCAATTCATCGAACCCTCCAGCAATTAGCCCTGTGCTATCCAGTCGGTCGACTCTGTTCAGACCTGTTGTCTGACCTGAGCGTCCGACTGCGTAAACGGGGGTTGATGTCGATGGGACCCGGACTATTGAGCACCCGTCCATTCCAGGATCAATTATCTGGCCGCTCGAGGCGGATGTACCTGAGGTGACGATCCTAGAAATCCCTCCGGTGTTGTCGAATTGGTGCGCGGCCAGAAGTACGTTCCCGTCGTGTAGCATCCCGCCTGGGAAGATTCTGTCCTCCGAAATACCATCTGCTGATGTCAGGGTTGTCAGGAAGTTTCCTGTATTGTAGTTCATCCTGTCGAATCCTACGCCTTCCTCATCGTAGCCGACATACAAGATTCTATTCGACTCATCACAAGCAAGGGCCCTTGCATCGGCATTTGCCAGTCCGTTTGATCCTCCATCAGTCAGGGGCGATATCCATTCCTCTGTCTGACCGTCCGAGTCGTGGTCGGCAAGGTCGAACCTTGCGACTCCTCCTTGGTTACCCCACCAGAATCTCCTTCCTATGGCGACGTGAACTATGTCATCACAGAGAACGATGTCAGCCCCGTACCCATCAGGGATGTCCCCCGAATCGAGGTCCCATGCGGTCCAATTTCCAGTGGTTCCATTCTTCCTGAAAATTTGGGCATTGGAGTTCCAGCCCGAGGATTGCATGGAGCTAGCCCAGAGATCATCGCCGATCACGGTCATTGAGTAGAATTCTTCCTCGGAGTTATTCGGAAGGCCACTGTTCTCCGTCCAGGGTGTCAGCCATGTCTCATTGGCCGGGTTCCATCTGAGTATTCCTTCCATGCTCGCGAAGAGGTACTCTCCGTCGAACTCTACCATGCCCCTGATCGGGCCATCTATGTCAGACCACTCATCCAAGAGGGTCATTGTCGAGAAGCTGAATCTGCGCATTATGTTGTCACCATATGCAACCCACATCTCGCAGGAGCTGGCGTTCAATGGGAAGCAATCCCCGAGAAGCCTGGCATTCACCCTGAGGACGTTTCCTATGGTCTCCAGGTTGTCGGCCCATGTCTCATTCACGGTGTTCCATCTGACGACTGTGCCGTCACCGTTGTTCCAGTACTGAGTCGGTCGGACCCCTATCCAGAGCTCGTCGCCGACCTCGCCTATCCCATAGACCACGCTATCGTACCCTATCTGGCTACCAGCATCAATTGAGGAGAGTGAAGTGTTGTTGTTTAGTGCTATTCTGGTTATCACGTCGTTGGATGCCCACCACTGGTTGCTTCTCTGAGTGGAGTAGTGAAGGACATCCCCCTTGATCACTATGTCAGCTGGAATCTGAGTGGAAAGGGTGGGGCCACCTGAATTCGACCCCCTGTTCCAGTCAATCAGTACCTGATCGTTTACAACGTCAATCAGGGTTAGTCCAAAATCCCCTCCTACCCACATTGTTCCGGGCTCCGTGCCCTCGACTAGGGCAGTGACGTCGTCGTCGTCTATGTATCCCTGTGTTCCATCCCATGTTGTCAGCCACTGGTCGTTGATCAGATCGTATCTGGCTATCCCCGTATTCTCGAATCCCAGGTAAAGGATGTCCTCGATTTTCACGGTCCTAGCTCTCTGGGTATCGTCACCGGCGTTCCAGACTTCCATTACTGTTCCATTTAGGGTGTTAATCACGGCTGCTCCGTTGTCAGTCCCGGCGTAAAGTGTGCTGGAGCCAATTAGCTCGACCGAGTATACCTGCCTGGAGGGCATGCCGTCACCTTGGTCGACGCAGACATCCAGTTGCCAATCTCCGTTGGAGTCGACTGACCAGCGGCAGGCTCCTCGGTTTGTCCCAGCGTAAACGTCGCTGCCATCGCTTGTGATATCGTAGAAGACGTAGGGATCGTTGTTCCAACCTGGGATGCTGGTTTCCAGTTGCTCCCAAGAGGCTCCGTCCCAGATAGCCAGACCTCCGTTTGATTGGGCCCCGGTGTTGGAGACCCTAGAGCCGACCACCAGTTCACTTCCGAGCATGTGGAGGGACAATACGTCGTCGTCAGGGAGGCCGCTGCTGCCCCCGGGCTCCCAGTAGTCGATGATATCACCGTTCATCCTATCGAGGAGGAGAATTCCGAAGTCTGGGAGTCCCAGGTATATCGTATCCCCGTCTACCGCTATGGGAGCAGCTTCGAGGTTGTCTGCGCCTAGTGACTGCCACGAACCGAGTATCTGCAGGGCCATTAGGTCTATTCTCATGAGTCCGCTATCGGACGTTGCTGCATATGCAATTCCATATCTGGTGGCAACGTCCGTAATCAAGTCAGAGTCTAGGCCGTCGGTCGTATCGAGTACATCGATTAGCGTCATTGTGGATGTATTGACGAGGGACAGGCCATTGAATGGGTGCCCCACGACGAGGGTCTCCGTAGTGTCATCATGGGCCATGGAGATCACCTGATCCTCTATTCCGTTGATTGTTCCTATGTATGCGCCATTATCTGCTCTGAATCTAAGTATTCCAGAATTCGAAGTTCCGACCCATACCCTGTCATTGGAGTCTTGAACTATTGATGTGATCGACTGTAGTTGTTGGGCATAGTCGCTGACATCTATTGGTTGCTGCCAAATTCTAGCTCCTTCATCGAATCTGTCTATTGTGGTGTCTCCTGCTACCCATATCTGACCGGACTCCCCATCGTCAATGCTAGCAGCTACCCTCATTGGATTGGATACGGGACTGCTTACCAGAGATTCTGCTCCGATTACCGTCTCTCCATGCTGCATGCCCGCCCTTCCCGTTGAGTCAATCAGGAATGCTACTCCGTCGGAGGGACTCCTTGGGCCTATTCCTGATGGCCATGAGTAAATGGACGTGGCCGGACCGAGTAGTCCCAACTGGGATACTTGCCTCTGGGAGCGGAAGACGTTGGCGGTGGTGTCGTAGGAGTGCAGAGTGGTTCCCGCGACTATGTGAATCCAGCCGCTCGTATGCGATACCCCCACGACCGAGTTTGAAGCTAGCCAGTTGTTCGTGTTCCACCTGGAGAGCCATGACGAAGCGCTCAAATCCCTACGGTTTATTCCTGCGTTAAGTGTGGAGATGATTAGCTGGTCAGAGGCTATTTCCAAGTCTGTGATTGAGTTGCTTGATAGGAAATTGTTTGTGTCCCAAATGGTGCTGTCGGAAATAGTGATGTTGGAGCTAGAGGCATCGTATGTGTACTCGATGAAGTGGATTCCCGTGCTCTGGGTGGCGAGGAAGAGCTTGTCTCCATGAGTTTCCATATCAACTGGTATCTCCGGAGATCCTGGGCAATATGTTGTATCCGACCATGTAGCCGAGTTCAATGGCAGGAACATCAAGCTGCAACCTGAGGCTGCCCAGACGTTTCCGTACTGATCAACCGTCATAGCGGATACCGGTTCGGGAATGTTTGGGGCTTGAAGCAAGTCGGGGTTGAATGATGAGTCAAAAAGGGATTGTGAGCTGATAGAGCCGTCTTGTTTGCCGATTAGAAGCCTGCTTCCGGTTGAGTCTACAGCCAAACTACTCCCTTCGATATCCGTGTCTATGTGGATAATTCCGGGACACCTCCACCCACAGGTCTCCGACATCTCACTGTCGAGATGGATTAGGTCGTTGTCGAGAAGTAGGTATAGTCGTCCGTCCATGGGGTTTACTGCGCTGTCGTGAATCACTACGTCTAGGGTTGAGAAGGAAACCTTCGGATCGGAGGGAGTCAGTGCCTCTATGACCAAATCGGAGATTGTGATGCCGGCAGGAAGTGTCCATGCTGCATCACTAATCGTATTGGGTTTCAGCCATGTGCTAAGTGTGCCATCCTCGAGAGTTGGCGGATTATTGGTGAATGAGTCTTGACATCCCAGTCCTCCGAGATCTCGCCAGTCGAGTATAGGCGTCTGGGTCTCCATCAAGGTAAGCTGTGGTTCTTCTATGCAATATCCATCGGCTCCGTCAACTGAGACTTCGAAGGACATATTGGAAATCTCCGCTCCGGGTGCGAAATCCAAAACCAGGTCGCCATAGGCAAATGTCTGGTTTCTTGGGTCTGCTCCTGTTGCTACAATGTCGATCCATCCAGTATCGTTGCTTCCCATCGCCCCCCATGTTCTGGCTGAGGTCAGGGAATCGTCATCACGAGCAGTCAATTCGGTGCTATCCATGCCAGCCCATGGAAGCAGGACCATTAGCGCAACAAGGAGGATTGCCTTCCTCTGAGCGAGGTTGGCCCTGCCTCGGAAATTGATATCCACGCTTCCACGGCCTTCCACTCCTATATTGAATAGTGGGGGTCGTTGAGTAGTATTTGCTCAGTCCACCGTAGGTGGAAAAAACACTTTTTCACCTCAGATTGGAATTCAAGAAACGCTTGTAACACGGCTGATAATCGATTTTGACGCGTTAGGATAGCATCAAAGAGGGGTGCATGGGCCGGATATTTCCGGGGTGGTTAGTTGACCGAGGATATGCTTCGCGACGAGGCACTAGAATATCACGCGGCCAAACCGGCCGGGAAGATTACGGTAGTTCCCACAAAAGCTCATGGTACATCACATGAGCTTTCTCTTGCGTATTCTCCCGGCGTTGCATATCCCTGCAAGGAAATTGAGCTTGACTCAGACAACGCATACAAGTACACTTCCAAAGGCAATTTGGTAGCCGTCATAAGTAACGGAACTGCAGTTCTTGGCCTCGGGGACATAGGCGCTCTAGCGGGAAAGCCGGTGATGGAAGGAAAGGGCCTTCTGTTCAAGGCATTCGCGGATATTGATGTGTTTGACATAGAGGTTGACAGAACTGATGTAGACGAATTCGTAGAGGCTGTGAAGGCAATAGCCCCTACGTTCGGTGGAATCAACCTTGAGGACATCAAAGCTCCGGAGTGTTTTGAGATTGAGAGAAGGCTGGTTGAGGAGCTCGACATCCCGGTCATGCATGACGATCAGCATGGAACGGCAATAATCTCTGGAGCTGCCCTACTGAATGGTTTGGAGGTTGTTGAGAAGGACGTGGGTTCGGTCAAAGTAGTGATCTCCGGGGCCGGTGCATCCGCCATTTCATGCGCCAGGCACTACGTAAGGCTAGGAGTGAGGCTCGAGAATATTATCATGGTAGACTCAACTGGCATCCTAACGAAGAGCAGGGACGATAGTGGCGATCTGAACGAATACAAGTCAGAGTTTGCTAGGGACATTCCTGACGGCGACCTCGCGTCCGCCATGGTTGAGGCTGATGTTTTCCTCGGCCTTTCTAAGGGGGGGATTGTCTCCAAGGAAATGGTTTCTTCAATGGCCAATAGACCCCTAATATTCGCTCTAGCTAATCCCGATCCTGAGATATTGCCGGATGACGTTGTCGCCGTTAGGGACGATGCGATAATGGCCACTGGACGTTCGGACTATCCAAATCAGATAAACAACGTACTAGGTTTCCCATACATCTTCCGCGGTGCATTGGACGTCCGTTCTACAGAGATCACGGAAGGAATGAAGATGGCCGCTACTCATGCCATTGCCCAACTTGCCAAGGAGCCTGTTCCAGATGACGTGATGTCTGCTTATGATGGCGAGCAGCTACAGTTCGGCCCGGAATACATCATTCCAAAGCCATTCGATGCGCGTGTCCTGATTTGGGAGGCGAGTGCAGTCGCTGAAGCAGCGGTTAGCGAGGGGGTGTCGAGGATTAAGCCGAAAGACTTCGATATCGAGAAGTACAGAGAGGAGCTCGAGGCCAGGCTGGGGCTGACTAGATCGATAATGAGAAGGGTGATCAATAGGGCCAAGAGAGACAAGAAGAGAATCGTTTTCTGCGAGGGGGAAGACCCTACAATAATCAAGGCCGCATCTCAATGCATAGCCGAAGGGATATGTGAGCCAATTCTTCTTGGTAACGTTGAGAGGATCGATGCAGTGAAGGAGGAGTTGGGGCTGAATTTCGAATGCGAAGAAATTGATGTCAGATATGACCCTAGGAGAAGAGGCGAGTACGCCAATGAGTTGCACAGTCTAAGAGGCAGGAAGGGAGTCACTGTGGAGGATGCTGTGAGGCTGATGAAGAATACTACTTATTTCGCACCGATGATGGTTCACATGGGTGATGCTGATGGTTATCTCGGAGGGGTTTCTCATCACTACCCTGACATCGTAAAGCCGTGCCTGCAAATTATCGGACCGGAGGCCGACTCGCATAGAATTGTGGGGATGTACATGATGACAGTTAATGGTGAATTGATGTTCATCGGGGATGCTACAATAAACATCTACCCCGACTCCAGAACTCTGGCTGAGATAGCTGTTCAGACGGCTAAAGTGGCTCGCAGGTTTGGTGTCAAACCAAAGGTCGCAATGCTTTCTTTCTCCAACTTCGGAACATCCTCAGAACTGAGGACAGATAGGCTAGAAGAGGCCATTTCAATAGCTCGTGAACTCGATCCAGAACTGATAATCGATGGGCCAATGCAGGCCGACACTGCATTGGTTCCTGAGATACAGAAGGACTACCCGTTCATGTCATTCGAGGGGCCCGCTAATATTCTGATATGCCCTAATCTTGCATCGGCAAATATTGCCTACAAACTATTGCAGAGGGTTGCTGGGGCCGAGATGACCGGTCCGATTCTAGAAGGGCTATCGAGGCCCGCTCACGTTCTGCAGAGAGGAGACAGCGTCAGGGACGTTGTTCACATGGCTGCAATATGTGCCGTGGATGCACAAAGGCATCACTGGCAAAAACTCTGAATGATATCAGAGGGGCTTTGGTGCAGCGTCCAGAACTTCTTGACTGCAAACATCCGAGTATTGTTCGAAGTTCTCAATGAACATTTGAGCCAGAACGTTGGCAGTACCATCGAACTTCTTCTTGTCGTGCCAAGTGTCCCTTGGCTGAAGTATAGAATCCGGGACTCCCTCGCAAGTAGTCGGTACGGAGAATCCGAACCTTGCGTCCTCGACAAACACTACGTCATCGAGATCCCCGTCCAATGCCGAATTTAGTAGGGCCCTTGTCCATCTAATCTTGATTCGGCTACTTGCTCCGTATCCTCCAGCTACCCATCCAGTGTTGATTAGCCAGCATTTGGCATTGTTTTTGCGAATCTTGCTAGAAAGTAGGTCCGCATATACTGAAGGGTGGCGTGGCATGAATGGGGCCCCGAAGCATGTTGAGAACGTCGCTTGTGGCTCTGTTATGCCCATCTCAGTTCCTGCAACTTTAGCAGTGTAGCCAGACATGAAGTGATATGCTGCCTGCTCTGGAGTCAAACGAGACAATGGCGGAAGAACCCCGAATGCATCACAAGTAAGGAAGACCACGTTCTTGGGATTGCCTGCCATGGAGTCTGGAGTTCTGTTCTCTATTGACTCGATTGAATATGATCCCCTGGTGTTCTTTGTGAGGGAGCTGTTGAAGAAGTCAGGTGTTCCATCAGCGTTCAATACAACGTTTTCTAGAATTGTTCCCTTCATCCGGGTAGTTGCGAAGATTGCTGGTTCGTCCTTCTCCGAGAGGTTGATCATCTTTGCATAGCATCCTCCTTCGAAGTTGAATACTCCTTCATCTGACCACCCGTGTTCGTCATCGCCGACGAGAGCCCTGTTTGGATCTGCTGAAAGGGTGGTCTTACCGGTTCCAGAAAGGCCGAAGAACAATGCGGAGCCGTCTTCATTGGTATTTGCGGAACAGTGCATGGGGAGGAGCCCGTCGGCTGGAAGAATATGATTCATAATCGTGAAGATGGCTTTCTTGATTTCTCCAGCGTAGTGGGTTCCGCCAATTATCACCAAACCACGGTCCAATGCCAATATTACGAACACACCGGAATTTGTTCCATCCTTGGATGGTGAGGCTTGCAATTCGGGAGCGTGGAGTATGGTATATTGGGGTTCGTGGGTTTCCGCATCCTCCGGACTAATCCTGACGAACATGTTGTGCATGAAGGCGGCGTGCCATGCCTTCTCGGTTACGAGCCTGACAGGCATTCTGTACCGGGGGTCTGCACCACAAAACGCGTCCTTAACGAAAACCTGATCGGCATTGTCCAAGTGATTTCTGGTCTTCTCGAGTAGATTGTCGAAGATTGCAGATGAAATTGACTTGTTTACGTCGCCCCACCATACATCGTCGGCCATCCCAGCCTCTTTCACTATGAATCGGTCGTTTGGAGACCTGCCCGTTCTTTCACCGGTTGTGGCTAGAAGGACTCCATGAGCCGTGAGTGTGGCTTCTCCCCTCTCCACTGCAATACTGTGCAACTGCTCCCAGCCCAAATTCCAGTGGACCTTGCCGCTTGGCTTGAGGCCATGGGAGCTTAGAGGGGTTGATGGATTGGAGGGGGGGGCCGACATGGTGGGGCCCTCCATGGCCTGCGACGATGGGAATTACTCTTCAAGGCTTACGGCTGTGGCCAATCTGAAAGTTGAAGGAAATTAGCAGCGGTTTGTACAGTGCTGGGGATGCGGTTATTCCAGTAATGCCCCACCGCGATGCGATGAACGAGGGTGACCCAGACGATGAGGTCATTCGAGAGAGGTCATTCAGGATTAGCGACAGAGTGGAGATAGAAGGCATCATCCAGGGCATAGGAGAGGCGAAAGAAGAGGGCGTGGGTTCTGACAAAGGAGAGCTGGATGAGGCTCTCGGTGAGATTTTTGATCCGTTCTCGGAGCCTGACTCTGAATCTCCGGGATTCGTAAGTCGCGATGGTAGTGTGAAGACGGCTCCCGGAAGGGACGTAGTAACTGAGATGGCTGTCGAAGGGGAACGTAGGGTGAATTGGCTACTCATGGGATCCATGATCCTGGTCTACAGTGCCATAGGGATTCAAATTGGAGTCGTAATGGAGCCGCTTCCTGCAGGTGTTTCTCTAGTTGTTCTAGCGGCGCTAGGATTCGGTTTGGGAGAAATCTGGATTCCAAGGAAGAACATGAAAATTCTCGGGGTCACGTGGGTCATCATTTCGATGAAGGTACTGTATGGTTTGGCCATAGAGTTGCAAAGATGGGATGTAATTGGGGTGGAGGAACTGGGAGCCCTATTGGTTGCCCTTGTGGGGATTAACGTAGCTGTTGCGTATAGGTACGATCATGATGCTATTGCGGCTCAGTCAACTCTTGTTCTTCTTGCCATTGGGTCTACGGCAGGGTCGTTGTTCGGACAGGGGGGGATTGCCCTGATGATTCTGTTTTCGACAATGCTGATTCATGGATTAGCCCTGCAGAGGATGTCCGGAAACCTAGCTGCCCTCGGGATTGCAGCTTCGAATTTGTGGATTGGGATGCATGCTACAACCAGTGGTTTTCAGATTGGCGAATTACGCATACTTCCACTCGACTCGCCACTTCTACTCTTCACTCTGATGATGGCAGTTACCGCAGCGAACGCATCCATGGCTTCGAGATATGCGAGGGAGTCGAATTGGTTCTCGGATGCAATGAAAGTGATGGGGCTAGGTAAGCCAGGGCTTTGGGGCGTCTCCGTGTCGATGGGACTCATTGGGGCTCTTCTTGCTGTGGCTGCAAACAGGGAGGATACGGGCTACGCATTGGCCATGGTTACGGTTCTAGGAGGGGCATTTGGTGGTTCTTATCTTACTGTAAGAGGAGTTGCGTCGAAGAGGGTCATGGTTCCACTCGGAGCTTCAGCCCTAGTTCTGATTGCGATGCTATCTAATGGGGATTTGGTGGAGGAATACCTAGCGATTTCAGAGTATGTTGTATTCACCATAGTTGGGGCCGCGATCACTGGTTTTGTTGTTCTTCGGGATCAGGACATAGTTACCGATAGGGTCCTATGGGGAGGGGCCGTAGCAATACTAATCCTACTCGTAATTCTAGTCCCATCAGAGTCAGCTGAGAATGGTGGTGACGGTGGAGTGTTGCTTCTTTCACTTCTTTCACTTCTTCACCTAGGTACTGCAATTCTCTCGGTGAGGAGGGAGTCCCCGTCACTTGCTGGAGTAACCGTTCTTCTGCCATGGGTCTGGATTCTGATGGAGGAGACTTTGGAAGAGGCAATTCGAACAGTTCTAGTGGCCAACGATCGCATTGACCCCGGGAGCGTGATTGAGCTAGATGTTGTTCCACTGGCGGGTTATCTTATCCTGTGTTCAATCCTAATGTCTGTGGTCAATGAAAGATTGGGCTCTACGAATGTAAACCTCGCATCGAGGTTTCTTGGAATTTCTGAAATTTCTGCTTCTATTAGGGACTCAGGGACATTACAGCTCTGGAGCCTCGGACTTTGGATACCAATGATTACCACAATTTTCATGGCTCAGTTTGGAGGTTTCACCTCCTTCACGCTAGTGTTGGTGTGTGGGGCCATCTGGATTCTGCATCTTGCCGCTCATGTCAGAAAAGTTAGAGTTGGCAATGTTAGTATGATGTTAGGCATAATTTTCGCCAGTGCTGTGATCATTCAATGGAGGCACGGAGAAGGCGAGATTCTGAGTGTGATCCTGTGCTTCCTACTGCTGACGCTTATTCATTTTGAGCGAGATATTGAGAATAGAAATTACACACTTGCTATGGGGATGATGAGCCTGCCCTTCTTGATTTTCCTGTCTGGAAATGATCCTTCTAATTTGTTAGCTCCATCAGAATATATTCCTGAATTGGATACAGGCTTAGTTGTAGTTTTGTGCACCGCTGCTATGCTTGGTTCATACCTGCCCAAGGCTGGAGCGATAGAAGACCTGCTTAGGCCTGCTCTCGCATCCTTGTGGCTAATGGTGATCTCAATCTCACTTACTTGGCAAATTGGTGAGGAGGAGTCGAAATACGCATCTATTGCAATTTTCGTCATAAGTTCCCTGTGGCTTGTAGCAAGGGGGGAAATTAGGAGGGAGTTGCAAACCATGAGCCTCCTAAGCGAAAGGAGGGAGATGGCAGCGGAAGACTCTCGAGTTTCGACCTCGACTTCTACTGGGGATGGGAATGTTTCCGGATTCAATCCAAGAGTTGCTGAGTTGAGAGAGGCGAGGAGGAAGAGGAGGGAGTTGTCTCCAACGGAGGACCTGGGGGAGCTGTATGTCACAGATGTTAGTCACAAGCCCGTGATCGTCATCTCGGTCATGGCGGTTGTACTAGGGGCGAGTGTGCTAATCGGGTTGACAACTGGGTCCAATCCAGTAATACTGCTATCTTGCGGTGCCTTTGTGACGGTTCTTGTTGCGGTAGCTAGGTTCAGAACTAGGGGTTTGGAATTACCACTGCCGCATATTGGGGGAATGGAAACCCCCATTGCTCTCGCTATTGTAGGGATTGTAGTTGCCCACGTTGCTTCCTTGATAGGTCCGGGTAGCAGTAATCAGGACCTATTGGGTATGGCCGTCGTCGTGGTTATCGTGGTTGAGCTGGTTGCGATTTCCCTATTCCAACAAGAAAATATGCTTGATAGGATTCCAATTGCGATAGATTGGCTGATCATCTCCTTGTTTGTTGATCGGCTAATTGGAAGTCTACTTTACGAATCGTTGCCCTGGCCTCTTACGGTAGATCCGTTGACTGGAGATTTGCTGGAGTGGAAGCTTCCCCTTCTCCTTCTGGAGGCAGTCCTAGTAATTGCGGTGATTGCAGATTTCTGGATCGACAATCTTCGCACGTCCAGAGGAAGGGTCGAATCCAAGGGAGGTTCCGGGAGGGGTGGTCGAGCAATTGCTGTGGTAATGCTCTCATTCGGCCTAGCTGGGGCAATGGCAATCTGCAGTGCAATAATACAGGGACTGAAGAGAGAGCAGCAGAATTCCGTGGGCATGGCCATTCCGGGGGTCATACTAGTTATGTTGGCTGTTAGAAACTGGATTGATAGCGTTTCATCAATCATTACAGAGGCCAGTGTTACGCTGGGAGCGATTGCCATTCTACTATGCGTTCTGACTGTTCCGACGAAGAAGGGGGACTGGGCTCTAATGCTAGCTGCGAATGGCCACCTTCTCATCGTCATTGGCCTGCTTGGAGGAGGGGCGGCGGGGCTCCTCCCGATTGCTCTAATCGTAATGTCCACCTCCGTTTGGGTCATTGGCATACTACAGTTGAGGAGGGGGCTCAGGATCTGGGGCCTGGTCGACCTGGTGTTGGCGATATTGACAGCTCTGGTATTCTTCGGAAGCGCCCTGACTAATCCGGGAGTTATGTTGGCAGGACTTACGATAGTGGCGATGGAGCTAGGGATAGTGTCTTGGCTGGGCATAACTTACGAAAAGGAGCTAGTAAGGGACTGATTCGCAGTAATTTGACTCTATTCAATTGATGATTTCTCGAATCCAAACAGGCCAACGTTGATGGCAGAAGGTGTTGGCAAATGAATCATGACGCGGACGTGGATATCGGACACGCCCGACGAAGTAGAGCATCCGCATGTTCCACTTGGCATAAACGAAATGGCAGTTCCAAGGGCAGCAATACTCCTTTCACTATCGACAATATTGGTGGTACTCCTATCCACTATCTGGATTGGCATAGACACATACAGATTCATGAATCACCTTGAGGATTCTTTCGGTTCTGTCGATGAATCGATGCTCGAGGTGGATGGGCGATGGGCATGGGAGGTAGACCTCCTTTTCGACACCTGCGACTCCAGAGAGGGAGACTGGGCGTGGCCAGAGAATCTTTCTTCCCAGGATGATGTGTTTCTCTATCCCGGGGAGTTGCGTTGTGACTGGGAACATCAAGGAAACGGTGATCGTGCTTCAGTAGCAATACACAACAGGGGTAACCAGACTCTGGACCTTCTACTTGAGATTGAAGGGGCCGATGTGATATTCTCGTATTCTGACGATACGCAGTTGCTGATCAACGAATTCCCAGGAAATGATTCGATAATTCTGGAAATTGAGATTACCGAGGATATTGACGAGAGTAGTTTCTCAATTGTGGCTTCTCATGTTGCTCTGGTTTCATCGGAAGTAAGGCTTGATGTCACGGTATTCAAGGGAGTTGAAGAACGTGAGCTCCACTCTCAGGATGGAGATAGCCTCCAGGTACATTACAGGGTCTGGGACGCTGATACAGATGAGCTGTTGGATGAGGGAGATCTGCCGGTAAATGCAGGTGATGACCCGAACTACATCGAAGGTTTCGGCTGGTCTGCGATAGGCCTTGACATCGATGCAGACAGGGGACTGATACCGGGAGTGGATACTGGAACCAGTCATATCACACTCCTTCCGCCCAACATAGCGTATGGTGGGTCAGATGGCCATGAATTGCAGAATTCATGGCTTAGATTCGAATTAGAGGTTACGGCTTTTGTTGGGGTCTAAATATATTGATTGAGAGGCGAAAATAATGTCAGAAGGCAGTGACCACGCATCTGTTAGGCCTTCACCCGAGGTTGTGAAGGAAGGAGGTAGGCGTGCCCCAGCAAAATCATCTCGCAAGGGAGACCCTGCTTTCCATTTTACAGATGAGATGAGGAGGCTTTCAACTCCATGGGGAGTGGCTTTGGCGAGGGCCGGACAGATTGATCCGAAATCCCTGGGGCCGGGGGTTATTGCCGATGGTGCGGTTGGTTCAGGAATCCAGCTTATTGCCTATTCGAAGGTTCTGAAGAGGCCTGCGTTGGGGGTAGAAATAGATGGCAATATTGCTGTCCTCTGTGCCGCGAACATGTTCGTAGCGGCGGAGTCGGACGATGTTCAGAGATCTATGGACAGGGTTGTTATCGGGGACGGTTCGGACGCTGAAGGGGTGATGACTGAATATTGGTCCAGCCTTCGTGAAGCCGGAACTCGCGCGCACCCCCCTGTGGCTATGTTACATCTTGACCCTGCGAGACCTACAGACGCACAGAATCATCACATAGACGAGATGGACCCTCCACTCGGTCCACTTCTCGCTTCATGGAAGAATTACCTGGAGCCCGGGACTAATGGGCCTAGCATACTTCTAGACTTGTCACCAAGACTGGACGATGATCAGCGATCCATGGTTGATGCCACGATAGAGACTTCGTTCCCCGGAATCAGGAGAACCTGGGAGTGGCTTAGTCAGGGAGGGGGGCGCGTTGACCGGCTTTCTGTTTGGTCGGGGTCTCTCTCCTCGAAGAGCCCGAGGAGGTGCGTGAGGATGGGTACGAAGAAAATAATGGCCTCCATAGAGGGCAAGCCGTCAATCGCCGTTTCATCCGATCTTAGTGAGCCACCTCCTTTTGGATCTTGGATGACGATTCTGGATCCAGTTCTGCTTGAAAGCGGACTACAAGACGATTGGATTGAGGCGGCCCTTGGCGACAGAGGCGGGCGGACGTGGCTAAGGACCAGTGGAAGGAGGCCTATCCTGATACACACGGAGCCTATCCAGGGGGATGACGAGGTAATGGGCTTCGTGGTAGCCACTGGCCAGGTGGTTCAGCACAGACTCTCCCCTCCTGAGCTGCACAGTATCGACCTGACTGCCGCGGCATTAGCTAGGAATGACATTGGTAGCATCACCCTCAGGTGCTCTCTTGATCCGGAATTACACCCCACACTGCAGAGAAGATTACACAAGGCGATGAGGGATATCGAGGGGTCCCGTTCATTCATGGCGGACGTTCAGCTAGTCAGAGGAGATAGTGGACATACGGTCTACGTAATCTGCAAAGAGCCGTGATTTCCGCCCCTACGGGGCGTCCAATCGGTTCAAATAGGGAAGGTTGGTCGCCCGGATGCCTACTGGGCCACTGGGTAACCGGTGAACAC
>MDSY01075144.1_pt1 | contig 23440 bp, 18 predicted proteins | sample 811131 | NCBI WGS metagenome assembly MDSY01 (sample SAMN05326643, study PRJNA326480) | marine metagenome | isolation source: seawater | place: Atlantic Ocean: South West | collected 2010 | reverse complement strand
TTAAACTAGTATTAAGTCGGTACCATAGGGCATATAATCAATTCCATTTGCGATTATTTCGACAACATTAGCTTTATTTTCAATACTTTCACTGAAGTCTATAAGTAGCTTTTCTCGAGTCACAGTGCCAGCATTTAAGTGACCTAACCAAAAAGCATGACCTCCAGGATCACCATTACGATCTAAGACGTTGTTATAGAGTAAGTTCAGGTAATCATCATTACTATTATTTGCTCCGTAGAGTGAAATAAACTCTGGGCTACTGTTAAATTCTGATGCCATTTTCAAAGCGGTTTCACCATTGTCTAAAGCCTTGATCCAAAATCCTAAGCCAACTAGATCTGGAGCTCGGTCGAAAGCTGCTTTATAAAGACGATATGCCTCACCAGGATTGCCAGCTATATCTAAAGCGACATTAACATCAGAAAAAGAAAGTCGCTCGACAGTATTGATGGTATCGATATTGCCATTGATTACTTCTACAACTGTTTGATTGCTATTCCCGACATCTGCTAGCGTGTAGTTTTCCCTTGCAAGGGTGTATTTAATTGTGTCTAAACCGACTCCACCTGCAATAGTATCGGAGCCACCATCGGCAAAAATAGTGTCATTACCAACATTACCACTTAGGAGATCATTAGCTGTGGTACCCCGAATAATATCAGCACCCAAGTCACCAAGAGTTGTTACAACTACGTTTACATCTTCAGATACAACACCATAACTAGCAGTGCTGGGGATGATTTCAAGGATGTCGTCTAGGGGTTGGTTGATGAAGATCTCAAATTCAGCTAGATAATCAGTTGATGACTTGCCATAAGTTTTAGCGAATGCTGCTTCATGGCCTAGGCTATCAAGATCATTGTAGTAGGTAACACTATAATGCTCAGCGGTGTGTTTGCTCTCTAGATAAGCTATAAACCAAGCACCGATGGAATAATATAAATCTTTATCTTGACTAGCTTTAGTAATATTTTGTAGTAAGACGTCATTAGTTTTATAGCGTACAAGTGCATTACCCTCTGTCAGAAATTTTTTCATCTCAGTTAACACATAGTCACCACGCATATCATGCGTGCTGTTATATAGCTTGAGTGCCATATAATTGGCACCACCTTCAGTCATGTAGGGATGAAGCTTTTCATCGCGTGGGTTTACATCGTTGAGATTACCAGTATTAAAGTCACTTACATGAGAATGTTGATAGACATGCCAGTATTCATGTAAGACTGTACGCTGGTAACCCTCTTGGCTGACAGCACTATGTCCACGATCACTATACGGTTTTGTGCCCATGATGAGCATAAAAAAGTCTTCACTTAAATACTCGCGGCGAAAGGGACTAACCGAGGCGTTTCCGCTTGTAGCGTATGGGGTGTATGTATGAAAACCACTTGAAGGATCAGTACTTGGACTATCCCACTCACTTTTCCACTTTGGATCTGACGCCTCGTGTCGGGCACTGTACTCGGCCTCAAGTTGTAGTGCTGCATTAACACTCCCGCCAATAATATTGACTTCAACTGGTCCATAGTTACCCCATGCACCAATAGCCAGGTCCATAGCTTGTTTTGTCCTGGAGACTGCCAACGCAGAGGTATCTGTAGCAATGTAATAGACAGGTGGACTATTAATGACAGTACCCCATTTATCATTGATTCTTATAGCCATTAATTTTTCAGTCCTTGTAAATAATACTAATTATTTAAAACTACCTGATGAATGACTGCTAGGCAAGTTATCTTTTAGGTCTAGGTTTAAACTAAATTAAGGGGTAGGGTGGGACTATTTTTAGGTAGGCTGCACTTTAAACAGTTCTACGCAAAAGCCATTCTTTACAATGTAAAGAACACCACAATCTTCAAGTAAGCTAAACAGTTCAGAAAGAAAAAAGCTGGATCTTTAACAATAGTGAATTGATCCCAGCATTGATCCCATAGCAGTTTTTAGGCAAAAAAAAGGGCTTACAATCTCTTGTAAACCCTTGGTATTCTTGGCTCCTCGACCAGGACTCGAACCTGGGACCCATTGATTAACAGTCAATTGCTCTACCAACTGAGCTATCGAGGAATTGGAAGATGGGTATCATAGAGGCTTGGCATAGCGGGGTCAAGCTTCGTCTTACTTTTTTAGTCGTTTATAAATTCAGCTATACGTTGAAGTGCATTCTTGAGGTTTTCCTCGCTAGTAGCAATTGACAAACGGATATGATTTTTAAGACCGAAGGCGGTGCCAGGTACAATTGCGACACCTTTGTTAATCAATAGGGCTTCGGCGAATTCTAGGTCATCATTAATACCATCCATATCCGCAATGGCTCTACTGATATTTGGGAAAACATAAAAAGTACCATCACTATGTAAAGAATCTACGCCTGGTATTTTATTAAGCTTTTCCACTACTAAATCATGGCGTTTTTTAAACGCAACCAACATATCCTGAACACATTGCTGATCGCCATTGAGTGCTTCGACAGCGGCTGCTTGGGAAATGGATGCAGCATTTGATGTACTTTGTGATTGAATTTTTTTCATAGCAGCAATCAATGTCGCTGAGCCTGCGGCATAACCGATGCGCCAACCTGTCATTGAGTAAGCCTTGGAGACACCATTTAGAACGATAGTACGGTCATATAGGTCTGGACACACAGTGACGATATTATGAAAGCCTATATCAGCCCACAGGATATGCTCGTACATATCGTCGGTAGCGATGAGTACGTGAGGGTGTTCTCGTAAGACATTACCAAGAGCAGCAAGCTCTGATTCGCTGTAAGCCATACCAGATGGGTTAGAAGGGCTGTTAATTACAAATAAACGTGTCTTTGTTGTTATGGCAGCTTCGAGCTGCTGTGGTGTAATTTTAAAGCGTTGGTTTTGTCCAGCTTCTATGATTACAGGTACGCCTTCAGCTAAAAGAACCATATCAGGATAAGAAACCCAGTAAGGTGCAGGGATGATAACTTCATCGCCTTTATTCAATAAAGCTTGGCTAAGATTGAAAAAGCTTTGTTTGCCACCGACAGAGACAAGTATCTGATTGAGTTGATAATCTAGTTGATTATCACGAGACAACTTATCAATAACGGCTTGTTTTAGGGCAACAGTGCCATCGACCGCAGTGTATTTGGTTTCACCGTTATGAATAGCTGCAATGGCTGCTTGTTTTATATGTTTTGGGGTATCAAAGTCAGGTTCGCCAGCACCGAGGCCTATAACGTCTTTACCTTCTGCCCTAAGTGCCGCAGCGCGTGCTGTAATTGCTAAGGTGGGAGAGGGTTTAATGCTTTGAACGCGTTGTGAGAGCTTAATATCCAAAATCTTTCCTTCAGAAAACACAAATTAACTAGATGTCAGGTAATATACGCCAAAGATGAATTATGCAGAAGATGTATGGCTAAACAATTAGAATTAGTAAGTGACTTTTCACCGGCAGGCGACCAGCCTGCGGCAATTGATGCCTTGATTCAAGGGCTAGAAAATGGGGAAATGTGGCAAACGCTACTAGGTGTAACAGGCTCAGGTAAAACATTTACCATTGCTAATGTTGCGCAGAAAATCCAGCGGCCTCTTATGATCTTGGCGCCTAATAAAACTCTGGCTGCCCAGCTTTATAGTGAGATGAAAGAGTTCTTCCCAAACAACTCAGTTGAATATTTTGTCTCTTATTATGATTATTACCAGCCTGAAGCTTATGTACCGTCGTCTGATACGTTTATAGATAAGGATGCATCAGTCAATGAGCAAATAGAACAAATGCGTTTATCGGCGACCAAAGCAATGCTAGAACGGCGAGACTCTATTATTGTATCTAGCGTTTCGTGCATCTATGGTTTAGGTGATAAAGATGCATACTTGGAAATGGTGTTGCATATAAGTGTGGGCGATACGATCAATCAACGTGATGTATTAGGAAGGCTCACAGAATTGCAATATTCTCGCAATGATATTGAGTTACACCGGGGCACCTATCGAGTACGCGGTGAAGTGATTGATATTTTTCCGGCAGAGTCTGAACGTGATGCTGTCCGGGTCGAATTATTTGATGATGAAGTGGAGCAAATCAGTTTTTTTGATCCCCTCACAGGCGAAATTCTTCATAAAGTAAGCAGAACAACGATATATCCTAAAACACACTATGTGACACCGAGGGCTCAACTGCTCTCTGCCGTTGACGGAATCAAAGAAGAGTTACGCTTACGTTTAGCTGATCTCATTGAGCAAAATAAGCTAGTTGAAGCTCAGCGCTTGGAGCAGCGTACTCGTTTTGATATTGAAATGATTATGGAGTTAGGTTACTGCAATGGGATTGAAAACTATTCCCGTTATTTATCAGGTCGTCAGCCTGGAGAGTGCCCCCCGACTTTGTTTGATTACCTGCCTGATGATGCTTTATTGGTTTTGGATGAAAGTCATGTAATGGTGCCACAAATTGGAGCAATGTATAAAGGGGATCGTTCACGTAAAGAAACCTTGGTTAATTACGGTTTTAGATTACCTTCTGCATTAGATAACAGACCCTTAATGTTCGAAGAATGGGAGCGACTTGCACCACAAACTATTTTTGTTTCTGCAACGCCAGCTGCCTACGAACAGGAACATGCTAGTTCAATTGTAGAACAAGTGGTGCGACCGACAGGTCTTCTTGATCCAGAAATTGAAATTCGACCGGTAGGAACTCAAGTTGATGACTTATTATCAGAGGCAAACAAGCGAGCAAAAATTGGTGAACGTGTATTAGTCACAACATTGACAAAGCGTATGTCAGAAGATCTGACTGAATACTTGAGCGAGCATGGAGTGAAAGTTCGTTACTTACATTCAGATATCGATACTGTCGAGCGTGTTGAAATATTGCGAGACCTAAGGTTGGGAGTTTTTGATGTACTTGTTGGCATTAACTTATTAAGAGAAGGCCTTGATATTCCTGAGGTTTCTTTAGTTGCAATACTTGATGCAGATAAAGAAGGGTTCCTTCGGTCTGAACGTTCTTTGATACAGACTATAGGTCGTGCTGCACGTAATCTAAATGGGCGAGCTATTCTTTATGCTGATCGAATTACTGGTTCAATGCAACGTGCGATTGATGAAACCGATCGTCGTCGGACCAAACAGCGTGAACATAATAAATTACATGGTATTACCCCAACGGGGATCGTAAAAGCAATCAGAAATAGTATTGACGATAAGCAAACTGAAGAACGAGAACAGCGTCAATACATTACAAAATTAGCAGGAGAGCAAGCAAAATATGCTGCTCTCACACCGAAACAATTGGCAAAACGGTTGCAACAAATGGAGCAGGCGATGTACCGGCATGCTCAGAATTTAGAGTTTGAGGAAGCCGCTGCTATGCGTAATGAGATCGAACATGTTCGATCTGTAGCATTGGGCCCTGAATCAGCATAGTTTTTTTTGCTAAACAATTAAATGGGTAATCATATAGATAGGAAAATAAAGTGAACTATGAAGCCTGATTATAGCTTGCCTAATTGATAGATACCGGTATAATTCTTTCGCTTAACGACAGGCGCGTAGCTCAGTTGGTTAGAGCACTTGCATGACATGCAAGGGGTCGTTGGTTCGAACCCAACCGTGCCTACCAATAATACTGAAAGCATCTATTATTCGAGTAATGGTGCTTTTTTGGTTTTTATGGCCCTTTGTATGGGTCGCAACCAGAGAGAGTTTCATATGATTTCTGTAACACTTCCTGATGGCAGTCAACGCCAGTTTGAACACCCTATTTCCGTCTATGATGTCGCTAAATCAATTGGTGATGGTCTAGCCAATGCTACTATTGCTGGCAAGGTTGCTGGAGAGCTAGTGGATAGCTGTGAACTTATCGACAAAGATGTGTCTTTGTCGATTTTGACGGCGAGAGATGAGCAAGGTCTAGAGATTATTCGTCACTCTACGGCACATTTATTGGGTCATGCTATCAAGCAGTTATTTCCTGAAACTAAGATGGTGATCGGGCCTGTTATCGAGAATGGCTTTTATTATGATGTTCAGAGTGAACATCGCTTTACTCAAGAAGATCTAGAGCTGATTCAAAAACGAATGGAAGAACTCGTTAAATCGGGATATGACGTTGTTAAAAAGATGATGCCCAAAGCTGAGGCAAGAGCCATATTTGAGTCTCGCGGCGAAGAATATAAAATGCGATTGATCGATGAGATGTCGGATGAGGTTGCAGATGTTGGCCTTTATCACCATGAAGAATATATCGATATGTGTCGCGGGCCACATGTTCCCAATATGCGGTTTTGTAAGTCTTTTAAATTAATGAAATTAGCAGGGGCTTATTGGCGTGGTGATGCCAATAATGAAATGTTACAACGTATCTACGGTACAGCCTGGGCGGATAAGAAAGCATTAAAACAATATTTACACCGTTTAGAAGAAGCAGAAAAACGAGATCATCGCAAGATCGGTAAAGCATTAGATTTGTTTCATCACCAAGAAGAAGCAGCTGGCATGGTTTTTTGGCATGATAATGGCTGGCGAATATTCCGTGAAGTAGAAAGTTATATACGTGATGTTTTGCAAAAGAATGATTATCAAGAAGTTCGCACACCTCAAGTAGTTGATCGTTCTTTGTGGGAAAAGTCAGGCCACTGGGATAAATTTGGTGATATGATTTTTAGTACCCATTCGGAAAATCGCGATTATGCGGTGAAACCGATGAATTGCCCATGTCATGTACAAATTTTTAATCAAGGTTTAAAAAGTTACCGGGACTTACCTTTAAGGATGGCAGAGTTTGGTTCGTGTCATCGTAATGAGCCCTCTGGAACATTACACGGTTTAATGCGCTTACGTAGCTTTACACAAGATGATGCTCATATTTTCTGTACAGAAGAGCAAATTCAAGATGAAGTATCAACTTTTATGGATTTGCTGCAAGACGTTTATGCTGACTTCGGCTTTAATGACATTATAGTGAAACTCTCAACGCGGCCTGAAAATCGTGTAGGCAGTGATGCGGTATGGGACAAAGCGGAAGATGCGCTTGAAAAATCATTAAATAACAAGGGTTTAAACTGGGATCTGCAGCCAGGAGAAGGAGCTTTTTATGGGCCTAAAATCGAGTTTTCTTTAAAAGATTGTCTAGGACGAGTTTGGCAATGCGGAACGATTCAGGTCGATTTTTCAATGCCAGAACGCTTAGATGCCAAATATATTGCTGATGATGGCAGTAAGCAAGTCCCCGTAATGTTGCATCGAGCAATATTAGGATCGCTTGAGCGTTTCATTGGAATTTTGATTGAAGAATATGCTGGTTCGTTCCCAACTTGGTTGTCTCCATGCCAAGTCGTAGTGATGGGGATCAGTGAACATCAAGCGGAATATGTTAAGAAAATAACAAAAGAATTGAAAAATAAAGGCTTTAGAGTTGATATAGACTTGAGAAATGAGAAGATAGGCTATAAAATACGCGAGCACACATTGCGTCGGGTTCCTTACTTAATTGTAGTTGGGGATCGTGAAGCGCAGAATAACGCTGTGGCAGTACGTACTCGTAAGGGTGAAGACTTAGGTGTAATGACACCTGATGAATTCATGGATACCCTTAATGAAGACATTGCTCGTCGCGGTCGAATAAATATAGAGGATTAAAAAGATCGCTACTGATGAAAAAAGGCTAAATGGTGAAATTTCAGCCAAAGAATTACGTTTAACTGGGGCTGATGGTGAACAATTAGGTATTGTTGCGTTAGATAAGGCTATGGAGCTTGCAGAAGCAGCAGATTTGGATTTGGTGGAGATATCTGCACAGGCATCACCACCAGTTTGCCGTATTATGGATTACGGCAAGTATGTGTTTGAAGCTAATAAGCAAAAACAAATTGCTAAGAAAAAGCAAAAACAGATACAAGTTAAAGAAGTAAAATTTAGACCAGGTACAGAAGAAGGGGATTATCGGGTAAAACTACGCAACCTGACACGTTTCCTTGAAGAGGGTAATAAAACTAAAGTCAGTCTTCGCTTTCGTGGACGTGAAATGGCGCATCAAGACCTAGGGTTAAAGCTACTTGTACGAGTAGCAGATGATTTAAAGGAATTGTCAGTCATTGAGCAGCATCCTAAGAAAGAAGGACGTCAAATGATTATGGTTTTAGGACCGACTAGAAAGTAAATTTAATTGAAAACAACGAATGCGGAGTTCGAAATGTCAAAGCTAAAAACACACAGAGGTGCTGCAAAGCGCTTCAAACTAACTGGCAGTGGTAAATTTAAGCGCTCACAAGCGTTTACTAGCCATATCCTTACTAAAAAAAGCACTAAGCGGAAACGCCAATTGCGTTCAACATTGATGGTTTGTAAAGCTGATCATATGTCTGTCCGTAAAATGTTGCCTAATATTTAATCAAGGAGTTATCACATGCCTAGAGTAAAACGCGGCGTAACAGCACATGCGCGCCATAAAAAAGTTATTAAACAAGCCAAAGGTTATAGTGGTCGTCGTAAAAACGTCTACCGCGTAGCGGTTCAAGCCGTCACAAAAGCAGGTCAATATGCTTACCGTGATCGTCGTCAGAAAAAACGTGTATTCCGTTCTTTATGGATTGCACGGATCAATGCTGGTGCACGTGACTGTGGCTTATCTTATAGTCGATTAATTGATGGCTTAAAAAAAGCTGCCATTGAAATAGATCGTAAAGTATTAGCTGATTTGGCTATGAACGATATTGCAGCTTTCACAGCTGTTGCTGAAAAAGCAAAGGCTGCATTAGCGGACTAAAACATTATTACTTGTATAGAGAGTAATAGATGATTTTTGCTAAAAAGGGGCCGTTATAACGGCCCCTTTTTTATTTCTGAAAAATATGGGTATATTAGGTGTAAGTATGGCCGAACTCGATAGTAAATTAGAAGTGTTAAAAGAGATTGTTGCTGAGGCAAAAGCTGCAATTGAGGCTTCTGAAATAAATGCACAGATAGAATCTGTTCGTATTGAATATCTGGGTAAAAAAGGCAAAATCACTGCTTATTTGAAGCAATTAGGTGAGGTCAGTGTTGAACAAAGACCTGTAATTGGTAAGTCAGTAAACCTAGCGAAGCAAGAAGTCGCGGGATTAATTAATGAACATGCCAAAGTATTAGCAGAAATGGCGCTGAATCGGGCCTTAGAAGCAGAAAAAGTAGATGTGACACTTCCAGGTCGTGGAGAACAAACTGGCGGCTTACATCCGGTTACACGTACTCTACAGAGGATTGAACAATACTTTCAACAGATTGGGTTTGCGGTAGCAGAAGGTCCAGAGGTTGAAGATAGTACACATAATTTTACGGCATTAAATATTCCTGAACATCATCCTGCCCGTGCCATGCATGACACATTTTATTTCAATGCTGAGACTTTGTTAAGAACTCACACATCTCCAGTTCAGGTAAGGGTCATGGAAGAAAAGTCTCCTCCCCTTCGTGTCATTGCCCCCGGTCGAGTTTATCGTTGTGATTCTGATTTAACGCATACTCCTATGTTCCATCAAGTGGAAGGTTTGATGGTAGATGAAAATGTTAGTTTTACAGATTTGAAAGGGATTTTAGCCGACTTTCTAAAAGCTTTTTTCGAAAAAGATCTAAATATCCGTTTTCGACCTTCTTATTTCCCCTTCACCGAACCGTCTGCTGAAGTAGATATTGAATGTGTTATGTGTAATGGTGATGGCTGTCGTGTATGTAGTCATACCGGTTGGTTAGAAGTGCTAGGTTGCGGCATGGTTCATCCAAAAGTTTTTGAACATGTTGACATTGATAGTGAAAAATATCTTGGGCTTGCTTTTGGCATGGGAGTTGAACGGTTGGCGATGCTGCGATATGGCGTCAATGATTTGCGTCTTTTCTTTGAAAATGATCTGCGCTTTCTACGTCAATTCAATTAAGTTTGGGACTACATAATGAAATTTAGTGAAAAATGGCTACGAGAATGGGTTAACCCCTCGTTAACAAGTGATGAGCTATTAGCGAAACTAACTTTAGCTGGGTTGGAAGTTGATGGGGTCGAACCTGTGGCTGGTGAATTTAGTGGAGTAGTTGTTGGCCAAGTAATGTCTGTTGAGCCACATCCAGATGCTGATAAACTTCGCGTTTGTAAAGTTAATATAGACGGTGACGAGTTATTATCTATTGTTTGCGGTGCCTCAAATGTACGTCAACATTTAAAAATTCCTGTCGCTGTTGTGGGTGCTGTGTTGCCAGGGAACTTCAAAATAAAAAAAGCAAAGCTTAGAGGCGAATCCTCATTTGGTATGTTGTGTTCAGCGAAAGAGCTGGGCATGGTTGATAATATAGATGGCCTTATGGAACTAGCCAGTGATGCCCCAGTTGGCAGAGATATTAGAGTCTACTTAGAATTAGATGACTTATCGATTGATGTCGACCTAACCCCTAATCGTAGCGATTGCCTAGGTATTGCAGGTATTGCACGAGAGGTTGGTGTTTTAACAGGCTGTGATTTAACTGAGTGGCCTGAAGTTGAGGTTGAGGTTACTAGTCAGAAACAATTAGCAATAATTGTAAACAGCCCGGCTGCTTGTCCGCGTTATCTCGGGCGCGTGATTGAAAATGTAAATACCAAAGCTTATACGCCCGTATGGATGCAAGAGAAGTTACGACGGAGTGGTTTGCGTAGTATTAGTCCTGTTGTAGATGTGACTAATTATGTAATGTTGGAATTAGGGCAACCAATGCATGCCTATGATTCAGGAAAAATAGATGGCAACATTATGGTCAAAAGGGCATCAAAAGGAGAGCAGGTTACATTGTTAGATGGGCAGCAGCTCTCTGTTAAAAGTGAAACATTAACTATCACTGATGCTTCTTCAATATTAGCATTAGCTGGTATTATGGGTGGGCAAGCCTCAAGTGTTACTGATAATACGGAACACTTGTTTTTGGAGTCAGCATTTTTCACACCAACTGCGATAGCAGGTCGAGCACGTGAGCACGGTCTTCATACTGATTCATCTCATCGTTTTGAACGTGGTGTTGATCCTAAATTAGCAAGTCGAGGAATGGAGAGAGCAACTTCATTGTTATTGTCGATTGTCGGAGGTAACGCAGGACCAGTGACAGAAGTTGTTTCTGAAAAACATATACCAGAGCAATCTACTATTCATTTACGAGAAGCAAGGATTGAGCGGGTCCTCGGAATTGTAGTTGATGAAGTGCAAGTTGAGGAGCAGTTAACTCGCTTAGGTTTATCAGTAAAAAAACAGGACGATGGCTGGTTAGTGGGTGTTCCGAGTTTCCGTTTTGATTTAGCAATTGAAGTCGATTTAATAGAAGAACTTGGACGATTATATGGTTATGATAAATTACCGGAAACACGACCTAAGGGCACTGTTTTAACAGCAGATATTTCAGAACATAAGCTAGCAACCAGCCGTTTACAGTCATTACTGGTCGACCGTGGTTATCAAGAAGCAATTACGTATAGCTTTGTTGACCCGGAATTTCAAAAACACTTAGCTGTTGAAGGTGAAGAAGCTATTGCCTTGGCGAATCCAATTTCTGCTGATTTGTCAGTGATGAGAACTTCATTATGGCCAGGATTAGTTCAAGCCTTGACCTATAACTTAAATCGACAACATGACCGTGTTCGACTGTTCGAAGTTGGCCGAATCTTCAGTGGTACCAACGACAATGTAGAACAGCATCGTCATATTGGTGGTGTAGTTTGTGGCTCGCGTTATGCTGAGCAATGGGCCGAGAGACAAAAAGCAGTCGACTTTTTTGATGTAAAAGCGGATGTTGAAGCTCTACTCTCTTTAGGTGCTCATAATAATATTCACTTCATTGACGAGTCGCATCCTGCTCTGCATACCGGCCAATCGGCACGAATTTATGCTGATGATAAAGCTATTGGTTGGATGGGCGCTATACATCCAAAACTATATAAAGCCTTGGATTTGAATGTACGTGCATACGTCTTCGAATTGGTATTATCTGCTGTAACATTAGCTGTAGTGCCTTCATTTATGCCTTTATCAAAATTCCCAGCTATTCGCCGTGATCTCGCGTTGTTGGTATCTAATTCAACAACTGCCGGGGCAATCAAGCGTTGCCTGAATGATATAAAATCTGATATTCTTAAAGAAATTCAAGTATTTGACGTATATAGTGGAGAAAATGTTGAGCAAGGGCAAAAGAGTATTGCCGTAGCTCTATATATGCAACACACGGAGCGTACGTTAACAGATGATGAGGTGAATACACTTATTTCAACGATAACAATGCAGTTAGAAAAACAAGTTGGTGCGACAATACGCGCGTAAACAAATGGAAATAAAAAAGATTTAGGGGCATACATGGCATTAACAAAAGCAGATATGACTGAGCAACTCTACGAAGAACTCGGTTTTAATAAACGTGAAGCAAAAGAGCTGGTCGAAATGTTTTTCGAAGAAGTACGTGCAGCTCTAGAAGCAGGTGAAAATGTGAAGCTGTCAGGTTTTGGTAACTTTGAGTTACGCGATAAAAGTGAGCGACCTGGGAGAAACCCAAAAACAGGTGAGGAAATCCCTATTACAGCTCGACGTGTCGTGACCTTCAGACCGGGTCAAAAACTCAAAGCTAGAGTAGATGGGTATGCTAGAAGCAAGTAACAATAATGAGCTTCCACCCATTCCGGCGAAGCGATACTTTACAATTGGCGAAGTAAGTGAGCTATGTGGTGTTAAACCACACGTTCTAAGGTATTGGGAGCAAGAGTTTTCACAACTTAAACCAGTTAAACGACGTGGAAATAGGCGGTATTATCAACGACATGATGTTTTGTTAATTCGTGATATTCGTAGTTTGTTATATGAGCAAGGATTTACAATTGGTGGTGCTCGTCAACGTTTAGATAATGTATCTAAGCCCGAGGCATCAGGAGTTGTTAGGAAACATATTATTCAAGAAATTTTAACAGAGCTAAAAGAACTACGGCTCTTACTGACATAAGTTCGACTATTTTGCTATAACTTAGCCTCGGAATACCCCCCATTTGGTATGTTTTGGGTCATAAATCACACGGATATGAAAGTTAAATATTAACAATCGGGGCATGGCGCAGTCTGGTAGCGCACTTCGCTGGGGGTGAAGGGGTCGTAGGTTCGAATCCTACTGTTCCGACCAATTAAAAGCATTAAGATATCAACAGATACATTTCATTCAGGTCATTCACTATTCTTCTAAGTTTCCACTAAATATTCACCTTTATTAATTTCTTTCCGTGTCAGTTTCGATGTACTTTTTTTCAGATGCGATCTGTCACAAATATGTATGAGAATCTGTTCTTCATTAGATATTGTGTATATTCTGTGTGAAAAGATAATCGGTTAATCTTGTTCATGATGCGCTTTTGTATAGGTAAATATTTTTTTGGTTGAATAGTAAAGTTTGTTTAATGATAATGATGATTAGAGACTTTAATTAAAAGTATTGGAGACGAAAGTGAGCCAAAAGATCATACTCAATGGTGAAGATACAATTTCCTGTCCTCATTGTGAAGAACAATTTCCTTTACGAGATGGACTCTCACATCATTTAATTGAACAATATGAACAAGAATATGATGAGATGCTTAGTAAAGAAAAAATTGCTTTAGAAGGACGTGTTAGTCAAGAACAAAAGCGGAAAATAGCTAAAGTACACGAATCGGAATTAGCTACTTTAAGGGCACAATTAGAAGAAACAAAACAAGCAGAAAAAGCTTTTAAGAAACAGTTTGAAGTTGCTAGTAAAAAAGCCGCTGAACAAATACGCGAAGAAACAACTTTTGAATTAAAATTATTACAAGATGAAATGGCAGCTAAAGATAAACGTCTGACCAAATTTCGTGATGAAGAATTACACTTGCGTAAGGAAAAAAAACTGGTTGAACAGCAAAAGGCCGACTTGAGTTTGGATCTCGAGCGTAAATTAGATATTGAGCGAAGCCAGATAAAGAAAAAATCAAGTGAAGAGTTCTCTTTCAAAGAAGCCGAGTTAAAAAAGAAGATTAGCGATGCTCAAAAAGCTAACGAAGAACTGACGCGTAAATTAGAGCAGGGGTCTCAACAATTACAAGGCGAAGTCTTAGAGCTGGAGCTGGAGTCATTATTAGGCCTGAGTTACCCTTTTGATGATATTCAACCGGTTAAAAAAGGAATTCGTGGCGCTGATGTTATACAACATGTAAAACTTCGGTCAGGTGCAATTTGTGGAACGATTGTTTGGGAGACGAAGCGAGCAGAAAACTGGTCCAATAAATGGATTCCTAAACTGAAGGAAGATATGCAACGTGAGTCGGGGGATATTGCAGTACTTGTGAGTACTGTATTTCCGGCTAATGTTGATGAAGTAATATTACAACATGAAGGAGTATGGCTTGTACGCCCAGATGTTGTATCAGGCTTATCAGCTGCATTACGCACCGTGTTGATTGAATCACAACGTCAGAAGTCAGTTAGCCTAGGTAAAAATGAGCAAATGGAAGCCCTATTTGATTATGTGACGAGTAATCAATTTGCTCAACGGATCCGCGCTGTCGTAGAAAACTATGAATTAATGCGGGAAGATTTAGAAAAAGAAAAGGCAGCTATGCAGCGGTTATGGAAAAAGCGGGAGATGCAGATAGGCCGTATTTCAGAACAAATGCTCTCTGTATGTGGTGAGTTACAAGGGGTATCATCCAATTCAATGCCAATGTTAGATAATATCGGTGGTCTCGAATATACAGATGAGGAAAGTTAGCATTTAACATCAAAATTTTATTATTTCTAATTTCTACATTACTCTTAATACTATCTTGGCATTGACAGAAAATCCTACTTCGGTCTAACATTAGGTTGGCTACCATTGCTGAGGGTAGAAGAGAGTAGATCTTAGCTGAATACCTAGGCTTAATACAACGCCTTATGATTCACACATTAGATTAATACTTAATTTTTAGTTTTCTTTATACGGATGGCAGAGATGATCAACAACAAACATTACTCACAAGAAAATCAGGGCCCTTACGAGTTTTTTGATATAAAAAATTTCGAGTTAGAGTATGGCGGTAAAATTGCTAACTGTCGGATTGCTTATTCTACTCACGGGACATTGAATGAAGAAAAAGACAATGTAATACTCTTTCCTCACATGTTCTCCGGAACAAGTAAAAGCCTTGAGGCATATGTAGGTGAGGGCAAGGCGCTTGACCCATCTAAATACTTTATTATATTTCCTAATCAAATTGGTAACGGCGTTTCAACTTCACCACACAATACTGACGATGGGTCTATATCGATGTGTGACTTCCCACAAATTTCGATTGGTGATGATGTTAGGGCACAACATGCATTACTATCAGAACAGTTTGGTATTTCGGAAGTGGCTTTAGTACTAGGTTGGTCAATGGGGGCCCAACAAACTTACGAGTGGGCAGTTAGATATCCAGATATGATCAAGCGCGCGGCACCCATCGGTGGTACCGCTAAAACATCAGATCATAATACTGTCATGGTGGAAGGTTTAATTGGTGCTTTGCGGACCGCTATTAACTTTAATGATGGTAATTACAGTAACAGTGAAGAGCTCGACAAAGGTCTATGCCATTTAGCTGTCCTATTTTCGGGAATTGGTGTCAGCCGAGAATTTTATGCCAAAGAACACTGGCGTGATGCAGGCTTTGAATCAGTTGAACAGTTTTTGGTTGATTTTTGGAAAGCCTGGTTTAGGCCGATGGACCCTAATGCGCTAGTGACTATGTTAGATAAATGGCAACATGCAGATGTGTCAAAACATAATGGTGGAGATATAGCTGCAGCTTTAGGCAGTATTAAAGCAGTAGTTCATAACATGCCCTTTGAACAAGATATGATGTTCACAGATATAGAGTGTCGTGAAGATTCAGCTATGATTCCAAATTGTGAACATAAGCCAATTCCTTCTACGTGGGGCCATTTTGCTATGTTTGGTGTTTTCCCCCAAGACTTTGGTTTTATTGATGGTCAAATCAAGGAATTACTAGCAGTTTCTGTCTGACCGCTCGACACTAGAGAAGAGCCCGTGGAAGAAGAGAAGCATCTTCTACGGGCTTTTTTTCAAGTCATTGAATATATTGTATTTGAGTATCAAAATGTAAACCTATGTCGCGTTTAGCTTATTTAGAGCGAGATGTGAGCCTGCCATTTTTCATTTTGCTGAGCTCAATCCTTAATCGGTTTTTTGTCCAGCCATGCACTTTGTCATGGGCTTCGATGTAAACTGTGTCAAGTTCATTGCTCAGCTTGACGTTACTTAAAGCTCGTGTAAAAGGTTGCTCATTCACGTGGGGATGTTGCAATACTCTACTTCCTAGTATATTCCCTTGACTATCAACAATCCGCCATTCATCGGCGTAGTGCTGCCATCCAGTATCACGATGTTCCAGTTTAACGTTAACTAGATATTCGCCATGACTTTGATGAATGATAGCAGTAGCTAAAATACTAATGTTATTAGCTTTGCTTGAGTGGCTTAGCGCTAATAGAAGAGCGCTGGCTAAGAGAGTTATTTTTTTCATTGTCATTATCTTTTATTAGACTGTAAAAGTGGCTGTGTTTCACATAGATTTGTATGGTTATTTCAATTAATAATGTTGGTGTTAGTCTGCCTTAATGTTTGTATTTTTGCGTTAAGTTAGCTTCAATGTATTTAAATTATTTATTTTTATTTACAAGACCAATATCAAAATAAATTATATAAAATAGTTACATTGGAGCCGCTTCGTAAAAAAAACAGTCCCTAAGCTAGCAACATTAGCTAATTTGAGCAAGAGCAAAGCTGTCTTTATATTCTAAATATAACTGATCCAAGTGGTTGGTTTTAATTCAAAAATTTTGTGGTTTGTCTATTAGACATAAATCATGTCATATTGTGCCCATTGTTAATTTTGAAGAATAAAAAAATGTCCAAAGGAAAGATTATTGATAGTAAATTCAAAACCGCATACTGGTTACCTGAGCGACATAGCCAAACTCTTTTTCCTACCTTGTTTAGAAAGCCCTCACTTTTATCGCTAACTGAAGAAGATCTAGAATTGCCAGATGGTGACTTCGTTGAGTTAGCTTGGACAGAGCCAACAGCATCAGGGCCAATTATTGCTTTATTTCACGGTCTGGAAGGTTCAGTAGATTCAGCCTATGTGCGAGGTGTATTAAGTATCGTGCATGATCTTGGGTGGCAGGGTGTATTAATGCACTTTCGAACTTGTGGTAAGAAAGGTAACCGTCTGCCGCGGTGGTATCATTCGGGTGATAGTCCCGATATTGATTACTTTATTCGCTTTTTACGTGCTAGGTTCCCTGATAGAGAAATAGGTGCTCTTGGAGTTTCTATGGGAGGAAATGCATTATTAAAGTACATAGGAGAACAGGGAGCTGACTGTCCGCTATCAGCAGCCATGGCAGTATCAGTACCGTTTGATTTAGCTAATACAGCGAAACATTTATCAACTGGTTTTTCGCGTATTTATCAGCAACATTTAATTCGTTTGGTTAGAAAAAAAGTACTGGATAAGCATAAAACCATGCAGTTTCCTATGGATTTGGATGAGTTTAATAAAGCCAACACATTTCATCAGATTGATAATGTAGCAGCTAAAATGCATGGTTTTAAAAGTGCGGATGATTATTATGAGAAAGCAAGTGCTCGGCAGTTTCTAAAATCAATCAAAATACCGACATTAGTATTACATAGTGAAAATGACCCATTTATGACTCCAGCAGCAATTCCATGTCAAGATGATTTATCATCAGATGTGACATTGGAGCTAGCAAAGAGTGGAGGTCATGTTGGCTTTGTATACGGGAACAATCCATTTAACCCGAAATATTGGATTGATAAACGATTTCGCGAGTTTTTTACAAGTCATATAGGTGCGTAATAGAGATAATCCTGCTAGTATCAAGGACTTGATGTTTTTGAGAGCAGGATAGTTTACATTTATCCTTAGTGGAATAGCTATAAGGGAGCGTAGTTGAATGAATCTTCGAATTATATCGCCGAGTGTACATGGTATTTTAGATTATGTTTCGGCCATTCTTTTTATTTTAGCTCCCATCATACTAAAGTTTGAGGAAATTTCACCTTTTGCTTATTGGCTATCAGTCATCTTTGGGTGCGTGTTGATTCTATATAGTTTAATGACTGACTATGAGTTTAGTATTGGTATGCTTATTCCATTAAAGGTTCATTTAGCTATCGACTTTTCTGCTGGAATTATATTCATATTGTGGCCATTTATTTTTGATTTTACTGATTTAGTCTTAGCTTATTATCTTGTGGTGGGTTTTGGTTTGCTCCTAGTTGTAGCCTTGACACAGTCAGATGAAGAATCACAATTAAAGGATGATCATCACGATAGGAATTTGGATTATTAATTTTGTATTCATTAAATTAGGTTGAGTTGCATGCTTTTATAGAATATAAAGTGAAAAATATTTTCAGCTCAGGATTTTGGAATGAACAGCTAAGCTTTTATATGGTTATGTATATACTAGTTGTCATGGAAAATTGTCATAATAATAAGCGAATGAAATGATGTTAAGCATTGAAATTTCTCTTTCGCTTCAAATTTGTCGTGCTTTATTAGATAACGAAGAAAAAACCTGCCTTTTTGAAGCCTCAGTTTCGACTGCTAAAAATGGCCCAGGTGAACTAGTAAATAGTGAATGTACGCCAAGAGGCAGACATCAAATTAGAGCTTGCATTGGTGAAGACATGCCTAGCAATACAATATTTGTTGGCCGTAGACCAACAGGACAAATATACTCAGAAGCTTTATCAGCACAGTTTCCTGAACGAGATTGGATCTTGACACGTATTTTATGGCTTAGTGGACTAGAAGTTGGCCGTAACCGATTGGCGAATGTTGATACAATGCAACGTTATATTTATATCCATGGTTGCCCTGATAGTTTACCCATAGGAAAACCGTTATCACATGGGTGTATTCGAATGCATAATCGAGATTTGTTGGTACTTTTTGATTTAGTAAAAGTAGGTACACAGGTCACGATTCACGAATAAGGTGAAGGTGTATGACGTTAGGCCCATTGATGGTCGATTTAGTTGGTTTGACACTAAGTGAAGAAGAAGCTGATATTTTGCAGCACCCCTTAGTTGGTGGAGTAATATTATTTAGTCGTAATTATGAATCCCCCGAACAAATATCGGCCTTAACTGCCAATATCCGGAACTTACGTGATCCTCACTTATTAATTTCAGTAGATCATGAGGGCGGTCGTGTACAACGTTTTCGAAAGGGCTTTACTCGGTTACCACCTGTTGGGGTTTTAGGTAAACAATACGGGCATAAAACTGAGGAAGTCTTATTGCGTGCGGAAATGACTGGTTGGCTAATGGCCGCGGAATTGCGTTCGGTTGGTGTTGATTTCAGTTTTGCACCTGTTTTAGATATAGATTATGGCGTTAGTCAGGTTATAGGCGACCGATCTTTTCATCAGGATCCTCAAGCTGTCGTAATAATGGCAAGGGCTTATATTCAAGGGATGAAGAGAGCATGGATGCCTGCTGTGGGTAAACATTTTCCTGGCCATGGTGCTGTTGAAGTGGATTCACACAATGGCTTACCTATAGATAGTCGCGCTTTTGAAGATATGTTAGAAGCAGATATGCTTCCCTTTAAACAGCTATGTAATAGCGAGTTAGCAGGTATCATGCCTGCTCATATTGTGTATGATAAAAGTGATGCTTTACCAGCTGGTTTTTCTCCTTTCTGGATTAAAGAGATATTAAGAGGACGGTTTGGTTTCCAAGGTGCGATTTTAAGTGATGATTTAAGTATGGAAGGTGCAGCTGTAATGGGAGATAGCCTAGCACGTGCTGAAGCAGCTTTAGATGCAGGCTGCGATATGGTACTAGTCTGTAATAAGCCTGAAAGTGTGGTGCAAGTAATAGACGGCCTAAAAATAGATGATAATCCACTTAGGCATTTGAGGTTAATTCGCTTACATGGCCGACATGCTGAGGGACGTGACACTTTATTAGCAAGTAATGACTGGCAAACTGCGGTGAAAGTTGTATCGAGTTATGGTCCTGAATCAGAGAGGGAGTTTAATTTAGTATGAAAATGTTGATAAACCAGTGTTTGTTGAGCATAGCTTTATGGTTTTTTTTGCCATTGAGCATAGCGCAAGATGTACAAAATAGTCCTACAGCTGAAGATCTCACCGTTACGAAGCTTCCGCCTTCACTCTTAAACCCTCGCGCAACAATGCAGACATTTAGTGAAGCAATGCGAGCAGTCTCAAGAGGTGACAAAAAACAATTAGGTAAAGCTATTTCGACGTTAGACTTAAGTGATATCGCTAGTGTTATAGAGAAAGAAAAAGGAAAGGAGTTAGCACATTCATTATATTTGGTAATAGAGCGAAGTAAGCAGATAAAGCTGACTGATATTCCGGAGTTCCCAAGAACCGAGGAATATATTTTTGGAACCTATCCTCAAGGTACTGTAAAGATTGCTAAGCAAATTGATGGTCGTTGGTTGTTTAGTAAAGACAGCTTGAGCGCTGTGCCTGATATTCTTGAAGGACTATTCAAAGTCTCTGGGGAAAATGAAAAGATAAATACGCAAGTAAAACTCCCGGTCCACATCAAAATAAGCTCTCAACTACCCGAAGCATTAAAAGGTAGTTTTTTGTTGAAGTATTGGCAATGGCTAGGTATTTTTATTGTTATCCTAATTGGTTCTGTAACTGACAGGCTGGTTGCATGGTTTCTAGCCAAAAATGTGAGTCGGTGGCAGAAAAGTAATCCAGTATTTAAGGAAATGGATAACCAGGTGCTAAGACCCCTAGGTTTAATGGCAATGGCTCTTATCTGGTGGTCTTTATTGGGCATGTTAGGCTTACCCGATACAGCATTAATCATATTATCAGTGGCAGTTAAAATATTGGTGTGCTTGTCTGCTATTTGGAGTACCTTCCGGCTTGTCGACATTGTTGATGCTTTATTGAAGAGGAAAGCATTAGCAACACCCAACAAGTTCGATGATTTACTAGTACCGATGGTCAGAAAAAGTTTGAAAGTTTTCGTGGTCGTGATGGGTGTTGTCTTCTCAGCAGACAATCTCAACATCGACGTTACTAGTTTATTGACGGGGTTAGGACTGGGTGGCTTGGCTTTTGCTTTGGCAGCCAAGGATTTGTTAGGTAACTTTTTTGGCTCACTAACAGTTTTACTTGACCGTCCTTTTCAAATAGGCGATTGGGTCGTCATTGGTGACGTAGAAGGTTCTGTTGAAGGCGTTGGTTTTAGAAGCACAAAAGTAAGAACATTTTATAACTCACTGATAACAGTGCCTAATTCTTTTCTAACAAATACTAAAATAGATAATATGGGTGCCAGGCGCTTTCGACGTATGAAGTCGACATTAGGGCTAACATATGACACTTCACCTGAGAAGATCGATGCTTTTTGTGAAGGAATTAGAGGGTTAATTCAATTACATCCCTATATGCGTAAAGATTACTATCACGTTTACTTTAATGAATATAATGCTGCGTCCTTGGATATCTTAGTTTATGTTTTTTGGGAAACACCGGATTGGAATATGGAGTTAAGAGAGCGCCACCGCTTCTTACTTGATATTTTGCGTCTAGCTAAGCAGCTTAGTGTTGAGTTTGCTTATCCGACTCAAACGCTTTATCTAAAACAAAATGAAGAATCGTCACCTTCAGCAGGTGAGTTTAGTCCGTCTATGACTGAAGCAGATGCCTTTGCTCTGGGTCAAAAAGAAGCACGTTCGATTGTGGAAGCAACAATGGGACTAAACGCTAAACCAGGTCGAGTGAATTTCCCACAATGATTACTTGGATAAGTTGAGTTATGGCTGAACAGTTTGTTCACTTACACCTTCATAGTGATTATTCACTGATTGATGGACTGATACGTATTAAACCCTTAGTTTCTGCTGTATCTGAGGCCGGAATGCCAGCGGTTGCTTTAACAGATCAGCATAATTTCTTTGCAGCTGTAAAATTTTACAGTGCCGCTATTAATGCCGGTATTAAACCTATTTTGGGCGCAGATCTTCGGTTGCGAGATGAAGCTGACACCAAAGGTAATAGCCGGTTTGTGGTTCTTTGTCAGAATATGATTGGTTATCACAATCTCTGCCGCTTATTGTCCCGGGCTTATATTGAAGGGCAGCATTTAGGTGTGCCCATGCTAGATTTTTCTTGGCTCGAAGGACAGACTGATGGGTTGATTTGTATTGCTTCTAGTCGTGAGGGTCTATTATCCAAGGCACTATTAAATGAGCAAAAAGATGAAGTAAATTCAATTGTTAATCAATGGACCTCGCTATTTCCAGATCGACTCTATTTAGAGTTAATGCGAACTGGTCGTGAAGATGATGAGCGTTATATTGACGCAGCATTAGATACAGCACATGAATTTGATTTACCAGTTGTTGCAACTAATGATGTCCGGTTTATAGATGCGGAACAATTTGAAGCCCATGAAGCTAAAGTTTGTATTAGTGATGGACGATTGTTAGATGATCCAAGAAGACCAAGACATTATTCGACGGAACAATACTTGCGTAGCCCTGAAGAAATGATAGCTTTGTTTAATGATATTCCAGAAGCGATTGAAAATACTGTAGAAATCGCAAAACGGTGTAATGTTCAATTGAGTCTGGACCAACATTTCTTGCCTGATTTTCCCGTGCCAGAAGGCATGACGATTGCTCAATTTTTAACACAAGAATCTCGTGAGGGATTGGAGAAGCGTCTCGCCACGTTATTTGGTCAAGAAAGTGAACGTCAGGACAAGAGAGAGACATACGATGAACGTTTGCAAATTGAGTTAGATGTAATTAATGAAATGGGTTTTCCTGGTTATTTCTTAATTGTGGCAGACTTTATACATTGGGCCAAAAACAACGATATCCCTGTTGGACCAGGGAGGGGATCTGGTGCGGGTTCGTTAGTTGCTTATGCTTTGGAAATCACTGATATCGATCCTTTGCAATATGACCTGTTATTTGAGCGCTTTCTGAACCCAGAGCGAGTTTCGTTGCCGGATTTTGATGTTGATTTCTGTATGGAAGGGCGAGACAAGGTTATTGAATACGTCTCGGAACATTATGGACGTGATCATGTTTCACAGATCATTACATACGGTACGATGGCAGCCAAGGCAGTACTACGAGATGTAGGCCGTGTACTAGGGCTTCCTTACGGTCTTGTAGATAGCCTTGCCAAGTTAGTACCCTTTGAATTGAAAATGACGTTGACTAAGGCTTTAGAGCAAGAGCCTTTATTAAAAGAACGTTATGATAAAGAAGAAGATGTTAAGACACTAATAGATCTAGCGCTACAGCTTGAAGGACTGACAAGAAATGTCGGCAAGCATGCTGGTGGTGTGGTGATTGCTCCAAAATCTCTAACTGAATACACTCCGATCTA
>MDSY01110358.1_pt1 | contig 23446 bp, 21 predicted proteins | sample 811131 | NCBI WGS metagenome assembly MDSY01 (sample SAMN05326643, study PRJNA326480) | marine metagenome | isolation source: seawater | place: Atlantic Ocean: South West | collected 2010 | reverse complement strand
GTCAATAAGTAAAAGCAAATCACGACCAAAAGTCTTCCCTTTGTTTAAAATATCATGGTTAATTAAGCAAACATTTAAACATTTAAACTTTTATAACATTGTGCCATGAAGCTGGTAAATTGAATTGCGGAGAGAAGACGGAATGATTATAGGTATACTAAAAGAGGTTTTAGAAGGTGAATTTAGAGTCGCTGCAACACCAGAGACCGTAAAAAAATTAATTACTTTAAATCATACGGTTTATATAGAATTGAATGCTGGGGTTGGTGCATCAATTACTAATCAAATGTTTATTGATGCAGGTGGATTAATTAAAAGTAATGCCGATGTTTTTAAGGCGGATTTATTATTAAAGGTGCGAGCACCAAATATTGATGAAATTAAAAAATTACAAACCAACCAGTTTATTGTTGGATTATTAGAACCTTTTAATAAAACATTAACTACCCAATTATCCAAAAAAAAAGTAACTGCGTTTTCACTTGAATCTTTACCTAGGAATACACGGGCACAATCCATGGATGTTTTATCATCACAAGCAAATATCGCCGGATACAAAGCAGTAATTTTAGCAGCTGATTATTTTAAAAAGTTTTTCCCTATGTTGATGACAGCTGCAGGAACAGTAAAAGCCGCACGTATTATTATTTTAGGAGCTGGAGTCGCTGGTTTGCAAGCAATTGCAACTGCAAAAAGACTAGGAGCAGTTGTTGAAGCATCCGATGTTCGTCCTGCAGTTAAAGAACAAATTGAATCTTTAGGCGCAAAATTTATTGATGTTCCATATGAAACCGAAGAAGAAAGAAATAATGCCTCTGGCGAAGGTGGCTATGCAAAACCAATGCCGAAATCTTGGTTAGACAGACAGTCTAAATTGGTTGCCGAGAAAGCAATTGCTGCAGATATTATTATTACATCAGCATTAATACCTGGAAAAGAGCCACCAAAATTAATTTCTAAAGAAACTATCCAACAAATGAAAGAAGGATCAGTTATTGTAGATATGGCAGCTGGCCTAGCTATAGACGGATCAGGTAACTGCCCATTTTCAGAAGGCAATAAAGTAATAAATGTTGGAGGGGTAACCATCGTTGGCCTAAACAACCTGCCAAGCTTATTAAGCACAGATGCATCCGCTCTTTATTCGAGAAATATATTTGAATTCATAAAATTATTGATTAATGATCAAGGTAATTTACATATAAATAGAGAAGACGAGCTTGTTGCAGGAGCTTTGTTAACGACTGATGGTAATTTAATAAATTAAAAAGGAATAGGAATGAGCGAATTAATGACAATTCAGAATATCAGCATTTTTGTACTAGCTATTTTTGTAGGTTATCACGTGGTGTGGAATGTTACATCTGCATTACATACGCCACTTATGTCAGTAACAAACGCCATTTCAGGCATTGTGATCGTAGGAGCAATATTACAAGTTGTTGAGATTAATGGGGAGTTGTTAACAATTAGCAGCATTTTAGGTGCAATTGCTATATTTTTCGCTGCAATTAACATATTTGGTGGTTTTTTTGTTACACAACGGATGTTAGAGATGTTTAAAACTAAGAAAGAGAAAAAATAAATGACAGTGCAAACATTATCAATGACGGCCTATTTAGTATCTGCGGTATTCTTTATATTAGCCTTAAAGGGGTTATCGTCTCCTACATCAGCCAGACAGGGTAACCTATTTGGAATGATTGGTATGGCTATTGCAGTGGGAGCAACTTTGTGGGCGGGACAGCAATTAATAACTTTATTTATAGTCTTGCCATTGTTACTTGGTGGGTGCATTGGTATATATGTAGCCAAGACAGTTCAAATGACAAAGATGCCTGAATTAGTAGCATTGATGCATTCATTCGTAGGGCTGGCAGCAGTTTTAATTGCTATAGCGGCTGTAATGAACTCTGGAGAAATGCATTCTATAGTTCAGAGGTTTGAATTATTTATCGGCGCTTTTATCGGTGCAATAACGTTTACTGCTTCTGTAATTGCCTTTGGAAAATTATCAGGAAAATTTGGCGCGAAAGCAATCGTATTCAAAACCCAACATTGGATTAATTTGCTGTTAGCGTTAGCCATGATTTTCTTTGGAACAATTTATTTTCAGACTGATTCAACAAGCGCGTTTTTTGTAATGATAGCAATTGCATTAATTCTTGGAATTACATTAATTATTCCAATAGGCGGAGCAGATATGCCAGTTGTTGTTTCGATGCTCAATAGTTACTCAGGCTGGGCTGCTGCAGGAATTGGCTTCACTTTAAATAATTCAGTACTAATTATTGCGGGAGCGTGTGTCGGTTCTTCTGGAGCAATTTTATCTTATATAATGTGTAAGGCAATGAATCGATCAATTATTTCAGTAATGCTAGGAGGTTTTGGTTCAGATGTGGCAATAGATACTGCATCACAGGCTGAGAAGCCAGTAAAATCAGGGTCTGCTGACGATGCTTCTTTTTTACTCACAAATGCAGATACAGTGATTATAGTCCCAGGTTATGGTTTGGCAGTTGCAAGAGCACAACATGCCTTACAAGAATTAACATCAAAATTACTTTCAATGGGTGTCGATGTTAAATATGCAATTCATCCAGTTGCTGGGAGAATGCCTGGTCATATGAATGTTTTATTAGCAGAGGCAGATGTTCCATATGAGCAAGTTGTAGAGATGGATGATATTAATAGCGAATTTGGACAAACAGATGTTGTTCTAGTTATTGGAGCTAATGATGTTGTTAATCCAGCAGCAAAGACACCAGGTAGCGCTATTTATGGAATGCCTATTTTAGAAGCGCAAAAAGCAAAAATGATTATTGTTAATAAAAGATCAATGGCGCCAGGTTATGCTGGGCTAGATAACGAACTTTTCTATTTAGATAAGACTATGATGGTTTTTGGCGATGCAAAAAAAGTTGTAGAAGATTTAATTAAATCAATCGAATAAAAAAAGGCTTATTATATAAGCCTTTTTTCAATATAAAATTAATTACTCAGCAGTTAATGGCGGTAGATCAGACGAAACAGTTGGAGCGATTCCATCACCAACCTGATAATAAGAGTAAGCATAGTAACCAGCTAAAGCTATGATCACTAATACGATAATATTTTTTAACATAATCTAATCCTATAATAAATTAATCACAGAACAACATTAACACACTATAATTAAAATATAAATTAAAAAAAATTAAAGAATTATGGTTAATATTGCTCAAATTTACTTCGCTACCTATTTCACAGAAATTATCATAGTAATTCTTGTTTTATCAATAGTTGTTGTCATGATATCAATTTTTTACGTATTATTCAGTTCAGCAGAAAAAAAAGTAATAAAAAAACAAATCCATATAAATGAGAAGAAGGTTAAAAAAATCAAATACACAAAACAATTTCTAAAAGGCGTTGATGGAATAGACCTAGATTTGAAAGTTAGCAATAAAAAAGCTTATCGTAAAACTTAAAAACAAGTAATACAAAAACTGTTGCTTAAGAAAACCTAGTGAAGGTGGCCCGCATATCGCTCGGGCCAAGCGGCAATAGTACTTCAACAGGAGGAATAAGAACTATTACAAAGGATAGACGTATAAAACAAACAAAAGGTCAGTTTATTTTTTGTATTAAACTAAATTAATGATTATCCTGACTTTTATATTTGAATTTACGTCTGTGGTTCATAGGAGAATTTATGGAGCTTGAAAAAGTCTTAAAGCTTTTACAAAGCAAAGAGGTGCTAATGAGAGAGAAAGGTGCTAATGAGCTATATAAAATATTGTACCAACCACTAATGGGATTTTATAGGCAAAGAAGACTGAATAAATTTGAGGCTGAAGAAGTAATACTTTCAAGTTTGTTTAAGATTTGTACAAAAGTAGATACTGTTAAGGAACCAAAAAAATTTAGAGCATGGTGCTGGACAATTGCAAGAAATACATTACTAGATCATTTCAGAAAATATAAGAAATATGAAAATGAAATAACTGAAGTAAGCATTGATAATCAATCTGGGGCTGAATTTTCTAGACTAGATAAAATTGAGATAGTTACAAGAGTGAATAAAGAAAAAGAAAAAGAAGATACAGACCGATGTGTTCAGTTAGGATTACAAGAATTTGCTAGAGCAATGCCTGAAAGAGCATTCGTTATACAAATGAAATTAGAAAATCTAACTAATTTAAAAATCAGTGAGAGAATTGGAAGAACGCTCGGAGCAACAAAAGAATATGTAAGTCAAAGCTACAAAAAATTAGGGCCATTTATAAAACATTGTGAAGAAGGTAGTGAGTAATGTCAAAAAATGAAAAAGATTGGTTTGCAACTCTAGCAGGGAATAAAGTTGTTGATATGGATAGTAAGACTAGATTACAAGCTAGATTAGTTCGGGCCGTATTAAAAAAAAGATCTGACGAGATTTATAAAGAGATTTATAAAGATGATGAACAACTTCGTAAAAAATTTATTAATAAATTAGAAAAAGTAGGATATTTAAAAAAAGAATCATTTAGTATAAATCAAAAATTTAAAGAAAATATTAAGTGGTTATTAGCCTTATTAATCGGAGGCAGTTTTTTTTCATACGCAATGAAGGATGGGATACACATAACAGATATTCAAGATGTTCCAAATACAAAAATTGAAGTAACCGAAACTTTTTGGGATATTGTGATGGATGAAACAGGAAACAGATTAATCGCATTCTGGCCAGCGCAAAAAAAACAAATAACAAAAAAAACAACAAAAATAGTTGATACAGCTAACTGTTCTTCAGAACTGTTAACGTTAGATGGGTGCCTTAAAGTACAAAATAAGCATCAAGCACAATTTAATATTGGTCTAATTTATGAACAAGGATTAAGCGGGGTAGAAAAAAATCCAGAGAAGGCTTACGAGTGGTATAAAAAATCGGCTGCTCAAGGTAATCAAAGAGCAAAATTTAATATTGAATATATGATAAGTAAGAAAATAATAAATAAATAGTTTATTATCCTGACTTTTTTAAAAATGGTTACGTCTTATAGGCGTAACCATTTTTTTTAAGGAAAAATAATGCAACTCAAAAGAATAATATTAGTATTAGCACAGCTTGGACTAGTTTCTGTAATTGGAGTGACTGTAGCTAAACAAACCGATGAACCAATTAAAAAAATTGATGAAATAAGTAGCCTTAGTGAAGAAAGCTGTACACAAGAAACTTTTTGGACTACTTGGTTTGATAACTCAAATCAATTTAAAGGATTTGGAGTGCCACCTAGCCAGAAAGAAATTTCAAAAGCGCAGTATAGATTTGCAGAGAATTATCATAATGGCAAAGTATTAACAAAAGATTATCAACGCGCATTAGATTTATTTACGCGTGCGGCTGACTCAGGGCTAACTCAGGCAAATTTCAAATTAGGCCTAATTAATCATTATGGGCAAGGTAAGGCAAAAGATTTATCAGAGGCATATACATATTATGAAAAAGCCGCTGTGCATAATAGCCCTGAGGCTCAATTCAACTTGGGGTTAATGAATCGATATGGACTAGGTCGCAATAAAGATCAATATAAAGCTTACGAATGGTTTTCAAAATCAGCAAAAGATCAAACAACTTTAGATATCAATCAATGCCAAATTAAAGCTGCTGGAGTTACTGAGGCACAATTTAACCTAGCTCAAATGCATCACTATGGGATTGGAACGATTAAAGATATGACTTTAGCTGCCAAATGGTATGAAAAATCAGCGGCAAATAATATGAAAGAAGCACAATTTAATTTAGCAAAATTATTGCTATCTGGAGAGGGGATTAACTATGATTTTGATCGAGCTATGGAAAATTATAAGCTTGCAGCAGAACAGGGGCTTGCTGAAGCACAACTTAACTTGGCTCAAATGTATCACTATGGACCAAGCCACATCCAAAATTATTTTGAAGCGTATGCGTGGTATAAAAAATCAGCTAAACAAGGAATGCATGAAGCAGAGTTTAATTTAGGTTTAATGGCACACTATGGCCGAGGCACAAATAAAGATTATGTTGAAGCTATGAATCACTATCTTAAAGCATCTACTAACTCTATCCCAGAAGCAGATTTAAATATTGCATTTTTGCATCACTATGGATTAGGTACATCAATAGACTTTGATAAATCTTTTGAATATTTTACAAAAGCTGCAAAGCATAACTTTCCACAAGCACAGTATCACTTAGGACTTCTATATAAGAATGGGCAGAGTGTAGAAAAAGATTTAGATCAAGCAAATTATTGGTTTGAAAAGGCTGCTGTACAAAATTTAGACGAAGCAAAGTTAATGACAGCAGCTTTAGCTCTAAGAGAGCCAAACGACGTTGATCTTTATATAGTTAACTAAGGAATATTATGTATACACGTAAAAATTTTTATATGGTTATTTTAATCGTATTAGCAATGTCTTTTTTAGTAGAAGCAGTTGAGAGTGGAAACCAAAAAATAATTGATAAGATTAATGTTTCAGTACAGTAGATTTCTCCGTGAGGATTTGGAAGGCTTTGGCCTTCCCTTTCTTTTTTTGTGAAATTATTAGTTTTACTAATTATGTTTATTTTGACTGGGTGTTCAGCACCTGCGGTTGAGATTGGAAAGGTAACTATTGTAATTCAAGAACCAATTAAAACTGCTGACAAAGGAGAAGGTCAATGAAATTAGAGAATGTATTCGTATCCATACTTATTGTATTTATGTTTGTTCTACCATTCAGCTATGCTAACGCTGGTGAGCGCCAAGAAATTAAATATAAAAATTGGACTGTTGATTTTTTTATTGATGACATCATAAGATATTCTACAAATGGATCTAATGTTAATGGGCATGTATTCGGATGGCTTATTAGACCAGGGGCATGTGATGTCGATGTTTTATATTTAGCAATATCTACTTATAAGACTAATGCTGTTTCTCTTAAAAATAAATTAAATGGGAAAATTTTTCCTTTAAAAGTATCTTTTCCTGAAATAACTAAAATCCCTGAAACAGTAAGAATTAAAACAGATTTTCTTTCTGCGATGGACTATACCCCTTCATTAACCGTTGCAAATTTTTCTCATTTTCATATGGGTCGTACTCTTGATTCAAGAATGAGGGAATTAAAAAAGATCAAAATTGAAGTAGATAGACCCTACTCAGACTTATTCGATATTACTTGGGATGAATATGATTTAAATGGATATATTGCAGCTAAAGAAAAGGCTCATGATATATGTGAACAACATAGTATTAAGCTAATGGCATTAAATTAAGATACTTTGCGATATAGGTTGGTATATATTTTTATAAGTAAGTAATAATAAGAAAATTTCTAGTAAGATACATATATGAATGCTCCCCAAGGTACAGAAGAATGGCTTAAAAAAAGACTAGGTAAGATTACTGGATCAACTATTCATAAAATAATGTCACTTAAAGAAAATTCATCAACAAGATCAAAATTATTACAAGATTTAACTCTGGAGAGGATATCGGGCTCACCAACTAAAAATATTGTAACAGGGCCTATGGCTAGAGGTTTAGAACTAGAATCAGAAGCAAGAAATGCTTATGAATTAAAAAATCAAAAAGTGATTCTAACTGGATTTATTAATCATCCTACAATAAAAGAAGCTGGAGCAAGTCCTGATGGCTTAGTTGGAGAAGATGGTATAATCGAGATTAAATGCCTTAATATAAAAAACCATAATGAAATTGTAAATAAACAAACTTTACCCAAGCAATACAACCTTCAAATTCAATTTCAATTAGCATGCACAAATAGAGCATGGTGTGATTTTGTAGCATATCATCCTGAATCTGATTATCCACTTTATGTAAAAAGAGTTTTACCGGAATACGACTTAATAAAAGAGATTCATGAAAAAGCAATTATCTTTGTTGGTGAAGTAGAAGAAAAATATAGAGCAATGAAAGAAAGAAATTCAGAGGAGCTTTATAAGTATTTATAAATAATAATTTTTATGATTAATTTAAAGAGAAATAGTAAATTAGAATTAGTAGAAGCAAAAGGGATTCGTAGTCGCGCCTCCTCAATCTATAGTCCAAATCAATTAGAAGATTTTAAGATTAGCCGTGGTAAATTTAATGATTTTTTAACCTGCCAGCGATGTTTTTATTTAGATCGTGTTAAAGGCTTTCAAAGTCCTGGTATGCCAGGCTGGTCATTAAACGAAACTACAGATATTTTGCTGAAAAAAGAATTTGATATTTGTAGGGCAGAGCAGAAGCCTCATAGAATATTTATTGAGAATGGTTTGGATCATCTTGTACCTTTTGATCATGCTGAGATGGATAATTGGAGAAACTCACTAAGCAAAGGACTTATATCTCGCTTTAAAGAGACTAATATAATTTTATCTGGGGGCATTGACGATATTTGGCAAGATACTAAGACAAAGGACTTAATCGTTGTTGATTACAAGTCTCAAGCGAGTAATTATGAGGTGAGAACAAATTATTATTTAGCATCTCCTTATCATCAAGGGTATAAAATTCAGATGGACTTTTATAATTATTTATTAACTGCTATGGGTTTTCAGGTGGGGTCACTTTCATACTTTCTAGTTGTCAATGCAGATCGTGGGGCAGATGGATTTTATGGGAAGATGAACTTTAGTGAGACATTGGTACCTTATTCTCATAATATTACTTGGATAACGTCCAAAATAAATGAAATGATTGAGCTAATAAATCAAAAAAAAGTACCTGAATCTAATCCTAGCTGTGAAAATTGTGCATACTCTAAGCAGAGAGCTAAACTAGATTAATACTACTTAGAATTTTTATTTTAAAGTAAAAAAGCCGCAACAATTTAGTTATTCTCAAGGCAAAAAAGTTATTATGTATTTTTGCTTTCTTTCTTCACTCATTATTCTATTTTTTTGTTTTATCTTTTCTAACGTTTTTGATAATAAAATTCATAATATCAATAGCATTTTGCTCGCCACCAGCCATAGTACTGGAGGTGAAATATTTCCCATCGATAACCATTGTTGGGACCCCCGTTGCACCTATTGCTTTAAAAATTTTGAATGAACGAGATAATTTAGCTTTCATAGAGAATGAATTAAATGCAGATTCCACTTCTTTTTTATCTAGCTTACCTTCATTCGCAATCCAATTTATAAGTGCTTTTGTATCATTATGTTTAAATTTTTTGTCTTTATGGATGGCATCAAATAATTTCTCATGTAATTTATTTACAATGCCTAGAGACTCTAAAGCATAGTATGCTTTTGCGGACTCAACCCAATCTTTTCTTGGGATTGCTGGAACTCTCTTAAATGTAACATCCTTAGGTAAGTCATCTGCCCATTTATCCAAATAAGGATCCATGTTGTAACAATGTACGCAGCCGTACCAAAATAATTCTATTACCTCAATTTTATCTTTTGCCTCTGTAGGTATTTCTTGCTTGGTGGGTTTAAAATTAACACCAGGTTGTGGCTGAACCCCAAATACAAATGTTGAAAATGAAATTAGAATTATTAATATTAATTTTTGCATAGCTTTTATCCTTTGTTTTTATCTATTTAGTTTTTAGGCTTAGTAAGTTTAATTAAGTTCGCCTTAAATCCTTCTTTAATTAGCTTTTCTCGTACACGTCTTGTTTTAACAAACTCAGTATATGGCCCAACACAAACACGGTGAAAATTATTGTCACCTATTTTGGCAGACATAATTACAGACTCAAAACCCATCAAAGCAAGCTTAGCTTTTAAATTATCTGCTGGACTGACCTCTGAAAAAGCACCCACTTGTAAGTAATAATTAACATCTCTATTACTATTTGGGTCAGGTTTTACATCATTTTTTGAGAAGCTTGAACTATCTCTAGGTAGTGCATCATAAAAATCAAACCCAGTATCTTCATCTATATTGATAACATCTTCTTCTCCAAGAGCGGAGTTAATTTCTATACATGCCCCAGCAGTGTCTTTAGAAACAAAAGGACTTTTACCATTTGTAATAAAAAGAGTTACAGCAATAGAAACTATAATACCAAAAAGCATCCCAACGAATACTCCATTAGTAAAGGGAGTTCCTTCGGCTTTTTTCGCATGCTTAGTTTTGTAGTTATCTGCCATAATTTTTCCCTTTTACATTCGTTGAGGAGCTTTAATTCCTAATAGGTGCAAACCATTTTTTAAAACAAATTTAGCGCTATTAATTAATGCTAGTCTAGCAATTTTTGTTTTCTCATCATCCACTAAGAATTTACTATCATTATAATAGCTATGAAGCTCTGCTGAACATTCTTTAAGAAAGTTAGCAATTTGATGTGGAGCAAGTTCGTTAGTAGCTTGTAATACTATTTCGGGAAAAATACTAATACTTTTAATTAGTTTTAGTTCAGCTTGGCTGTTTAGAGCATGAGATTCGTTGACTACTAGTTTTGATATATCACCGCCCCATTGCTCTAATACTTTACAAATTCTTGCATGAGCATATTGTATATAAAAAACGGGGTTATCATTATTTTGACTTTTAGCGAGGTTAACATCAAATACAAGCTGGGAATCTGGTCTTCTCGCAACTAAAAAATATCGAGTTGCATCGCATCCTACATCATCAATTAATTCTCTTAGGGTTAAATAATCACCTGCTCTTTTTGATATCTTGATCTCTTTATTATCTTTTGTGACTGTAATCATTTGATGAAGAACATATTCAGGCCATTCTTTAGGTATATTTTTATTTAACCCTTGTAGCCCAGCGCGGACGCGACTAATTGTACTGTGATGGTCAGCACCTTGTTCATTAATAACTTTTTTAAATCCTCTCTCCCATTTATCTAAGTGATAAGTGACATCAGGTATGAAATAAGTATAACTACCATCCATTTTTCTCATTACACGATCTTTATCGTCGCCAAAATCTGTAGTTTTTAACCACAGGGCGCCATCTTTCTCATAGGTGTGCCCCTCTGTAATTAGATTATTAACTACATCGTCAACTTTACCATTTTTATAGAAGGAGGATTCTAAGCTATAAACATCGAATTTAGTTCTAAAAGCAATTAGATCTTGATCTTGTTCGTTTCGGAGATAAGCTACGCTAAAATCTCGAATTGATTTTTTATCGTCGATTTCCCCTGAAGCTTTGATACTTTTACCCACACACTTTATTGTTTCCATTGCTAAGAAAGCCTTTGAAATATCATTTATATAGTTACCATGATAGCCATCAATTGGGAACCTGGAATCGTTTACTGATATATTTTTACAGGAGGCTTGAACAGATTCAGTTAAATTATTAATTTGTTCACCAGCGTCATTGTAATAAAACTCTTTTGTTACATTCCAACCTGATGCATCAAAAAGTCTTGCTAAGCAATCACCAATTGCAGCACCCCTCCCATGCCCAACATGCAGAGGCCCAGTTGGGTTTGCTGACACAAACTCAATCTGAATTTTTTGGTTCGCACCAGTTTTGTTATAGCCATAAGTGTCTTTTAAACTTAGGACATTATTAATAATTTTATTATTAGCTTTACTACTTAAAAAGAAGTTTAGGAAACCAGCCCCAGCTATTTCAACTTTACTAATAAGATCAGACGGCGGTAATTTTTTTTGAATAATGGCAGCAACTTCACGAGGTGATTTTTTTAATGTTTTAGCCAGTACTAAGCTTATGTTTGTAGAAAAATCGCCATGAGTAATTATTCTTGGTCTATCAACAACAATAATAGATGGATCAGAAAAATCAGTGATTTGTTTAACCACTGAAAAAAGTAATTCGGTCAGGTGTGCTTTCACAAGGTTACAATAATAGTTAAAAGATTATTTTACCCTATCCGTTGAGTTATTTTTAAGGAATTAAGACGTAAATAAAGTAATGAACAATAAACAACAAATTTTAAAAGTGGCAATTAATGTTCCAATTGATCAATTATTTGATTATTTAGCAAATACTGAATCTTTTTCTGTGGGCCAGTACGTTACGATTCCATTTGGAAGAAGAAAAATAATTGGTGTAATCTGTGAAGTTTCATCTCATTCAGATATTCACCCATCTAAATTAAAGAAAGTGATAAGCGTAGATTCAGAAATTATTTTTGATGAAGAAATGTTTAAATTACTTAATTTTGTATCAGAATATTATCATTACCCTATTGGTCAAACAATAATGTCAGTAGTCCCTGGCCGTTTAAAAAAGAATTTAAATCAATTACGAAAATTTGAATTAATCTATCAAGCAACTACAAAATTAACTAACGATTTTATTAATCAATTACCGATTCGCCAATTAAGAATAAGAAAAGTTGCTAAAGCAATATTAAATAAAGATACAAGGCAATCAGAGTTAATGAAAATAGTATCTAACTCGGCAGAATGTATAAAGCAGTTGGAGACATTTCAATGTATTAAATCAAAAAAATATACCCCAGCTACTAATTCTTCAAAAATTATTAAGCCAATTTTAAATCCGGAACAAAAAGAAGTTATAAAGAGCGTTTTAGCAAAACAAGGTTATCAAGCTTCTTTAATTTTTGGAGTTACTGGCAGTGGAAAAACAGAAGTTTATATGCAATTAATTGAAAATTTTTTAAACAATTCTGAGAGTCAAGCCCTAATTTTAGTCCCAGAGATAAATTTAACACCACAGCTAGAAAATAGATTTCATAAGCGATTCCCTGGTAAGAAACTGGTAAGCCTTCATAGCCATTTAACTGACGTTGAGCGATTAGATAATTGGAGAAAAGCCAAGTCTGGTGAGGCTGATATTGTAATTGGAACAAGGTTAGCAATCTTCACCCCAATCCCTTTCCTTAAAATTATTATAATTGATGAAGAGCATGACGCTTCTTTCAAACAACAAGACGGTTTGAGATACCATGCAAGAGATGTTGCAATGGTGCGAGCAAAGAATATAAATATACCTATTGTATTAGGAACAGCAACGCCATCATTAGAAAGTTGGCATAATGCTACCCGAGTAGATTTTAAATATAATTTTTTAAAGCTTACGCAACGAGCAGTTAAAGATGCAAAGCTTCCAAAAGTAAAGACAGTTCTTGTCGATGATAAAACTAAATATGGAATTTCTAGACTGTTGGTTGATTCAATAAATGAGCGATTGGAACGAAAAGAACAATCATTAATTTTTATTAATAGAAGAGGCTTTGCTCCTGTGTTATTTTGCTCTTTATGTAGCTGGACTTCTGAGTGTAAAAAATGTAGCACAAAATTGGTAGTGCATCGCAAGACTAACAGATTGAAATGCCATCATTGCGGACACGATCAGAAAATGATTAGTCAGTGCCCTAGTTGCGAAAATCTAAATTTACATCCACTTGGATTAGGAACTCAAAAGATAGAAGAAGTATTAAATAATTTTTTCCCAAAAGCGACAATTTTGAGAGTAGATAGAGATACAACTAGGTCTAAGAAATCATTGAGTTTACTTTATGAAAAAATGAATAATAGAGATATAGACATCTTAGTAGGTACACAAATGTTAGCAAAAGGACACGATTTTCCTTTTTTAACTTTGGTTGGTGTCATTGACGCAGATAATGCTCTATATAGTCCAGATTTTCGTGCACCTGAGAAGTTATTTTCACAATTAATGCAGGTTTCCGGTCGGGCAGGACGTTCAAATATAAAAGGCGAAGTGTTGATTCAAACAGCGTTTCCAAATAATCCTGTGTTTGATGGTCTTAAAAGACATGATTATGAAATATTCGCACACTCTCTTCTCAATGAAAGAAGGCAAATGAACCTCCCTCCATTCGGATTTACTGCAATTTTAAGGGTGGAAGCTAAATATCTAAAATATGCTGAAAAATTTGTCAATGATGCAGCCAAACATGCTGAATCATTGACAAATAGTGTCATCGTTTATGACCCTGTAAGGCCTTCGATCGAAAAGTTAAAAGGTTTTGAAAGATTTCAGCTATTTGTTCAAGCTGATAAACGAGTAGATTTGCAACAGTTATTACGGAAATGGGTCATTTACTTAAGAGAATGCCCGTTAGCAAATCGTGTTAAGTGGTCACTAGATGTTGATCCAATTGAATTTTAAAGTGCCTATTTAATTAATATACAATAACAATATGAGTAAATTACGACCCAACATAATGACTTTTTCTGCTACAGATCCAAGCGGCGGCGCAGGTTTACAAGCGGATGTTCAAACGATATCAAGTTTAAATTGCCACCCAGTTTCAATTGCGACAGGTTTTACAGTCCAAGATACAAAAGGTGTTGAAAAATTAATTGCCGTAGATTCTGAATTAGTAAATGATCAAGCTCGTCTTATATTGAAGGATATGCAAATTTCAATATTTAAATTAGGGGTATTAGGAGGTAGGGATAACATAATCGCAATTTCTAAAATAATTATAGATCATCCAGACATACCATTAATTATTGACCCAATTTTAGCTTCTGGACGTGGAGATAAGTTTTTAGATAACGACACTAAAAATTTGATGATGAAATCTTTATTCCCTAGGTCATTATTAATAACTCCAAATATTTTAGAAGCAAGGCAGTTAGTTTCCAATGGAGTCGAAAATATAGATCTTTCTATTGGTGATTGTGTTGGATATTTTAGAGATATCGGTTGTCAAAACATATTAATAACTGGTACGCACGATAACACAAAGAATGTAACTAATACATTGTATAGCGCAATTGATCGAATAACCTCATATCACTGGGAACGGCTCCCCGGGAATTATCATGGATCAGGCTGCACCCTGACCTCGGCTATATCAGCGTATTATGCTTTGGGTTTATCGATAGGAGAAGCAGTGGAGGAAGCCCAGTTGTTTACATGGAAAACACTAAAGAACTCATTTAAGCCTGGGAAAGGTCAAATGATTCCAAACCGATTTTTTCAGATTAGCGACGATGGAGAGAATGGAAAAATTGCACAATATTAAAGGTCTCTATGCTATTACACCTGATGAAAGGAATTTATCTATATTAAAATCAAAAGTAGAGTCTTCTATTAAGGGGGGGGCAAAACTTGTTCAATATAGATCAAAAATTCTTTCTAAAAATGATCAGAAGCAACAAGCAGAAGAGATAAAAAAGATTTGTAATTATTATAAAATACCATTAATTATAAACGACGATATCGAATTATGTAGTATTTTAGATGCAGATGGAGTACATTTAGGAGAAAATGACGGAAATTTAGAAAAAGCACGCTTAATTTTGGGACCTGCAAAAATTGTTGGTGTTTCTTGTTACAATTTAATTGATCGTGTGCAAATTTCGCAGGATATGGGAGCTACTTATATAGCTCTAGGAGCATGTTTTCACTCAGCAACAAAACCAAATGCACCGATAGCCTCAGTTGATCTAATCGCTTCAGTTTTAAAAGACTTTCAAGTCCCTTTAGTTGCAATTGGAGGTATAACTCTTGAAAATATAGACTTAATTATTAATGAAGGTGTTGAATGTTGTGCGGTTATTAACAGTTTATTTAAATCACGGGATATAGAAGGAACGGCTAAGCTATTTTCGAGTCTTCTAGAGAAGAGAAATTATGATAGATAAAAATATAAATTTATTTAAGTTGTCACAAAAATTTATTCCAGGAGGAGTTAATTCTCCAGTTCGAGCTTTTTCTTCTGTAGGTGGGACCCCTATTTTCTTTAAAAAAGGACTTGGAAGTCGACTTTGGGATGAAAATGGAAAAGAGTATATTGACTATATTAATTCCTGGGGGCCAATGATTTTAGGCCATAGTCATCCAGATATAATCAAAACAGTTCAGAAAGTAGCGCAAGATAGTTTATCCTTCGGAGCCCCTACTTCAAAAGAATTAGATATTGCTGAGATGCTAGTTAAACTAGTTCCCAGTATGGAGCAGGTCCGTCTAGTTAGTAGTGGAACAGAAGCTACTATGAGTGCAATTAGAGTTGCAAGGGGTTTTACTAGCAGAGATCGTATCATAAAATTTGAGGGTTGCTATCACGGACATTCAGACGCATTACTTGTTAAAGCTGGGTCAGGGGCTTTAACATTTGGACAACCGAGTTCTGCTGGTGTACCTAAAGACGTAGCAAAACATACGCACACACTTGCATTTAACGATATTAAAGGCTTAAAAAAATGTTTTAGTGAAATAGGTGATCATATTGCATGTGTGATAATTGAACCTATTGTTGGAAATATGAATCTTATCCTTCCTGATATAAAGTTCTTGAAAACATTAAGACAACTGTGTACCAAATACGAAACTGTCTTAATATTTGATGAGGTTATGACTGGATTTAGAGTTTCGTTAGGCGGTGCGCAAGAGTTATTCGGTGTAACTCCTGACATGACGACATTAGGAAAAATAATAGGTGGCGGATTACCAGTAGGTGCTTTTGGGGGCAAAAAAGAAATTATGCAGATGCTTGCACCTTTAGGGCCAGTTTATCAAGCAGGTACTTTATCTGGAAATCCAGTTGCAGTTGCGGCTGGTTTAAAAACTCTCGAGTTAATTCAAGCAACAGGTTTTTATAAGGAATTATCTCTAATAACAACAAAATTAGTTGATGGAATGACTAGGGTTGCTAAAGAAAAGGGGGTTAAGTTTTGTGCTAGAAGTGTTGGCGGTATGTTTGGAATTTATTTTAGTGAGTTACCACCAAATAGCTTTGACGAAATCATGAATAGTGACCGTGAAAGATTTAATAAATTCTTTCATTCAATGTTGGAACAGGGTATTTATTTTGGACCTTCAGCATTTGAAGCTGGTTTTGTTTCTGCCGCCCATACAGAAAAAGATATTGATCATACGATTGAGGCATCTCGTAGGGCATTCGAAAGTTTAAATGATTAAATTATTTCTGCTCAAATCATTGAATAAACAGGCAAATGAGCATAAAATTATCGGTCACTTTTAGTAGATTAAAGAATACAATTTTAATGGCAAATCATAAGAAAATAAAACAAGGCTTATACAACCCCAAAAATGAACATGATTCATGTGGAGTTGGATTTATTGCGAACATTCATGGCAAAAAAAGTCATAATATAGTTAAGCAAGGTTTAGAAATTTTAACGAATCTAACACATCGTGGGGCAACAGGATATGATCCTAAGCTTGGTGATGGTGCTGGCTTGTTGATACAAATGCCAGATAATTTTTTTCGTATTGAAACCCAAAAATTAAAAATTAAATTACCAGATTTAGGCAATTATGGGGTTGGGATGCTTTTTTTGCCGCAATCAAAAGTGGCAAGAGAAAAATGTGAAGCAATTATTTCAAAAGTAATTAAAGAAGAAGGCCAGTCTGAAATTGGTTGGCGTAAGGTTCCCGTAAATAATAAAGACATTGCTAAGGCAGCATGTGATGTTGAACCAGTTATCAAACAAATCATTATTGGTAGGAATGAGAATTTTTTATCTCAAGACGAGTTCGAAAGGAAATTATTTGTTATTCGTAAAATAATTGAAAATGAAGTTAATAAGCTAGATATTGATGACCCAGCAAAATTTTATATAACATCAATGTCTTCTAGAACAATAGTTTATAAGGGCATGTTGCTTGCATGTGAGGTCGGTATCTATTTTGAAGACTTACTAAATGATCAAATGCAGTCAGCATTAGCCTTGGTACATCAAAGATTTTCTACTAACACATTTCCATCTTGGGAGCTTGCTCATCCCTACAGAATGGTTGCTCATAATGGAGAAATTAATACAGTTAAAGGTAACGTAAATTGGATGAACGCTCGGCGAGAAAAAATGCGCTCAACACTTCTCAATAAAGATTTAGAGAAGCTATGGCCATTAATTGAAGAAGGTCAATCGGACACAGCTTGTTTTGATAACTGTTTAGAACTTTTACTAGCTGGTGGTTATAGTTTGCCCCATGCAATGATGATGCTTATTCCAGAACCATGGGTGGGGAATTCACTTATGAGTGAAGAAAGAAAAGCATTTTATGAATACCATGCTGCTTTAATGGAGCCATGGGACGGGCCTGCAGCTGTCGCTTTTACAGATGGGAGAATGATCGGAGCCACTTTAGATAGAAATGGATTACGACCTGCTAGATATTTATTGACAGATGACGGCGATCTGATGATGGCTTCAGAAATGGGAGTTTTAAAGTTTCCTGAAGATAAGATTGTAAAAAAATGGCGACTTGAGCCAGGTAAAATGTTACTCATTAACCTTGAAGAAGGAAAAGTAATTGAAGATGATGAGATTAAAAATTTACTGGCTTCAGAAAAGCCATACCAAGACTGGTTAAAAAAATCTCGTTACTTTTTAGGTGATTTACAAGCTGTTGATACTAAATTTGAACATACAGAAAATTTGTTAGACTTGCAGCAAAGTTTTGGGTACAGCCAAGAAGACCTTTCGTTTGTTTTGAGCCCAATGATTAAAACAGGGCAAGAAAATTCTGGATCTATGGGTAATGATTCCGCCCTTCCAGTTTTATCAAATCGACCTAAAATTTTATATAATTACTTTAAACAATTGTTTGCTCAAGTTACAAACCCACCAATAGATCCAATTCGCGAAAATATAGTTATGTCATTAGTTACGTTTATTGGACCTAAACCTAACCTCCTTGGAATTGAAAATGAAGAGCCACCTTTTAGATTGGAAGCTAGTCAGCCAGTTTTAAGTATTGATGAATTGGAACAGCTTACAAAAATTGGTTCGTTGACACAAAACAAATTCAAATCGAAAGTAATAGATATTACTTATTTGACAGGCACAGATGACGACCATGCTGTTGTTATGAAAAATGCTTTAGAAATTATTTGTAAAAAAGCAAGCCAAGCAATTGACGATGGATTTAATATAATAATTCTTTCTGATAGAAACACATCTTCTAAAAGATTGGCAATTCCAGCACTCCTTGCTTGTTCATCAACGCATCAATACCTAGTTAAATCTGGTAACAGAACAGATGCAGGATTAGTCATAGATACTGGCTCGGCAAGAGAAGTCCATCATTTTGCTTTACTAGCAGGATATGGTGCCGAAGCAATTTGCCCATGGCTTACCTACGAAACAATTAAAACGTTAACTGATGATTTCTTTACAGCTCAAGAGAATTATATTAAGGCCATAGGAAAAGGCTTATTTAAAGTCATGTCTAAGATGGGAATATCAACCTATCAGTCATATTGTGGAGCTCAAGTTTTTGAAGCAATTGGTCTAAATGAGCATTTCATCGAAAAATATTTTACTGGAACAGTATCTAATATTGATGGTATTGATATAGATCAAGTTGCTATTGAAGCAGTTAGAATTCATCAGTTAGCCTATGGTAACGACCCAGTATTAAGAAACGCTTTGGATGCTGGAGGGGAATATGCATTTAGAATCAGAGGTGAAGAGCATATGTGGACCCCTGAATCAATTGCAAAACTTCAACACTCAAGCAAAAAAAATGATTTTGAGACTTATAAGGAATATGCAGAACTGATAAATAATCAAGCTCACAGGCATATGACATTGAGAGGATTGTTTTCTTTTAAGACAAAAGAATCAGTATCTTTAGACGAAGTAGAGTCAGCAAAGGAAATTGTTAAGAGGTTCACAACTGGAGCAATGTCGTTAGGTTCAATATCAACGGAAGCGCATTCAACATTGGCTATTGCAATGAACCGAATAGGTGGAAAATCAAATACGGGTGAAGGAGGTGAGGATATTCGACGTAGTATTCCAATTACAAAAGACACTACAATCTCTGATCATTTAGATTCCAAAATTATAATGTCAAACATTAATTTAGAGGCTGGAGACTCTCTTCGTTCTAGAATTAAACAAGTTGCTTCTGGAAGGGTTGGAGTAACAGCAGAATATTTGGCATCAGCAGATCAGATACAAATAAAAATGGCACAAGGAGCAAAGCCTGGTGAGGGAGGTCAATTACCAGGACATAAAGTTAGTGAATACATAGCTAAGCTTAGATTTTCTGTTCCTGGAGTAGGATTAATTTCACCACCACCTCATCATGATATTTATTCTATTGAGGATTTAGCTCAATTAATACATGATTTAAAAAATGCAAATCCAATTGCTAGTATCTCGGTAAAATTAGTTGCAGAAAATGGAGTTGGTACTGTAGCAGCTGGAGTAACAAAAGCTAAAGCAGATCATATTGTCATAGCAGGACATGATGGCGGTACTGGAGCATCTCCCTTGACATCGATTAAGCACGCAGGTGGTCCATGGGAAATTGGATTAGCAGAAACTCAGCAAACATTATTATTAAATCAGTTAAGAAGCAGGGTAATACTTCAGGTTGATGGGCAATTAAAAACCGGTAGAGACGTTGTTGTAGGAGCTATGTTAGGAGCCGATGAGTTTGGATTTGCAACAGCACCACTTGTAGTTGAGGGGTGCATAATGATGAGAAAGTGCCATTTAAATACTTGTCCAGTTGGCGTAGCTACACAAGATCCAGAATTGAGAAAAAGATTTTCTGGTCAGCCAGAACATGTAGTCAACTTCTTTTTCTTTGTGGCAGAAGAGGCAAGGGAAATAATGGCTTCATTGGGCATTAGGAAATTTAATGATTTAATTGGACGATCTGATTTACTAGATAAGCAAAAGGGTATTGAGCATTGGAAGATAAACGGACTCGATTTTAGTAAAATATTTTATCAACCAGAAATGGGAAATGGAGTTGCAAGACATAATACAGAAGGCCAAGATCATGGACTGAAAAATGCACTTGATAATGAATTAATTAAAAAGAGTATTGCTGCAATTAAAGGTAAATTAAATATTGAATTTGATATCTTAATTACAAATGTTAATAGAACTGTTGGGACTATGCTTTCACATGAAGTGGCAAAAAGATATGGAAATGCGGGTTTGTTAGAAGATTCTATAAAAATTAATCTACATGGAACTGCTGGGCAAAGTTTCGGTGCATTTCTAGCTAAAGGGATAACTTTTAACCTCAGTGGTGAAGGTAATGATTATGTCGGCAAAGGGCTTTGTGGCGGAAAGGTTATTATAAAACCACCCAAAGAGTTTAATGGGTTAGCGGAAGAGAATATAATCATTGGGAATACAACAATGTATGGAGCAACCTCTGGCGAAGCATATTTTAAAGGGGTTGGCGGCGAGCGTTTTTGTGTAAGAAACTCAGGAGCATCTGCTGTTATTGAAGGCGTTGGAAACCATGGATGTGAATATATGACTGGAGGGACAGTGGTGATTTTAGGGAAAACAGGCCAAAATTTTGCAGCAGGAATGTCTGGAGGAGTTGCATATGTTTATGACCCTAATAAAACCTTCAAAAATTATTGTAATTTATCAATGGTGACTCTTCATAAGGTAGAAAAAGAAAATATTGAAACTGAAATGCCCCAACATTTAAATTTAGCTGATGAGATAATATTGAAAACTCTTATTGAAAAACATTGTCAGTATACTGAAAGTAATATTGCTAAAAAGATATTAAACCAATGGTCTTCTGAATTAGAAAATTTTGTAAAGGTCATGCCAATTGAATATAAAAGGGCTTTAAACGAAATGAAAGAAACTAAAAGAAAGGAAGTTGCGTAATGGGAAAAGTTACTGGATTTTTAGACTTCCCTCGACAAACCCAAACTAATCTTCCTGCAGAAGAGCGTGTAAAGAACTATAAAGAATTTATTTTGCATTTATCAGATGAAGAAGCAAAAGTCCAAGGCGCACGATGTATGGATTGTGGAATTCCATTCTGTAATAATGGGTGTCCGGTAAATAATATAATCCCTGATTGGAACGATTTAGTCTTTCAACAGAACTGGGAAGCAGCAATTGACGTACTTCATTCTACAAATAACTTTCCAGAGTTTACCGGCCGAATATGCCCAGCTCCATGCGAGGCAGCATGTACTCTAAATATTAATTCAGATCCTGTAGGTATTAAGTCAATAGAGCATGCCATTATAGATAAAGCCTGGGAAAACAATTGGGTTCTTCCCCAAATATCAAAAAATAAAACTGGTAAGAAAGTTGCTATTGTTGGATCAGGTCCAGCAGGTCTTGCAGTAGCACAACAGTTGGCAAGAGTTGGCCATAACGTGGATGTATATGAAAAAAATGATCGTATCGGAGGACTTCTTAGATACGGTATTCCGGACTTTAAAATGGAGAAATTTCATATAGATCGAAGAGTAAATCAAATGGAAGCTGAAGGCGTAATATTTAAGACAAATCAGAATGTTGGAGAAACTGTTGATCCCGAAAAATTATTAAAAGATTACGATGCAGTTGTTCTCACAGGTGGTGCAGAATGGCCGAGAGATCTCCCAGTTCCAGGAAGAGAATTAGAGGGGGTCCATTTTGCAATGGATTTCTTACCATTTCAAAATAAAGTTGTAGCAGGTGATACAGTTTCTAACCAGATCAAAGCAACCGGGAAGCACGTTGTCGTTATTGGCGGTGGCGATACCGGTTCTGATTGCGTAGGAACTTCAAATAGACATGGTGCTTCTTCTGTAACTCAGTTTGAATTAATGCCACAGCCACCAGAGCATGAAAATAAATCTATGAATTGGCCATATTGGCCACTAAAGATGAGAACATCTAGCTCACATGAAGAAGGCTGCGATAGGGACTGGTCAATTGCTACTAAGTCGTTTGTTGGTAAAGAAGGAAAAGTTAAAGAATTAATCGGTGTAAAAGTAGAATGGCGAGATGGAAAAATGCAGGAAATTAGAAATACAGAATTTAAGTTGAAAGCAGACCTGGTATTGCTGGCTATGGGCTTTATGGGTCCTCAGCAAACAATTCTTGACAAATTCTTAATTGAAAAAGACAAGCGTGGGAATGCTCAGGCTTCAACGGAGGGTGATAAAGCTTATTTCACTTCAAGAGAAAAAGTTTTTGCTGCCGGTGATATGAGACGAGGACAATCACTTGTTGTTTGGGCAATAAGAGAAGGACGTCAATGCGCCCGCGCTGTAGATGAGTTTTTAATGGGCTCCTCAGTTCTCCCGAGATAGTCTGAACAGTAAATATGACATCCTTCATTAACGATATATTTTTAAAAACGCTTGCAAGAGAAAAAACTCCTTACACTCCCACCTGGATAATGAGACAAGCTGGCCGTTACTTGCCAGAATATCGCAAAACTAGGAAAAATGCTGGAAGCTTTTTAGATCTCTGTAAGAACAAAGATTTTGCTACAGAAGTAACAATGCAGCCATTAGAAAGATATCCTAATTTAGATGCAGCTATACTATTTTCAGATATTTTGACTGTTCCTGATGCAATGGGGTTAGGTCTTTATTTCGAAGAGGGTGAAGGGCCAAAATTTAAAAACCCATTACAAGATGAGAAAGCGGTTCAAAATCTAGACATACCAGATGTTGAAGAAAAATTATCATATGTTTTTAATGCGGTTACTTCAATTAAGGAAGCTCTTAAAAAAAGAGTTCCATTAATTGGATTTTCAGGAAGTCCTTGGACACTCGCAACTTATATGGTTGAAGGAAAAGGAAGAACAGATTT
>MDSY01043351.1_pt1 | contig 23464 bp, 21 predicted proteins | sample 811131 | NCBI WGS metagenome assembly MDSY01 (sample SAMN05326643, study PRJNA326480) | marine metagenome | isolation source: seawater | place: Atlantic Ocean: South West | collected 2010 | reverse complement strand
GGCGGCTGGAAGGCTACGGCGCGACGCGGCGGCCGGGCGTCGAGTCCCAAACTCCGCGGCGGAACCGTTCAAACGCGGCTGGTGAGAGTCTCACTGTTTGCCTGTAGTCTGCACCGCGACCAGGTTCGTGGCCGCGTTACGGAGTTGGCGGTTTGAAGTGATTGGGGATGGACTGGCTGCGTATTCATTGAATTTGCCGACTTGCGTCCATCGTTTTCCTTCGTAGTCCACGTCGTACACGCGAAACATGGTTTGTGATTTTCCGCCTTGCGTGCGCTTCGCCACGACTGCGACGCGCGACGCATCGTCCGAAATTCCGATTTCGAAGCCGAATTCGACTTCTGTCGGTATTTCCCCCGCCCCTAGGTTGAGATAGCAGCTCAGGGACGTAAAAAGAGGAAGGATTGTGACGATTATATTCCACTCATCGACGTCGGCGTCGTACTGGTACACGAAAACGGCGCCTTTGCCGCGCATATACCCTTTCGCGCCGACCGCGATTCGTGCGTCGTCCCCTGAAATCGCAGTCGCCGAGCCAAAGTAGTTTTCTTGATCGGAGACGCACATTTTGTTCGAGGCGTCGACGGTGTCCGGGGTATCGTTTTCGCTGACGATGACGTGAGCACCCAAGATGCGGTGCGCGGCGAGGTCTTCCGCGCTCTCCTTGCTTTTGAACACGACGACTCGCGCGATATCCACGACGGAGCCGAGGTCCACTCGGACCCACGCTGTCGACGGTATCCGTGAACGCGAAGAACCCGTCATCATCAGTTCTTCCATCAACGAGATTGCTGGAAGAATACTCATAGCTGTCGTCATAATTACTATTCTGGCTGGTGCTATCGCTCCGGCCTAAAGCGACGTTCACGCCACTGCCGTCGTAAACTTCCAACTCTACGATGTTCAGCGGCCCGAAAAAGGAATCGTCCTCACGACCAAAAGGATCGCCGGAGCCGGCAAGGCCTCGCGTGACGTACACGTACCGCCCGCGTGAACCGCCGCCTCTGCCGTTGAAATCAAACGACTGATTCTGCATGTACACGATGCTCGGGTCGACCGGCCGCGACGCGCACCGTGGATTGGGCTGGATTGGATTGGGTGCGCCAATGAAAACGCCAGGGGACGCGCCGATGGTATAGTAGCTGGGAGGCGCGGCGATGGTTATATTTTTCGAACCGCCCTCGGCGTACTGGAACACGCGCTCTACTCCAGATTTGGTAACCTTCGCGTCGCTCGACGCCGTCGAAGTACACTCGTTGTCCTCGTTCAGGTTCAACTGGTCGATGCTTTTTGTGAGTACCACGGCGAGGTTGTCGATTATCCCAGGACACGAATCGCCGCACCATGTTTCGTCAACCGAGCCGTCGCTGCTGTTCCTTAAATCGCCCAAGCGGTTGTACAACACGATGTGGTTGACTTCGAACTCGGCGCCAAGGTCGATGTAGTACCACGCTGTGCCGTTCTATTCCAGTGTGTGCACAATGCCGTCGGATTGGTCCTCATTCGAGAAGTACGGATATTTGTTACCGTCCGTGAGTTTCGAAGGCACCGAATGGGTTGATTTCGAGCTGTTCTGGTGGCTCCTCCACACGGGCTTGTTCAGCGCGACGTTGACAAAACTATTGTCGTACACTTCAACCTCGGCGAGTCTGAGATAGGTCCCGGAACCCACATTTGGTCGGGTGATGACCACGTAGCGCCCGTATCCGGTGCTGGAAGTATTTGCAAATAAGGGCACGTCCTGGTACAACCCGAATTCAACCCGAGTTACGATAATAGGCAGCGAGGTACACGTCCGCTTGCGTCCCGGGGCGTCGTAATTCGGGGCGCCGACCAGGACTCGCCCGCCGTCGTTTGACATCGACACCACGCGGCTTCCGTCGCCGCTCATGTTCGTGTCGAACGTATCGATATCGCGGTAACCACCTTCGCCAACGTCGTACTCGTACACATAAAAGTGGCCATCGTTCGTGTCGGTGATGTCGCGCGTACTGGTGACCGCAACGCGCGATCCGTCGGCGGAGATGGCCAACGACAAATTCGCGACGTCGCTGAAGTTAATCATCCCGCCAACTCCCGACACGATTTCCGCCTGGGTGGGCTTCATACCTGCGTGAATCAGGCCTGGTTGTGCACGAGTATTCAAATCGAGCTCGCATTCCCCCGGGGGCGATATGTAATTAACGTCGCAGCCGCCGATGTCATCGCATACGCATGGCGTATTTGGATCGAACGCACGCGTTGCCCACGGGCGGAGCGCAGTCCTGTACGCTGGCGCCGTCGCTTTTGCACGGCACGTTCTCCCTGTCGAAATCGTTGATACACGTGCCGATTGCATCAGCATAAGTACCATGATCGTCCGAGACGCACGCCCTGGCCCCAACCGGGGGGTCGCATCGCGCGCCTGGGTCGAGAGAATGCTCGCACACGCCCGTCGCGAAGACGCACCCGTACTTGACGCACTGGGTAACGGTCTTTGCTTCGGCGTCGGGCACGGGGGTTCGGTGCGTAGGGAACACGACGAGTTTGTGGTCGGTGAGGAACGAGCACGCGATGCGGGACGTGATGCGCCGGATCGAGGGAAGAAAGCCGTGGGGTTGGGTTCGGTTCGCGGACGGCGACATGTTCGCGCTGGACAAAACCAGCGCCGTGTCTGACCGCATGCGGGGGGCTCTCACGGAGTGGCCCTTAATGCCGAACCTAGTGGTCTCCGTGGGCGAGTGGTTTCTGTGTTCGCCAAAGCTTTTGGACATTTGGCGTCGGCGTCTGCAAACAAACGCGATGGCGCAGTACGTATTTCATGCCGGATGCTTTTACCTTCCCATGGGAAACCCCGAGGACGACGATTTCGATGTATGGGGTGAAAAAAACATAAGCGGCTGGGTTAGGACCGCGCTCGACAATAACATAACGCTCGCGCTCGTGGGCCCGAGGTCTTTGGCTGGCGTACCGTGGCTCAGCGGAAGCGGGTGGGGCGAGCGTGGCGCCGGGGAATACGCGAAACGTTTCGAGGACGCGTCGGGGGTCACAGATCACGCGACAAACATGGACGCGGCGATTAGTAAAATCGAACGGATAAGCACAGCGCACGGCACGGAACCAGTGTTGTTCGTGTTTTCCGCGGGGCACGCCGCGAAAACCATGATCACCGAGCTGATGCACGCGACGTCGAAGGACATGTTTGTCGACGCAGGCACCGCGCTGGACGGCTTCGCCGGAATAGGCTCACGGGAATTCAACAAGGGGACGAAAGGCGTGGTGAAGTAGTGCGAAAACGTGCTGCGGCCAGACCCAGTGAGGTTAAAGTTCTGGATCGACCCGGGGAAGCTGAAAAAGGTCTGCAAAGGGGTAGATTTAGGAAATTTATAAACGGATTAGAAATTCAGTCACAACAATGATGATGGATATTATAACCGTAAACTATAGGGCAGAAACGCCTCTTCTCACCCGACTCACCATATCCAAAACTCTGCAATCACCACGGGCACGGCTTGATTCCCTCTCCGTAGTTGCCGTGCATGAAGCTGCCTGTTGTTTCCATGGATAGGGCATCCATAGCATGAACAACGCCTTGGGCGCCGCCTTCCACGGGCTTGAAATATTTTTTCATCTTCTCAGGCGGTTCGCCGCCACCGAATCCGGTGCGCAGCATCCCGGGGTGCACCAGCCCGACTGCTATTTTTCTTCCCCTCAGCTCTTGCGCCATCGTCACGCCCACGGAGTTCACCGCGCTTTTGGATGCGCGGTACGCCATCAACCCGCCCGAAGTGTTGTCGCCCACGGAGCCCATGAGGGATGAGATTATTACGATTTTAGAACCCTCTTTTTCGTTCATTTGGTTTACTAACGCTTGCGTGACTCGCACGACCCCGACTACGTTGGTTTCAAACGCGATGGATAACGTATCAATATCCATGGTATAAAATTTCTGAGCCGCAGTTTGTTCGTCCCAGGTTAAACCGGATTTGCTTCCCATGCCTCCTGCGTTGTTGATTAACGTGTCGATGGTGACGCCGGTTAGCGCTTTTTGGAGCAATTCGGTCGACTCGGATTTCGTCACATCAATTCCGGAAATTATGCCGCCGGTCACTCCGATCGCTTCAAGCTCAGGGTTTGAATTGCGGCAGGTCGCCCACACCGTGTCGCCCCTCGCGGTAAGCTGCTTGCACAGCTCTAACCCGATGCCGGAGCTGGCGCCGGTGATTGCGATTGTGGGCATGGTGCGTGTTGATGCGTAACCGATTGTGAATCGCCGAGATCGCCCCGGAAGAGTTTCGGCGTTTCTTTTCGCATTTTATTGGCGCGACTCAATCCGTTTCCTCACGGTTTCGACACGTCATCACGTCAACCCCACCTCCTCCCACCACCTTCTCTCCACTCACCGGTGCGCCATGCACGTCTCCATGAGCCGTCCACTCCTCGCCCGGGTACGTCCCAATGCTCTGGTCGACCCCGCCCCCACCCCACCCTCCGCCCTAACGCACCAACCCGGCGACCCATGCGCACATCTTGTTTGTCTTGGATGTACCGAAGCCTTTGGACGCGCTTGGATGTCTTGTCGTCCACCGATATCTCTCCTGGTTACCCTACGTCGTCCCCCATTCTGACCCCGTGCTCCCTTCATTCCACCCCTATTCTATTGACCTAGCAGGCGTCGCCCGCGGTGACCCCAAGACGGTCGACAAGACGGTCAACCAGGCCCACCCGAGCCGCCGCCTCGGCACCCTGTACGCTGGTGGAGTGCGAAGCGGATTTCGATTCTGAGAATCGCGCCGCGAGCGTGAACGGCAAAATCGTCAACGCCAGCGCACTGCGGTCTATTTCCGTGATGTCACCCAGCGGTGCTTCCGTCAACTTAGGAGACACTATGGGCGACGGCAAGGCGGTTTTAGTTTTGTTGAGACACCTCGGGTGACCGTACTGCTGGACCTACTCAAACGCATGGTCTGACAAGTTAACCGAGCTAAACAACAAAAACACAACGCTGACGTTTGTCTCCATCGGCGACGACGAGAAACTCAGTAAATTCTTATACTTGAATCCTGGGATACCCAAAGACAAAGCTTTCGTGGATAACTCGCGGACTTTCGACCTGTACTCCGCCGCGGGGTTCGGCAAAATAGGAGACACCAAGCCTGCCGATATAAATCTGAAGCCGCCCGGATTTGATTTTAAACAGTGGTTTGATTACCTAAGCAACGTCGCAACTTTGGCGCCGATGCGGAAAGGGGAACCGGTGACTGGCGTGCCCGAAGGTGTTTTGAGGCTCGGAGGGACTTTTGTGCTGGAGGGCGACTCCGTTTTGTACGCGCACTCTGAGGAACTGCCGGGGATGAGCCCGGAAATAAAAGACGTCCTGGTTGGCGCGGGGATTAACTAAGCGAAGTCAGATGGTAATATGACTGATTGGTGGCATAGAAAAGGGTCTCCTCTCCCAGCGGCTTACAGAAAAATATTTCCTTGTTCTAAATGTGACGCGCCGGCGACAACGACTATGTCTTTGCCGAGCGCTGATGACGATACCGCGCCGCTGCTCGGCGGCCGTGAGAGTTGCTGAACAAAGGATCTGTTGCTATTTTTTTCGAAAGAAGTCCTCCTGGAAACGTATTAGAATTTTAAAACTACAAAACTGTATCAATATTCGTTCTTTACACTACTTGTCTCGCGTGACTTTGACGTCCTTGCATACTTCCTTGCGACGCGCGAAGGATTCGTGCGCTCGTAGGGCTGCTGCGAGTGCCGCCGCGTCGCGCTCCGCCACGGCGCCGCCGGCTTCCAAAACCCCGAGCGCTGCGCCCTTGGTTTTATTTATTTCAGAGTCACCTTCGCCTTCTCCATAATCTATTATGGTCGCCACTACAGCCGCGAGCGTCGCATACCTCTGGGCCATCAAGTTCTCAGCCTCTTCCAAGGTCCAGGACGACGCGACGGTTGGAATACTTTCGTCGCACGCGTCGAGCGCGGAGGCGGTTGTTCCTCGTCCTTGTGCTAACAAATTGGCTAAACTACTCGCAGTGGCGACGCCGCGCAGCGCCCCGGTGTCGTCTACCACCAACGCACACCGCGCATGTGAGCCGTCTCGTACCGCGGATCGCGCGGCTTTCGCTGTTTCCAGTGCAGAACACGTAACCAACACCCTTGGGACATCCAAACGCACCGCATCGGATACACGCACGCTGGTGGATGCGTTGGCCATCGCCCGTAACGCGTTTGTTTGGCTTGTTGCCACAAAAAGCTGATTGTCACTCTCATCGTCGTCGAAGGATAACACCGCCGAGCCGCCCACCACGCCTTCGGCTTTGCCCGCAGGAACCTCCACGGCGACGTATGATTTACGGTCCTTCTGTTTATTCCTCTTGTTATTCTCATTACTCGACCGCTCTGCCGCGCCTGCGACCCAGGACGCCACGCCCACGGTTCCCATGAGGGGGACGATGATCCGGTAGTCGTGCGTCAGTTCGAACAGCAAAAGAATCGCGGTGAGCGGGACGCGGCAAATGCCGGCTAACACGCCAGCCATGCCCACGAGGGCGTAGGCTTGGGGCGGGGCTACAGGGGCGCCTGCGAGTGCTAACGGCACCAACGCCGCGCCATACGCACTCCCAAGCGCTGCACCCATGAACAAAGAAGGCGCGTACACCCCACCGACCAACCCGCTTTGCCGGCACAAAGCCGTCGCCGCGAGTTTCACTAACACCAACTCGAACAACAGCTCGGGGGAGTACGGCGTTCGGAACGGCGAGCCTTCCGCCCCAAGCATTGAATTAACGTTATCGAAGCCCTGATACGTGACTTCAGGGAACAACGTGGCGACGATCCCGAAGGTTAAGCCGCCCAGGGGGGCGTGGAGTTCGCGCGGAATGCGGAAAGAAGTAGTAGGTGATGAGACGGTGTTGGTGACAGTAGCCTCGTCGGTTTCACCTTTACCCGTCCCACCCAACCCTGCCTCCAGCGCTTCGAACCCTTTCCCTAGCACAGACGAGCTCGCGCGAAATGCAACCGCGGTGCCCCCACACAACAACCCCAACGGCAAATACAGAGGTAACTCCGCGAGGTTCTTCAGCTCAAACGCCGGGACTACGAACGCGGGTTGTTCGCCTAACAAGTAATTACTAACCACCGCAGCCAACACTGAGGCTAAAATAACGCTCTCCGTGGTGAGCGCGCCGAACCCGGTGCTGCCACCGAGGTATTCATCGCTATCACCCAAGGTTTGATTCCTTCGGGCCTGCGCTGGTTGGAGGACGGACTCAAATGCGAAAAATAAACCCGCGATTGGCGCTCCGAAACCGGCGCTTATACCCGCGGCGCTCCCAGCGGCGACCAACCCCAACCTTCGCGCCGCGTTCTGTTGCTTGACTTGTTGCTGTTTTGATTTGGACTCTGAAGTGGTTGAGCCTGAGTTTGACCCCGTTGAGCGACCTGCTGACCCTGTAGTTCCTGTACCACCCCTTGTATCGGACCCCCTACCACTCGAGGCTTCGTTCAGGCTCCCCGCGATCGCGGCGCCTATTTCCACGGACGGCCCTTCCGGTCCCAAACTAGCGCCGGCGCCCAGCGTAACGACTGCCGCCGCCGCTTTCAACGCCGGTCGAGCCTTTGTTCGCAGAGAGGTCCACCAACTTTGTCCGTCTTCCCGGTCTATTAAATCGTCACTAGCATCGATACTATCCGTAAATGGCCACCTCGGTGTATCCTCGCCATCAAACCCCCCTGCTATGTACCGCAGCCCGGTGACCAAGCACCCCGCCAACGTGGGCGCTGCGATTGTCCCCACGGCCTGGGTCCAGGTTTCGTTTCCCAAATCGCGCACGCCTTCGACTTGGAACCGGTCCGGGGAATACACCGTGGTTGTGAGAAACACGAGGTCGTGCACGCCGTGTTCTGCGATGTTAAACGTGGCGACACCCAGACCGGTCAACAGGCCGACGCCGCACGCCACGATCAACGCGTCCGTGGGTAGCGGAGCATCGGGTTCGTGATTCGTCGTGTCGTTGTCATCTTTCTCGTATCCAGAACCACCCCCAACGCTTTCCCCCAGGGCAGAGGCGGGGTCTGGGGCAGGGGCGGATTCGTTGTTCTTCACCGCGTTGAGTCGGTGGAGTGGAAATCGCAGTGAACAGAACGAGCGTACGGGCAGGGAAGACCCTGCGCGTCTCGTCCGTTGACCCCTGACCCCTGAAAAAACGCGACACGACACTCCCCGGGAAGGGATTCGCGAAACACGCGCGGACGTGGACGCCACGGTCCATGACACCGCGCGTGCCGTCGATATGTCGCCCGCATATCGGACGCACGAGGCGTGCGGCGCGGCGACCAGCGCCCTCATGGGAGCGGTCTCAGTGCGCAGCGGACTGGCTAGGTTGGGGTGCACACGTTCGTGTCGACAGCAGGGGGCAACGCGTCGTCGACCACGACAACGAAATCCGATCCAATTTCCCGAAACTCCCGCGCTAAAATGCAAAGTGCCTCACACCGTCGGGCGTCAGGGGGCGTGGCGCGATGTCATCGGTGGCGGGTGCGCGCGCGATGCTGCGACGCTTATTTCGCGTCGTGTTGCACTACGACGTGGACCGACCGCACCTCAAGGCGCTTTTCCCTTCTTCCGTGGGGCAAGGCGATGTGGAGGAGGGAAAAACGAGTGAAACACGCTTTGTTTGCGGGATCTCGTGCTGAACACCGCGAGAGACCCTGCTGGATATGGGTTGCCTGTACAAGACCCAGCACGCACGCAAAACTTGGTACGGCGTAACCTCGTCGCGCTTGAGACGGTGATGAACCGTGCGGATGAACGGACGGTAAAACGGCACTACGCTGAAGAACACGTCGCGGTTGGGTCGGCACCAGATTCAGATTCCTCTTTGTTTTCCTCAGTCGACAAGGAAACTCACCCGCGAATGGAAATGACGGGCGCGGTTACTCGCGCCATTCAGAAAACCCTTGAAGGCGTACCTGACGCACGCCTGGCTGTGTTCGCCAACGACAAACAGTCAGAGCCGTGGTTCCGAGACGAGAGCGAGACGGAAACTCGGCGAAGGCGATTGGCGAAAAACAAAAAGTCGAGCAGCGCGCATCACCCAAATGCACAGTGGTACGCTTCGCGACTTGACGAAATACTACAGCCCTTGGTTGCAGATAACAAGGCAGTCACAATACCCATACAGCAAATAAACAAAATAGCTTCGAACGTGGTTCGTTTGTTTCGCGAACGCAAAGCCGTCGGGTGTCCTGCTTCATTTGGTGAATGTGAAAAAGCGATCAGTGCGATTGCCGGAGCCAAGTCAACGTTTTTTAACGCATCAGATGACGTTTCAAAATGTAAAAGTAATGCGCGTGACGCGGGCCTTGCACAAGGGCACGTGGACGCCGCGCTGCATATCGTGTGGGACATAATCGCGGCTGAAATCGACGACGCAGCGATTGGCGAAAGCGGCGACGTCTACGCATCGTTCTCAGATTCATCTAAGTCCGATTTTTATGTTTTCGAGGCGGTCGTGCGCGCCGCTGCGTCGTCGGCGAAACGCACGCCCCTTGAGGATCCAATTACACGACGAATTCGTGCCACACGAGCGCTACAGCTTTTGAACTGCGTGATGGACTTATTCGATGAGGTCAATGTTGCGCCAAACACGGTTTCGGAGACGATTAAAGTCGCCGCGTCCTTGGCGGAGTCTGAGTTGAAGGAGAAAAGAGCACCACCACAGGAAAATAATGATTTGTCAGATGACTCATCACCTTCGTCCTATAGATCCTACTCCCACCTCCTACACACCGTTGCTCGTTTACGTGATCAAGTTGCGGGTATCGATGCCAGCGCATATCGAAGTTTATTAAGGGCGGCTGAGCGTCATTCCATCGAAGACGCGTTTGAGGTAATAATGAAATGGAAGTCATCAGGTTCCTCGCCCGACGCGGAGGCTGTTTTCGGGCTACTGGAATGGTCCGTCGAGTCCGGCGACGACGAGAAGACGCAGTGGCTGGAACTCGAGCTCGCCTCCACGGGCAAGGGTGCCTACATCGCATAGCTCAACTCGCCGACGTGTTGATGGGATAGTTTAGATAGGTATATTAAGATGAGACAGATGAAACGTGATGACTGTCGAAAAAGAGCTCGTTCGTGTCGCGAACTCAAAAAAGGATCTCGCGACTCGCCAACCTGGAATTAATTCCCCCGATGGAGGTGAGAAAAGCTCTCCGCTCTGCAAAATCCCTGCCGCCTGATTGGTCGACGCAAAACAGATTCTGACGAGGACCGCGGGAATTTCGCTTTTAGGTTAGGGGTTTACATGGGCAAACAGTCAGGCCGAATATAAACTTCGGGAAACTCTCTCTGCCTCTCATTCGCGCCTTATTTTTGACTCAAAACAGGTTGGGTTCCACGTCTCGATAATATCGTGACAAGTGGAATTAATCGTCTCACGCGGCGCAGAACGAACCGCGCGCGACCCGCTAGACGCGACCTCTTCGCGTCACCGCACCCGCGCGCTTTCGTTCTTCACAACAACCACTACTTCCCCTCAACTTTTTGAGCATGTCCGCGACGCGCGCGTTCGCCGCGCCCGTCCGGCCCAACGCCGCAATCGCGGCCAAGCACTCGCAATTCTCCCGCTCCGGGCAATTGAGTCTGGCCCCCGCGTCCTCCACCCGAAGACCTGTTCGCTCCGTCATAACCCGCGCCGGCGACGACAAGAAGAATGACAAGAAGGACTCCAGCAAGATCGACTCCGGCAAAGTGAAGGTTAACTTCAGCATCAAGATGAAGGGCAACTACGGCGACCAGGTATGCGTGGTGGGGAACACCGATAAGTTGGGCAAGTGGAATGTAAACAACGGCGTGTACCTTAAGTGGAGCGATGGTGACGTGTGGAAGGGATCGGTCACGATGAACAAAGGCGGGTACGTGGAGTACAAGCTCCTTGTGAAGGACAAGCGGAACAAGCTGCACTGGGAGAAGCACCACAACCGTACGTTGCAGTTGTTCGACGGAGGATCCGAGCTCACCGTGAGCGGAAGGTACTCCTCCGCCGGGGCGCTGAACATCATGAAGAAGGATGCGTCGAAGAACGTCAAAGTCGCGTTCGCGATCCACACCAAGGTTATGTACGGCCACGAGATTGCTATTGTTGGTGGCGCCAAGGAGCTCGGGGGGTGGAACGCGGATGACGCGTTGCCGCTGAAGTGGGAGAAGGGCGACGTGTGGAAAGCGGAAGTCGAGATGACCTCAGGCGGGCAGGTCGAGTACAAGATGATTACCCGTCGCATCCGCACCGGGCAGTGGAAGTCCGAGTTCCGGCGGGATTTCAAAAGAGTGGTGCAGGTGTACAGTGGAGGGGAGACGATTCAGTGCACTGGGGAGTACCGAGGGATGGTTGACGTGCGGCTGAAATCGGACAAGCCCTTTGAAGTGAAGAAGGAAGTGAAGAAGGAGGAGAAGAAGGAGGAGAAGAAGGAGGTTAAGGCGGAGAAGAAGGAGGAGAAGAAGGAGGAGAAGAAGGAGGAGAAGAAGGAGGAGAAGAAGGAAGTAAAGGCGGAGAAGAAGGAGGAGAAGAAGGAGGATAAGAAGGAAGTAAAGGCTGAGGAGAAGAAGTCCGACGACAAGAAGGAGGAGAAGAAGTCCGAATCCAAGTGGGGTGACTTGAAGAAGTCCGACGACAAGAAGGACGAGGTCAAGGCGGAGAAGAAGGAGGAGAAGAAGGAGGAGAAGAAGGACGACAAGAAGAAGGACGAAGTGAAGGCTGAAAAGAAGGATGACACCAAGCTTTCCGACGCCGCGGCTAAGGCTGACGCGGCGGCGAAAGCGGCGCAAGCGGCAGTTGAGAAGGCGATGAAGGCTCCTACGTCGCAAGCGGAGCAGGACGTGGAGGAGATGCTTCAGTCGTTCAGGGACTCGTTCGCCAAGACGCGCTCGGACGCGGGAGGCGCCGCGCCTCCCCCTGCCCCGCCCAAGCAAACCGCCAAGCCGGACATGTCCTCAAGCAGCTCCAGCGGCAGCAAGTGGGGTGACTTGAAGGCGGCGAAGAAGGATGACAAGAAGGAGGCGAGCGACTCGTTCTTTCCGGGGGAGACAAAGAAAGCGGCACCGTTGCCCCCCCCGCCCGCGACGCCGCGGCCGTACGCCCCTCCCCCGGTAACGGGCGCACCTCAAAGTCCCCCAAAGCCCGCCGTGGCGAACGCGTCCTCGGGCAAAAGCAAGTGGGGCGCGTTGAAGGAGGGGGTGAAGGAGCCGGCGAACGCGATTGAAAGGGCCGCCGCGGTCAAGGAACAGGAAAAACCCAAACCTGTCAAGGTTGACGCCAAGGTTGACGAGATTGACATTGTCAAGCCCACCGGTGGCGGCGACTCGTTCACCGCGCGGATCAAGGCGGCGCAAGCCCAGAAAGCGGGCGTGAGTCGGTGAGAAGGTGTGTGTGATTGAGCATATGATACAAAAAGAAAAGATAATTTAGTGAGAGGAGGTTGAGTTGTCCGCGGTATATTACGCATGCATTTGTTTTAACAAGAAATCGCAAGAATTGAGAATTCGCACGAGTCGTCGTCACAGAACCTGTCTTTTATCCCAAATAATCTATCATATTACTATATCCCATCACTCAGCAACCTCAAGTTTCTCCATGATCTTCGCGAGCATCGCGGAGGTGGCTTCGTTGCCCTTGTTCATCTCCGCCTTGAGCTCCTCCTGTGACTTGGCGAGCAACTCCGCTACCTGCTGCTCTGCGTGTGCTTTAACGTTCTCAATTTCCTTCTGCATCTCATTCAGCTTCTCCTTGGCTTCGGAAATGTCGGAGTGTACGGATTTAGTGTCATCGTTTTCTTCGTCAGCAGCAGCATGGGGTGCGGAGGTAGCATTGTTCTCCATCGTCTCCAGCCTCTCCACCACTCCGGTGACGTCGCCTCGCAGTTCCGCGAGCGCCTCGGCGTTCAGACCGAGGCCCTCCGTCACCGTGTTCTGCAGCGACGCCACGACCTGCTCCGAGAACGCTTCGCAGTGCACTCTCAAGGTCTCACTCTCAGTCGTGAGATCCGCGGCGAGCTCCAGGACCTTTGCTTTCAAGTCAGACGCAACCTCGCCGATCTCAGATGCGATTTTTTCGTGCACCGCGGCGTCGCCGTCCTTGCGGTTGGAAATTTCCGTAGAAATCTCCTCAAGTGCGGTGACGCACTTGGTGGCGGTTTCAGAACATGCGCACTTGCGTTCTTGTTGCTCTTGGTCTATTAACCCAGCAATCTTACCAATTTTCTGTTCAATCTTACCCGCAAAAGCGACGCGAGTGTCGCTCTCCAGGTCAATCTTACTCTCAAGCTCCGCCCGCAGGGTTTCGGACACAACCACCACGTCGACGCCAGCTTCGTCGCGAGCGTCGTTGATGTCGTCAGAGATTTGAGACTTTAACACACGCAACGTGCGTACCCGGTTCGTCGCCTCAGCGCCGATACTCGCCTCAAACTCAGCTCGGTAGCTCTCTTGTTCCGTGACTCTGGTTGCAGCTTGTGCCACAAGCTCTTGTTCCACCTTCGCCACGTCATCGTGCACCTGTCGAAACGCCTTCTCCACTTCGTCCGCGTTCGCGGCGCCCGCCAGGGATTGCTCGATACTTTCTACTCGCCTGGTAACCGGCTCGCATGCCCCCGCCGCGGCGCCTCCGATGGTCTCGCAGTGCCCCGCAACCTTCGCCCGCATCTCCTCCACCGCATCTTGCATCTGCGCCAGACCGTCATCCACCTCCGCGCGTAGCATCTCCTCCTCGAGTTTCTGAGTCGCGATGTTCCCAGCCGCGGTCTCTTCAAGCGCCCGCACGTCAACCTCCAACCGCGCCTTCGCGTTCTGCAAAGTTTCTGATAAATCTCTGTGCAACGTCTCCGCTTGGTGCGTGCGTTCAGCGACTTCGTCCCGCAGGCCTTCCCTGAGCTCGCGGACCGCTTCTGCCGCGGTGTCTTCCAAGTTGGCGATGTCATCCTCGTACGCCCGTCGTGTGTCGTCGTCGCCACGTCGTCTGGATGCCGCTTCCTCTTCCACGACGGCAATAACGTGCTGCTTGAGTTTCTCCATCGCGTCTTGTCGCTTTCCTTTTTCCGCGTCCAACAAGTCTTCGAACTGGCCAACCTTTTCCACGGTGAACTCCTCCGCATCGAGACGCACCGCTTCCATTTCCAGGTTCTGCGCTACATAGTGCTGCTCCAGCGCATTCCATAGCTGGGCGATGGCTTCGTTGCGTAACGTGACTTGCTTCGCGACATCCGCGTCGGTTTGCGTGCGCGCCACAACCTCCGCGTCGATCGCCGCTCTCAACGACGACAACGGCACCCACAGCTCGGTTCTGATTTCTTCCATGCGCTGCACGTTGCGCTTCGACAGGTCCTCAGCAGTGACCCTTAACTTGCCCTCGATCATCTCCGCCGCCCCCGCGACCTCGGACATAGCCACGTCCACTTGGTTCTGAAGCGTTTCGGTTTCCACCAGCGTTGCCGCCGCGTTGTAGTCCATCTCCATATGCAGTAGGCCCATCGCTGTTTCCAACTCTGTCTTGTCCTCTGTCGCGGTTTCCCGCACCACACCAAGCTCACGCTCGAACACAGCGAGCTTGCCGAACACATCCTTCACGTTCCATTCAGTGGCATCCGCTCTTGTTATTAAACCCGGCTCGCCGGACGACGACGGGCCGAACACGGCTTGTTCCAGCGCCTCGGCGGCGGCGCGGTCGCGCTTGTCCTGCGCTGCGATTTTCTCAACCAAAGAGGCGACTGCGTCCGTGACGTACTCGGCTTGCACGTTGTCTGCTTCCGTGTTCAGCGCCTGAGCCACCGCGGCGACACAAACTTCCTCCTGCATCTGTGCAAACGCCTGCACCACGTCCCGCTTGAACACGTCCAGATCGAGCTCGAGTGTGGTTTGCCGGGCGTACAGTTTCCGCAGCGCTGCGACTTCAACCTCCACGCGGCCTTCGGTGGCGGCTAAGCGTCGAGAGAGTTTCACCTCCGTGGTTCGCACGGCTTGCGCGGCTTCCACTCTGCCCGCGGCTAACAGCCGTTCGCTCTCCGTAGTCGCCCGGTGCAACACCTTGTTCATCGCGTCCATCGTGGTCATCCGTGATTCGATTTCGGTTTTGAGAATCTTGTGAATCGAATCGCGCTCCGAATCGAGACGTTCGTTCGTATCACGGTTCGCATCGTGCAGCTTCCCCAAGGTTTGGGTGATCTGGCCCCGCAGCTTGCTTTCCTTCGTCTCACGGGCAAGCTTTTCGTCGTTCACCAACGCCACGACGTCGTGGTTGATCCTGTCCAGCTGTTTCGTGACCGTGGCGACTTGAGTGACCCGCGCTTCGTGCTCCTCCCGGATCGCCTTTTCCAAAACCATCTGGTGCTCCACGGTCTTTTGCCTTTCCTTCTTCGTTCCCTGTTCAAACGCGTTCATCTGGTCATCCTTCTCGCGGATTATGTCCTGGTCACGCAACGCTGCTTCCTCGGATTCGTCGATTACCTTTCGTGACAGTTCCGTCACTCGATCCGTGAGCTCGTGCTCGAACTTGCGGTACATGGCTTGCTCGCGCGCGGAACTGCTCTCCTCCATCCTAGAGAGCATCCCCTCGAACCTGGATTCCGCCTCGGCACGGCCCGCCTTCTCAATCGCCAGCTGGTCCGATAACGACCTAGCGACCTCCTCTGTGGTGTTCAGCTTAGCCCTCAAATCCCCAATCTGCTGGATCGAGGTATCGGAACTCTTCTGCCCAGACAGCCGCGCGATGTCCGCTTCCATGAGCTGCCGCTTACTTAAATCGTCGCCCCGGTTGTCTGCCACCTCCCGGTTCAACCGCGCAATCTCCGCGGACAACGTTTCCAAACGCTTCGCATCGCTGCTCTGCTCCACCGAGATCCTTTGACCTATTTGTTCCATGTTATCTCGCGCGCCGACAATTGCGTTACTGGCGTGCTGCTCCACCCTCGCCGCCTGCGCCCGGGCTTCTCTACTATCGCTCTCCGCCGCTTCCAGACGCCCGCGCATCTCCGCCGCGAGGGATTCGCTTCGATTAAACATCTGCGTCAAAGCGTCCACTCTGCGCTCCAAAGCTTCGTTGGAGCCTTGTACCCCCAATCCATCCTCTTTGCGCGCCGCCTCCGCCACCGCGATCCTTCTTTCCAAATTGCGCACGCGAGACGCTTGCGCAGCGTTTTGCGACTCTGCAACGACCAATCGCTCCTCCAGGTCACGCGTGTTCCGGGAGGAAGGGCGACCGGGAGGCGGCGCCTCTCTCGAACCCGGGCGGTTGCTCCGGCTGGAAGAAGGGCGTTGCATTTGAACCGGCGCCGGTTGGAATCCCCTTTCTGCCAACTCGGGCGGTGTTGATGGGCCGCGAGGATTAACACCGCGCACGAAGACATCAATTGGGGGCAAGTTTTCGTACCGCGAGTCGGAGATAGGCTGGGCCGGTTGTTGGTTCACATTCACACCTGCGTTCAACCCAGCCCGTCCAGGAACATCAATTTCGCCCGTCAAAAGCAACTTTGGGGCGACGCTTCCCACCACGGGCGCGCGCGCTGGTTTATTTTCAAAACCCTTCGCGCCTTGTGCCGCAAACCCGGCGCCCGGGGGGCCGACATCAGGGGGGCCTGTGAGGGTATGGGTGTTGGAGGTGAGAAGGGTCAGTCGACGTTATCAATGCTTGGGTTGTGACTCGAGAAAGAGTAATATGACAGCTGTGTTTCGAATCTTGAATCTTGAAGTGCCAAATCGAGCCACGACACCAGTACGATTTGTGATTCGTCCCGAAACGGGGATCCCCGGGGACGTACGTGGCATGGGGAAGTTCCCCGGGAGGTTTGCGATCTGGCTCGGGCCTAGCGCGAACTGTCTGCGTTGCTGTTGCCTGCCCCCAGCACCAGGTGCACCTGCAAACAAGCCGAACATGTTGTCCCTGGGAACCGCCATGAGTGGCTCTTCCGTTGTTTATTCCGAGGGGTAAGACTTCAAATGCGCGGCCGACCGGTCGACGCGCGCGCAAGCTGGGACTAGAACCTCCGGGACGAGAACCGTAGCTCGCACGCGGAATACCTCGAACGCAAGGAACGCAACTGCGGCGACGCGCTCTGTGTGAGCTGCGCAACTACAGTCGAGAGGTGTGTCTCGGACTGATGACCCTGTCGGCGTTTTTCGTTGACTCCGAGAAAGAACTGAAGAGGGGAAAGAAAAAACGCACGTTTCCCTTCATCTGAACGGAAAATAGTCTAAAGAAATTGAGAAAGACTTTTTGAGATGTTGTTTCCCTTCAAAGCTACTACCATCCTCCCTAAAACCCTTGCGGAAACGACACCGTGGCGGTTTCCGTTCGCTCATGAGCTCCCTCTTTCCAGGTCATTTGCAACCGCATGGCCAGCGGTTTTGCAGAATACATCGCGTTGACCACGTTAAGAATTTGCGTCGCTTTGGAGTATGGGGAAATGTCACTCGCGCTCGCCGGCTCCAGCGCGAGGCTCATGGTTTTGGGCACAGCGGCTCTGCAGGTGAACCCGGTTAAAGTTTGCGGGGTGTCGTTGGCGTAGGTCGCTGTTATGGTCGTCGCACTAGGGTCACTGGAGTTGGGCTTGACGCACGAAAACGTGACTGACACACCGTTCGCGTTGAGCGCGGGTACAATCGTAGCGGGCGACACAACCGCAGCCATCGGGTCTTGCGACAAACCAGACATCGGATCTGCGACGTTAGACACACCGCCCAGCAAGTCCCCCATAGGGTCAGTGCTAGGTGATGCACTGAATGTACTAGCCGCACCCACACCCGTGTTGCCCATGCTCAAGCCTCCCATCAAGTCGGCCATGGGGTCCACTGAAGTTTGCGCTTGCAGCGTCGCAGCGAACCCGCCAACCGAAGCGCCGCCCATGAGCCCGGCGAGAGGATCAGCATTCGAATTAGGAAATTGTGACCCCCCCCCGATGCCTCCTCCCAGAAGGTCGCCAAGGAGATCAGCCCCAGATGAGGTAGAGGGGCCCACACCTCCCCCCACGTCGCCCCCAAGCAAGTCGCCCAGCAGATCGGCGTCAGAGGTGGATGCTGAGGTAGCTTTCGCGGTGTTGCCTGCATTCACCTTCGCGCCCGCCCCTCCCGTCACTCCCCCAACCTCGTCCCGGATCTTCATCAGCGGCATCCGCTCCAGCAGCGTCCCGGTGAACTGTGGCCCCTTGTCGAACACCGAGCAAAACTCCACCGCGCGTTGTTGCAGCTCCAGGTTCAAACTCCCGACGCTGGTTTGAATCGATTGTCGGCAAATTCCCGCTTGGCGCGGAAACCGCGCGGCGAGTTTCGTCAACGCCGTCGTGGCGACGCCTTTTACTGGGCCTGGGGTGTGCGTATCCAACACTAAAACTTTCAGAGTGTTGATGATATCTAGCTCACTCAGTACGAGAGCAGGTTCATCACTTAATCTCGTTCCAGAATCTAAGCCTTTGTCTCCAAACTCCCCCAGTACCCACGCCGACGTGGCTAACAATTGGAAGTGGTTTGAATTACTCTCATCATGCGCGGCTTTGAACAGCGAACGAGCGGCGTACCCTTGTAGTTCTGGTCGGTTACTCAGAAGACTCAAAAACACGCGGATCTCGTCGTTCGTGATGTACGATCCGCCTTTGATTAACAGGTCGATGAAGCTATCGACTCGCCACTTATCGTCGGGCGCGAATTGGGAAATCAACCCGGCGACGCGCTTAGCGACGTCCGCTTTGAACTCGACGTCCGCGACCTTTAAGTACTCCAACAGTTCTTTCAAAAGAACCTCGACGTTCCCGTGGTTCACCAAGCTATACACGAGCTGTAACGCAGACCGTCGAATCGTAATGTCGCTGTCCTTGACGCACTCCACGATCGTGCGTCTGTGTCTTTGCACGGCTTGCGCGTCGTGCTGCACAACCTTCGCCAACGCGTTCAACGCGACGTATCGCACGTTGTTATCCTTGTCCGCGAGGAATCGCCCGAGCACGTTCACCGCCAGCACCCGCAACCCCCCCACAGATTCCGTGCTCACGATCGTCCGCACGGCTTCGTACAGAATCGCGTTTCCCGCATTCTTGCCTGAGGTTATGTTACTCGCGACGTTGGCTAGGGTGTCGGAAATAGCATCCGAAGTTTCAGGATGGTTAGCCCCCAGCACGCCTAATAGTTTCAGCAACTTCACCTGCAAAAAAGGGTCGTGCTGCCCCCCCATGTCGTGCTCCGCGGAGTACGCGCCGTGAAGCAAGGCGCGCGTTATTTTGATAATCTCAGGAACCCTTTTTCGGAACCTGGTGAGCACAATTTCAGGGTCTAGGGAATCAGGCGTCTTGTCTCTCGTATCGACGCACAGCTGTAGGATTAACGTGACAGCCGCGAGTAGCACGCCGTGATGTCGGTCGCTCAATAAATTCTCAGCGCCGTCTAGAAACGACTCGGCGAGCTCGGGAACCTTTTTTACCACTCTAATTGCGCACAGGGCGGCTTTTTTTCTTACGTAGCTGTTTTTGGAGCTCAACAACCCAGCGACTTCGGGGGCCACGTCACGTGCCATCTCGCCCGTGCAGATGTTACCAAGCGCGCACAGCGCCAATCCCACGATGAAGTGGTTTTTGTGTCCCAGATCGTTCTTGATGGAGTTCGTCACTAGCATGGTTACTTCTTGCCGTTCGTCCAGAAGAATCATCAGGCCTAGGTAGCCGACTCGCTTTTCCGGAAATCCATTAGTTGCGATTAACTTGACACACTCCATCTGCCCGAAGTGCGTGGGGTACCCAAGCATGTGCATGTACATGAGCTTCGCCACGTTTCTGTGCCTTAAACTACTTTCATCCTCCTTCAGGGAACTGCGAATCGCCGCGCTCTCCTTGGCGATCAACGCGCGCTCCTCCGCGCTGGTCTTGCACTGGCGCACGGAACGAATCAGCTCCCTGTGTGGGGTTTCGGGGGGGGGATGGGTCAGGGGTCAGTGGGTGTCTTGGAGGATCCAATAGAGCGAAATCGGACGTTCCGCCCCTGTGCCCTAAATTCGCATCTCGAAGCGTCTTGCGTGGACGTTCGGGTCTTGTGGGGTGTGATTCAAAGCTTTGCGTACCTGAGACGTGTCATGGCGACCGCGGTGCCCTGTTCACAGGTGCACGCGGCGTAGAGCTCCCGCGGGAACGACCCTGCGCCGCGATCTGCACAGTGGCAAGAAATTGGGCGCGACTGAAGATATCGAACTGAGCCGCGGGCTCGGTTTCGTCAAAAGCGGCACCCAGATCATGTAACCGCTAAAACTTCGGTCGCGTGGGTCGCCGCGTCACACTAGGCGAGCGATGTTCGCCCATCGCGGGAAGGGAAGGGACAAAAGGGGGCTGACGGCTGGAAAGCCAGCGTGCACTCCGATGGGCGTGACACGGTGGTCCCACGGACGCGCGTGCGTTTGGTTCGCCATCGTGGTTTTCGTGTTGGCGTGCGTATCCTTGGACGGAGTTGGCGACTCTGGGTCGACTCGGGGATTGTTACGGGAGGCGTCGCAGGGTACCTCGATACACGCAGGGTACCGACAGCTCCTCGCGGCGGATTATGACGCGACTGCGGAACAAGGGGACTACGCTGGGGACTACACGGATGCGGTGGAGGAAGACGCGGTGGATTACGATGGCGAGGATGAATCTGTGGAGGAGGAGGAATCTCCGGAGGATGCATCTCCGGATGAATCTCCGGAGGCGGATGAATCGTCTCCTCCTTCACCAGCGCGCCTGAAAAAGGCGACGCCTCCCCCGAAACTATCGCCTAAACTGCAGTTTCCGCCGAAACAACCTCCGATCAAACCTTCGTGGCCTTCCGACACGAACGCGTCTTCGGTTGATGAAGAATCTAAAACGTCGAAAACGAAAAGCGCTGGTAATAAAGTCGTAAACGCGACAAAGGTGAAGCGAATAAAGGCGGCGAAGGCGGAGAAGGACACGAAAGAGGAAGAGGAAGAAGTTGTGTATACGTTTTCAGAAGAAGTATCGGAGCAAGAAGTCGTTTCACCAGCGGTGTCTACGTCTGAAGAAGTGTCTCCTTCTGTTGCTGAACGCGAAGGCAATGCGTCGCAAAAAGAATACGCCCCCCCGTCGCCGTTGAGCCAAGCCGAGTTCATGGCGCAGATGGAACAGGAGTGGAACTCGATCGGGGAGGAGGACGGGGACGATAGTGGCGAGGAAACGTCCAGTGAAAGCGAGGGCGAGGATAGTGTGAGTGCTGACGATGACGGCGAAGGTGATGAGGAGGAGACTGCTGGAGAGGAAGACGTGCCTGAATCGTTGGAGACCGAGGCGGATGCGTTCGCGGCGGCCATCGCGAGTGCGCAAAACAACGTAGAAGAAACAACCCAGGAGGAGCCTGAACAGAGTGAGGTATCTACGCAACAGCGTGAACAGTCTACGCAGCAGTTTATGCAGCAGATGCAGCGAAACTCTGACGAGACTGCTGAATTAGCAGAGTCTAAGACACGCGAAATTCGAAACGTGGGCGTGGCGTCTGACTTTTCCGAGCTCCCGAACGACCGGGATTCGCGGAGCCACAAAAAGTTTCTCGTCGGTTTCGGTTTGGTTTTTTCCACTGTTGCGTTCGCGGGAGTGGTGTACCACGCCAAGGTTCAAATCGACAACGCACGGCCGCACTCGTCACTGGAACTGGGTAGCGGGTCGTTCAAACGACCGATCTCGAGTGGGGTGCCCATCAAGTACGCCAAGCTGGGGGATAACGCAGAAGGTTCGAAGGCAAAAAATAAAAATACCAATCAATATAATCACCGAATTGGCGCGCCGCCTGCGACGCGTGGGCTTGACATTGGAGGCGGCACCGCGTTGTTCGGGGACCAAGGCTCGGGTCCGCGGGGGAAATCAAAGAACGCGCGGGAAACAACCAGGGAGGAGGATGATTTTTATGGGTGACGAGCGTCGAGGTAGATTTTAGGAAGTAGTTTGTGAGGACAACACGTCTCGCATAGTTTTTGCTTCAAGTCTTTTTACCGACGCATTCTGCGCAGTTTACTACCGGGGCAGTGTCTTCTCACCACCTCGTGCCGGCACCCAACGAACTCCCAGCAGTCATTTTTCACCTTGCCGTAGGGGCAGGGGGTGCAGACCACGCAGTTGCCTTTCTACTTGCCGTGAGGGCACCCCTTGCACACCACGCAGTTTCTTTTCTGCTTGCCGTGCGGGCAGGGGTTGCACGCCGCGCACTGGCTTTTCAGCTTGCCATGAGGGCAAGGGTTGCACGCCGCACACTGGCTTTTCACCTTGCCGTGGGGGCAGGGGGTGCACTCCGTGCAGTATTTCTTCACCTTGCCGTGGGGGCAACCGACGCACTCCGCGCAGCTCTGTTTCACCTTGCCGTGCGGGCAGGCGTTGCAGTACGCGTATAAGCGTTTCAACTTCCCGTGGTACCACGGGGTACAATCCTTGCACTCGTGTTTCCGCTTCCCGTGGGGGCACCGATTATATACCCGCATTATTCACCTCCGCGCGCACTTGCGTCTGCGCTCCAGACGCCACGACGTGGGAAGAGCGGAGTCGTAGCTTTTTGATCAGACGTGGTTTCCGACGTCCGAGGTTTTGCAGACATTAAATCACGTTATGTTCGAATTCAACATCGTGTCGAACACTTCGCGCGCGCGCAGGGCGCGCTGCCTTCGGGCACATCTCGCCGCAAGGGGAACAGGGACGTCGGCGCGGGACCTCGAATACTCTCCGTGGTGATAGTTGGCACTTGCGGAGACGTAGTGACGGGTGCTTGCGGGAGGTTGGACCGCTTGGACCGCGGTGCTTGAGTGGCGCGGCGCACTGAGATTTGGCCAAATCTCGGCTCTCAATCCCTCGCCACGCCACGCGGTCACCTCCATCCGCCTCGAGGCCTCGAGGCTTGACTCCCGGGAGTCGCCTCAGGTTCGGGTTGTCAACACGCCGCTGACGCCGCGCGTGATCGCCGCGCTGGCTTGGTCCTTGAGCTTCTCCAGCATCTGAGATTGGAACCCTTGAATTTGCCAATCAGCGGCGTTTTGGTCTTTCCCGATTGCCGCCTTCGCGTCGTCGCCCGACCTCCACGGCAGCGAGAACCCCCCAGACTCTTGGGCTTCCCGAACCGCTCAAAAAGGGAGGCCGCGGCCAGAGGACGCGCGCGTAAGACTGGGTCCGGTGTTGAACGAAAAATGAGGTTGCGGCGCGCGCCTTTCGCCGTCGCCGTTGCGCTGTTGGTGGTTGCGCATGTGCCGTTCGTTTGTGCATGGTCCGGGGAAAGCAGAAGGGGGGATCCCATCTACCAGGAGTTTCCGAGGAGAAGCCCGCCTCCTCCGATGCCCCCTAGCCCTCCTCCGCTGAACCCATCACCACCACCAAGACCGCCCCCGGCGCTGTCGCCACCGCCGCCATCGCCGTCGTCGCCGCCGATCCCGCCGTCGCCGCCCGAGCCACCCACTCCACCGCCACCGTGGCCTCCGCCGCCGCCCCCTAACCCGCCGCC
>MDSY01029149.1_pt1 | contig 23464 bp, 21 predicted proteins | sample 811131 | NCBI WGS metagenome assembly MDSY01 (sample SAMN05326643, study PRJNA326480) | marine metagenome | isolation source: seawater | place: Atlantic Ocean: South West | collected 2010 | reverse complement strand
TTAGAAAAAATAGAGGCATTATTGCCTTGGAATGTACCGCAGGATATTACGCAGAAGTAGGTGCTGATTTAAGTGCGCTTACGATGTAGATGCAGCTGTTGTGTCTTCTCAAGCAGGTTTTGCAATTTGGTCTGCGATGATGCCGGTCGAACGTGCACGTATCTTACAAAAAGCTGCACAAATATTACGTGAACGTAATGATGAACTGGCGCAGTTGGAAGTATTGGACACGGGTAAACCATTACAAGAAGCAAATTGTGTAGATATAGCATCTGGCGCTGATGTAATTGAATATTACGCAGGCCTTATTAGCGGTATGCAAGGTACCCAGCAAGACTTAGGTAAAGATGCCTTTTTTATGTCCCGTCGAGAGCCTTTAGGCGTATGTGCAGGCATTGGTGCATGGAATTATCCCATCCAAATTGCGTGTTGGAAGTCTGGGCCTTGCTTAGCAGCAGGTAACGCAATGGTATTTAAACCTTCCGAAGAAACCCCTTTAAGTGTGATGAAGTTGGCAGAAATCTATACTGAAGCAGGCGTGCCTGATGGTGTGTTTAACGTGGTGCAAGGTGATTACCGGGTAGGTCAGATGCTTACAGCCCATAAAGATATCGCAAAAGTATCTTTTACTGGCGAATCAGGCACTGGTAAGAAAATCATGGCAGATTCTGCGTCCAACCTTAAACAAGTGACTATGGAGCTGGGTGGTAAGTCGCCCATGTTGGTGTTTGATGACGCTAAGTTAGACAACGCGGTAGCAGGGACTATGTTAGCTAACTTTTATACCCAAGGAGAAGTATGCACCAATGGCACGCGCGTATTTGTGCAGGCGGGGGTATATGATGAATTTGTTGCTAAAGTAGTTGCCCGTGCCAACACCATTAAACTAGGAGATCCGCTTGATTTAGACACCCAAATGGGTGCCTTGATTAGTGATAAACACCTAGAAAAAGTGCTGAGCTACATTGAAGGTGCCAAACAAACGGGTGCCCAGTTAGTCTGTGGTGGCAAGCGCCATCACTGCCCAGCTACTAAAAATGGCTACTTTGTAGAACCTACAGTATTTGTGGATTGCACTGACGATATGGTTCACGTAAAAGAAGAAATATTTGGCCCAGTCATGTCTATCCTGAAGTTTACTGACGAAGACGAAGTTATCAGGCGTGCCAACGACACTGATTATGGTTTAGCTGCTGGCGTATTTAGCCAAGATATTAGCCGAGCACACCGAGTGATTAATCAGATGCAAGCTGGTATATGTTGGATTAACAGCTGGGGTGATTCACCGGCTGAAATGCCAGTGGGTGGTTACAAACAATCTGGTATTGGCCGAGAAAATGGCCCAGAAACACTACATAACTACACCCAAATAAAAAGCGTTTTTGTGCGCTTAGACGATTTAGTATCTCCCTATTAAGGCAGGCTTAAAAATGACCAAGAAATACGATTACATTATTGTTGGTGCGGGTTCTGCTGGTTGCGTGTTGGCCAACAGGCTAAGCCAAAGTGGCGAGCATCAGGTGCTTTTATTAGAAACTGGTGGTACCGATAAAAGTATCTTTATTCAAATGCCTACAGCTTTGTCGTATCCAATGAATTCAGACAAATACGCTTGGCAATTTCACAGCCAAGCTGAAACTGGGCTTGGTGGCCGCAACATGCATTGCCCACGTGGTAAAGTGTTGGGTGGTTCATCGTCTATTAATGGCATGGTATATGTGCGTGGCCACGCCATGGACTACGAGCAGTGGCAAGAACAAGGGGCAACAGGCTGGAATTACGCCGATTGTTTACCTTATTTTAAGCAAGCCGAAACTTGGCAAGGTGGAGAAGACGATTATCGTGGTGGCAGCGGTCCAATTACTGTTTGCGGGGGCAATAACATGCGTTTAAACCCCTTGTATAAAGCCTTTATTGATGCTGGCCAAGAAGCTGGATATCCATATACAAAAGACTACAACGGCGAGCAACAAGAAGGTTTTGGGGCCATGCACATGAATGTTAAAAATGGAGTACGTGCCAGTGCCAGTAATGCTCATTTACGCCGCGCCCTTAAGCGGCCTAATGTCACGTTGATAAAACGGGTGACGGCCCAAAAGGTGTTGTTTAATGATAAACATGCCACTGGTGTAGAATACCTGCAAGGCTCACAGCTTAAGCAAGTGCATGCTAATAAAGAAGTGATACTCAGTGCTGGTTCGGTAGGTTCACCACAATTATTGCAATTATCGGGTGTGGGCCCTGCCCAAGTATTGGCAGGCGCTAAGGTGCCTTTGTTGCTTGATCTACCAGGTGTCGGTGAAAACCTCCAAGATCACCTGGAAGTATACTTTCAGTATCGCTGTAAGCAACCCATCTCCCTTAATAGTAAGCTTGATTACTTTAATATGGGCTTAATAGGTGCTCGCTGGATACTCACTAAAACTGGGCTTGGGGCGACAAACCACTTTGAATCCTGTGGTTTTATTCGTTCGCGTGCGGGCCTTAAGTCGCCTAATATTCAATACCACTTCTTGCCAGCAGCCATGCGCTATGATGGTAATGCAGCCTTTGATGGTCATGGTTATCAGGTTCACGTGGGCCCTAATAAGCCCAGCAGCCGTGGCCATATCCGTATTGTGTCTAATAAAGCCTCTGACTCGCCACAAATACTGTTTAACTACATTACTACAGAACAAGACAAGCAAGATTGGCGAGACTGTATTCGTCTGACCCGAGAACTGCTTAACCAACCCACACTAGACCCGTTTAAAGGTGAAGAAATCCAGCCTGGTGCAAAAGTGCAAAGTGATGATGAAATTGATGCTTGGGTGCAAGACAACGTTGAAAGTGCATACCATCCATCATGTACCTGCAAAATAGGTGCTGATGATGATGCCATGGCAGTGCTAGACAACGAATGTAAGGTTCGTGGTTTAACAGGGCTAAGGGTAGTAGATTCTTCCATCTTTCCAGTCATTACTAACGGCAACTTAAATGCACCAACGATGATGGTGGCGGAAAAAGCAGCAGATTTAATCTTAGGTAACACACCTTTAGCACCCATTAATGCTAAGGTTTGGATCGCCGAAGGTTGGCAAGATCAGCAACGCACTGGCACCCCCGTGCGTAGCCTTGAAACAATGAAAGAATAATTTTTTTATTGGGTATCTAGGGATCAACAGCAAACGGAAAAGTCACGACAGGGAAAGGTGGTTGTATTACAATCTCTGGCTGCGCTTATCATAACGGGACACCTGCCAAGCTATGGCTGATCACGATTTATCCATTATTATTCCTGCCAAAGCCAGTGGTGGCTTCATTCACCACAAGGTAGACGCACTTTTAGGCTATTTACAGCAGCATTGGCACGGCCTATTTGAAGTGGTGGTGTGTGTTAATGGTGAGTTAGGTGACGTTAAAGAAACTCATGCGATGTTAGCAAAGAAGTTTGCTAGTAATCCACATGTCGTGTTGCATCAACACCTAGCTCCAGCAGGTAAGGGTGCCGCATTGCAGTCGGGTTTTTTAAAATCGCAGTATCCACTCATTGCATTTATTGATGCTGACCTGCCGTTTGACTTAGCCTTCTTAGGTCAAGCTGAAGAAGCGATTAACAACGGTTCAAGTTTGGTGGTAGGTAACCGCCGCCTGCCCACCAGCAGAGTGCACTTACCCACATCTTTACTGCCGTCGTTATTTAAACGGCATGTTCTTGGCATACTCTATAATAAAGCGGTTAGGTTGCTATTTGGTGTGCAGCAATCTGACACTCAGTGTGGCATCAAACTGATGACCCGAGAGTTTGCCACCAAACTTTTTTGCCAGTTAACCTGCCATGGCTTTTCTTACGATGTAGAAATGTTTTTATTAGCACAGGGCCAAGGTGACAAGGTGACTTCTGTGCCAGTGATCTTAATACACGACCATGGCCAATCTACTCTGCGCCTTGGCGGTGAGTTTATCCGTTCTGCCAGATCTTTAATGCACCTAAAATACAAAAAAAATTGTGGTGAATACCTGCCACGATCGCCTTTAAGTGTAAGCCAAAATGAATTGCTACAGATCACCTCTGATGACTGGGGTATTTCCCCAGCTGTTAACGAAGGGATGCTTAAGTTGGCGCAGCTGGGCGTTATTAAGCGTGTTTCTATTATGGCCAATAGCTTACATAAAGACTATTTACTTGATGAGTTAAAAGCTGTGCCGGGCATTAAACTAGGCTTGCACTTTAACTTAACAAACGGTGTACTGTTAGGTCAAAAAACTGGCCATCATCATGTTGATGGGCTGGCACAAACCAACTCTTTGTTGCATTTGATTAAAAAGAGTTGGTTTGGTTGTCGCAAACTGCCATCTGTTTTACTTGAAGATATTGCACATGAGTTCACCCTGCAAGTAACAACCCTACAACAGCAAGGTATAGCGTTAAGCTATTTTGACTCTCATCATCATGTGCATTTATTACCTGGCATTATTGACCGTATTGGTTCGCAAGCTAAAACCCTAGGTGTTGGTCATACTAGGTTGGTGCTAGATTGGGGTTTATTGGGTAAACCACAATTTTTGCTATGTTGGTTTTCTTTAACCGCAAAGCGTGCGGTGCACCGAGCGGGGTTGTCTTATCTACCATTCAAATACCCTGGGCGTAAGCAATTTGTGTTGCGTAACCAATGGCAACAGCAGTTGGCACAATTAACTCAAGCTACCGAAATAATTTGTCATCCGGCCACCCATGGAGACCTAACGCTGTTGCCACAAGAATACACAGACCATTACGATGGCGCACGGGTAGATGAGTTTTGGGCTTTATATAACTTGAGTCGTTAACTGGTGCGTGTTCAGGTGTTAGGTTGTGTTGCTAAGTAAAGCGATAGATAATCAGTCACTACTTGGCGGGCTAAGTCTGAATCTATACCCTGTGGGTTAAGAGCACCGCGCAACCAAATGCCATCAATCAGCGCTGCTATGGTAGTAGCAACTTGATGTGCTTGTGCGTGGGGCATACAACGCTTTAATTCAAATCTAAGATAAGACAGTAGGCGTTGTTCATTGACCCGCTGTAAGCGATTTAACGCAGGGTCATGCATGGCTTGTGCCCAAAATGCCAACCAAGTCTTAACCACTGCTTCATCTTGTTGATGGGTGCTAAAATTTTCTCCCACTATCGCTTCTATGCGTGCCACCATGTCGTCTTTAGGAACCTTGGCTAAACGAAAGTTTATACCGCTGGCAAGGTCTTTCAAAATACTGCGCATGGTGGCTTCTACTAGGCCACTTTTACCACCAAAATAGTGATTAATAATGCTGGGGGAAATACTAGCTTGCTGGCCAATTTTGGCCACCGAAGCGTTGAGAAACCCCACTTGATTGATCACGTCCATAGTGGCACGAATAAGTTGTGGGCGTCTGATTTCTGGCATGCCGACTTTTGGGATAATAAATACCTATTAGTTAATTGATCTAGTGAGCCACAGCCTTAGAAAATACTTGCATAATAACCACGCCAGCCAGAATAAAGCTAACCCCAATAACAGCAGGTGTATCCAGACGCTCGTTAAAGAACCAATGGCCAATCATCGAAATAAAAACAATGCCCATGCCCGACCAAACTGCATAAACCACACCGATTGGTAGTACTTTTAGTGCAAAAGTTAACAGATAAAAGGCCATCAAAAAGCACACGGCAACCGCTACAGAGGGCCATAACTTAGTAAACCCTGCAGACTGCTTAATAGCGGAAGTACCTACCACCTCAAACACCACAGCCAAAAATAGCAAAAACCAGCTTTTCATTACGAATCCTTGAATATGAAATACTTATGGCTGAACTTTAACTGATGCCGGGTTGCCATGCGAGACAATTAGCAATTGTCCAAAGACTTCTCTAAGGCTAAATAATTGTCGATACCATGGATGCGGTCTTGCGCGTGGTGATTAACGTAAATGACTGAGGTTTCCTTGGCTGCACAGATTTTTTCAATCAAGGCTAAAACCAATTGGCGGTTAATGTCGTCTAAACCTAAACAAGGCTCATCCAAAATTAACAATGGCGGGTGCTTAACCATGGCTCTAGCGATAAGTAATAATCGCTGGTCACCATAAGACAGCTTATTAAAAGGTTGGTCGCCGCGTTTTTGCATGCCCAATAAAGCCAGCCACTCATTGGCAATTTGCTTTTGCCGATCGGTACTCTTGCTGTACAAACCAATGGAATCGTAAAAGCCAGAAATAATAATGTTGCGTAAGCTAGTGCCTACTCTGTATTCCCACTGCAAAGCAGTAGAAACGTAACCTATGTGTTGTTTGATCTGCCAAATACTTTCGCCATTACCTCGCTGGTAACCAAATACAAAAATATCGTTGGTATAACACTGAGGGTGATCACCAGTGATGAGTGACAAAAGGGCGGTTTTACCGCTGCCGTTAGGGCCACTCAGTTGCCAATGTTGGTTAGGCTCAATGGTCCAGTCGAGGCCGTTAATCAACACCATATCGGTATACTTTACGCAAATATTAGTGAGTGTTACTAGAGGTTGTTGCAGGTTTAACGCTGGGGTTAGGTTATCTGTATCTGCAGCAGGCACTTTTAAGGCTGTAGTTTTTAGGTGTAATAATTGCTTTAGTTCGTCATAGGCTTGAGCGTCTGCGCAAGCTATTTGATAACGTAATTGACCCTGTTCCACGTATGCAATGTGGCTAATAAACTGGGGAATCTCATCAAAACGATTAAGTACCATAACCACCGGCGTATGCTTTACCACTTCAGCTAGGTGGTTTTGCAACATGGCATGGGTGGCGCTATCGAGGCCGTCAAAGGGCTCGTCTAAGATCAATAAATCGGCATCACAAGACAAGGCTCTAATAAGCATCACTTTGTGAGATTCACCCGTTGATAACTTACGAAAAGCGCGATCAAGTAGGTACTCTAACTTGAATTTTCGAATTAAACCCGTTGCTGTGGATGGGTTTATTTCATTGGTAAAAATAATTTCAGACACAGGCGTGCCCAGACTGATGACGTCAGTAATGTCGGCATCATCTTTTTTAAGTTCGGCTTGAATAAGTTCGGCTTGGGCCTCAAAGGATACCCAGCCAATGTTAGAAGGAAGGCCGCTAGTGCTGCCAGCTAGAATTTCTCCATAACCAGCTAACACTGCAGCAAGAGCAGATTTACCGGCGCCATTAGCACCAGTAATCAGCCAATGCTGGTGCTGCTCAATTTGCCAGTTAATGTTGTTAAGTTGAAAACCTTCATCAAACTCTACTGACAAATGGTGCAGCTGCATCATAAAAATCCCGCTTAAACGATCTTCTTCATATCTGCCATATGGCCCCGCAAAGTGGCACCAATAGCTTCTACAGGATGGCTACGTAGTGCTTCATTCACTTCGATCAAACGGGCGTTATCTACGCCGTTGTCGTCTGAAGAAAGGCCATGACCAATCACATCGGTGTCGATGTCTTGCATGAAGTCGCTCAACAAAGGCAAACAAGCGTGGTTGTACAAGTAACAGCCGTATTCTGCAGTATCAGAGATAGTGGCGTTCATTTCATACAACTTCTTACGCGCGATGGTATTAGCAATAAGAGGCGTTTCATGCAACGACTCGTAGTACGCAGAGTCTGCAATAATGCCTGCTGCAGTCATAGTTTCAAAAGCGAGCTCTACGCCAGCTTTAACCATAGCCACCATTAAAATACCATGGTCAAAATACTCTTGCTCAGAAATTTCCATATCACCAGCTGGAGTCTTTTCAAACGCAGTTTCACCAGTTTCTGCACGCCAGCCTAAAAGGTTAACGTCGTCGTTGGCCCAGTCTGCCATCATGGTGCGAGAGAAGGTGCCGTTAATGATGTCATCTTGATGCTTGTTGTACAAAGGACGCATGATGACTTTTAATTCTTCAGAAAGATCAAAGGCTTTGATCTTAGCTGGGTTAGAAAGGCGGTCTAGCATGTTGGTAACACCACCATACTTAAGCGCTTCAGTAATGGTTTCCCAGCCAAATTGAATCAGCTTAGAGGCATAACCAGCGTCCAGGCCTTTGTCGATCATCTTGTCAAAGCACAATAAAGAACCCGTTTGTAGCATGCCACAAAGGATGGTTTGCTCACCCATAAGGTCAGACTTTACTTCGGCAATAAAAGAAGACATCAATACCCCAGCCTTATGGCCGCCAGTACCTACGGCGTAAGCTTTAGCGAGTGCTAAACCGTGGCCTTGTGGATCATTATTTTCGTGTACTGCAATTAAAGTAGGTACGCCAAAACCACGTACATATTCAGCGCGTACTTCAGAACCTGGGCACTTAGGCGCAACCATAATAACGGTTAGGTCGTCACGGATCTTCATGCCTTCTTCGACAATGTTAAAGCCGTGTGAGTAAGACAAGCATGCACCTTGCTTCATTAGTGGCATAACGGCAGCAACTACAGGGGTGTGCTGCTTGTCTGGAGTGAGGTTAAGTACGATGTCTGCGGTAGGAATTAGTTGTTCGTAGGTGCCTACAGTAAAGCCATTCTCAGAGGCGTTCTTAAAAGACTGACGCTTCTCGTCGATAGCGGACTGGCGCAGGGTGTAAGACACATCTAAGCCGCTATCACGAAGGTTTAAGCCTTGGTTAAGACCTTGAGCGCCGCAGCCAATAATGACCATTTTTTTGCCCTTAAGGGCATCTACACCTTCAGTGAATTCGTTCATATGCATAAAGCGGCATTTGGCGAGTTGCGCAAGTTGTTCGCGCAAAGGCAAGGTATTAAAATAGTTATTAGACATGGGGTAGTCCTGTGGTTTTAAAATCTATAAGTTGAGTATGGTAAAGCTAGGGCTATAATACGCTCCGTTAGTGTTTTCGTAAATTGATATATTTGCTACATAGTGAGCCACATTTAGCAATATTGGTTTAAACTGTGCTAAAATCTAGCCCATGGACATTAAACACCTCAAACACTTCTTGGCCTTGGCAGAGAATTTACACTTTGGTAAAGCCAGTGCGGCGTGCCACATAAGTTTGTCTGCTTTGTCGCGCAATATAAGGCAATTAGAAGAGCAGCTCGGCGCATCATTATTCAACCGAGACAACCGCAGTGTGCAACTTACAAACCAAGGCCAAACCTTTGTAGCCTATGCCCGTTCAGCAGTAGGTGAATGGGATGCTATCTGTCATCAACTTAAAGATAGTAATGGTAAAACCCAACTCCAGGGCGAAGTGAGTTTGTATTGCTCTGTTACTGCGGTATACAGTTTGTTATTTGACCTGTTTCAGCGTTTTCGAAAAGATCACCCCAACATAGAAATTAAACTGCATACAGGCGACCCCGACCAAGGGATCACACACGTTATTTCTGGTGAAGAGGATCTGGCTATAGCGGCCAGGCCAAAGACTATACCTAGAGAATTGGCATTTAAACCGATCACTATATCTCCATTGGTATTTATAGGGCCAAAGGGCCAAAGTATGCCTAAACAATGGTCTCAAGTGCCTATGATTTTAGCCGAAGGTGGTTTGTCTCGACAGCGCACAGACGCATGGTTTAGAGCCATGGATGTGACCCCAAGAATTTATGCCCAAGTGGCAGGTAATGAAGCCATTGTCATTATGGTGAGCCTTGGTTTAGGCATCGGTGTGGTGCCGAAAATAGTATTAGACAATAGCCCCACTGTAGAGCGAATTCAAATACTTGATGTAAAACCACAGCTTGAAGCCTATGATGTAGGGCTGTTTGCTTTAAAAAAGAACCTCAAAAAACCCTTAGTTAGCGCTTTATGGCAACTAGTTGCGCAGGGTTCAGTTAATACAGACCACTAATAAAGACTTCCAACAAAGAGCATAAAGAGAGTAACAATGGACACCATTCATACTAGTAAACCCCAAGCAATGATTAATAAAATATTTTCCAGTGATAACACTGCTGGCGCAGCACCTGAGGTATTGCAGGCAATTATGGATGCAGGTATGGGTATTCAGCAGCCTTACGGCAATGATGACTATAGCCAGCAGGTTAAAAAGACTCTTGAAGCTATTTTTGAGTGCCCGCTGAACGTGTTTTTGGTAGCAACGGGGACCGCTGCCAACGCTTTGGCTTTGAGTGTTTTGACGCCGCCATGGGGCGCCGTATTGTGTCACCCAGAGAGCCACATTAATAATGATGAGTGTGGAGCGCCAGAATTCTTTACTAATGGAGCCAAGTTGGTTTTTGTGGATGGAGACCATAGTAAACTATGCCCCCAAAAACTAGCAGCCAAGGCAGCCCCCAATACTGCGGATGTACATTCGGTACAAGCCTCTGTAGTGAGCGTTAGCCAGACTACTGAAACAGGCAGTGTTTATAGCCTAGAAGAGTTATCTACGATAGGCCATATATGCAAAAAAAATGGCTTAAAGTTTCATATGGATGGTGCTCGTTTCACCAATGCTTTGGTGGCCTTGGATTGTTCCCCTGCCGCTATGACTTGGCAAGCTGGGGTAGACGTTTTGTCTTTTGGAGCGTCTAAAAATGGCACATTGGCAGTAGAAGCTATTATCTTATTTGACCAAACGTTAGCCCAAGAAATGTCGTTCAGGCGTAAACGATCTGGCCATCTAATGTCTAAGCTGAGTTTGATGTCTACCCAACTGTGCGCCTATCTAAAACAGGACTTATGGCTTAACAACGCTAGGCATGCCAATGCTATGGCGCTAAAGTTGGATCAAGGGTTACGCTCTATCAAAGGGGTAGAGATACAAGGCAACACCGTTTCAAATATGTTTTTTTGTAAGATGCCTAGGCCAATCATAGACGGATTACTTGATCAAGGATTCTATTTTTACAGCGACCGTTGGGATGAGAATGTGGTTCGTTTAGTCACCAGTTTCGCCACCAAAGAAGTGGATGTTGACCACTTTATTAGTGCGGCTAGGGAGTTGGAGTAAAAGCTTAGGACGGCTTTGCAGCAGCCGGGCTAAAAGACGTAAAAGGCTTATCCAGTGGTAAGCACCAAAGGGCAATTAAAGGCGTACTTATAGACTTCATGCCATGCATTACATCACTAGGGTTATACACCAAGCCACCTAGGCCTGGTGTATGCCAATGGCCGTTGTTTTGTCGCCACCGGCCTTCACTCAAAACAAGGTAGATTTCTTCTGGCTCGTGTTGGTGGTCGGGGTAGTCTAAGTCTGGTCGCATTAGGGTAACGCCTACAATCAAATCGTGCCGTACTTCTAAGCCTTTAGGGCCTATAATCTGGGCGTTAACATGGCCCGCCATAAAGCTTGGGTTGTTAGTTACTGGCCTTTGATACCAGGGTAGGTCATCTGCTAAGGCTGCAACGCTGTTAACTAAGTGTTGGCAGTGCTCAGGCAACGTGGTGTTAGTTTGCTGTATTTGAGCTAACAGATCAGGCAGGGGATTGGCTTTGTTAGCTTGAGGATTAATATCGCTTAGCGCACCCAGCCGTTCCATCACCGTGTTTGAGGTGGACAACCCACCAGCATCTAACTCACTAGAGGATTGCAATAATGACACTAGATGCTTTCGCAGATTAGTTAGTTTTACGTGGATACTTTTGTGATGTGGCATATTTTTCTACTTTATAGCCTCTTAACAACCATCCTCACACATTAAAAGTATGGGCTTTTATTGCTAAATTACTTATTTATTTGGCCTTAGGTCATAAAATTTATCAACAGCTACGAAAATTAATTATAAATACCTTTAATCCGATTAGTGCCAAATGCGGTGCCTAAAATATCAATACCGCCTTTAGCCGTAATCACATTTTCTGCCCCAGCCAGTGGTAAAAAAGAGATCGGTCTAACTCCCTTTAACCCTAGTAATTAATGAACACTCAATTTAGTGACCCTAATTTTTTAGCACAAGACTACAATAAACCAAATTAATTGATCAACTTATCAATATGGTCATGGCTTATTGATTTACGCCAATAGTGTTCATGTTAGCTATCCTGCTCGCCCCTGCGACTAAGTAATACTCCCCCTAAAATGAGAAATAAGCCAATGAATAGGGCTAAGGTCATTGCTTCACCGAATAATATCACGCCAAATAAAACGCTAAAAAGGGGCACCAGGTAACCCACTTGGGCGACAAAGGTATAGCCATATTGGCGAATTAGGTAAAAACGGACTAAAAAAGCTGCGCCTGTGGGTATTAAACCCAAATACACCAAAGCGATAATGGCGGTGCTAGACAAGTCGGAGCTTTGATTGGCTTGAGTAAAGGGATTTTCTAGTAACAGACTGGCTGGTATGGTGACGATGCAGCCTCCTATAAGTACACCAGCAGCCACCATGGCACTGCTCATGCCTGCCAGTCGTTTTACCATGGCGCCAGAAATAACGTAGGATGCTGCGGCAGCAATAATAGCCAACTGAGGTAACAAATCCCCAACACCCTTGGTGAAAGTGTTTAGGCCGATAACGCATAACACGCCAATAAAGCCCATCAAAAAGCCTATTGTTTTATAACGGGTTATGCGCTCATTGCTACTGGTAAAGTGAGTCAGAAGTATAGCAATGAGTGGGCCTGTGGCCATAAAAATTGCAGCTCTACCAGAATCTAATGTCTGCTCACCCCAGGGAATGAGCATAAACGGTAGGGCGCAGTTGAAAAAACCTATCAACAAAAAGCTCATCCATATTGAGGCAGATCGCGGTAACCGGTCGCCCTTCATTAAGGCGTAGGCTAACAACACTAGAGCAGCAATAACAATGCGCCCAGCCGCAATACTAACAGGCCCAAACCCTTCTAAAGCATATTTGATCGCTTGAAAAGATGACCCCCAAACTATGCCTTGCAAGGCTAATAAAGTATAGGCTTGAAGGTTTGGATTTTTAATCATTGGTGGTGCTTCATTTGGAGAGCTTTGTGGTAGTGATGTTGGGCATTACCAATAATATTTTCAACCTTACAGCTCCACTGCATGAGTTGCACATCTTGGCCGTGGCCCATGATAATTTGTAAACCTAGCGGCATGTTATAATCATCCATCCCGCAAGGCAGAGTAGCGGCACAAAGGTATTGTAAATTGGCCACTTGGGTATTGCGTAGGGTCTTGAAATTACGCTCTTTGTATTGGGACATATTGGTGGCTACATAGGCCAAGGTTGGTGCACTTATGGGGCAGGTAGGGCACACCGCAAAGTCTACCTTTTCTAGAACAGCCTCTGCAGCTTTATTAAAGGTCTGTATGAGCGCATTTTTTTCAGCGACTTGAGCCGGGGCGTTAGCTAGGTCTAAGTCGGTAAGATGGGCAAAGCGCATTTTGGTGCTAGGTGCTAATTGATCAAACCAAGGCTTTCGGTCTTTGGCTTTTATAAATGCTGGAAACTCCAGAGCAGACAAACCGCCTTGTAAAAACAGCTGGTATGTTTCTCCAAGGTAAGGCCAATCTAATGCTACTAAAGTTGCACCAGCAGCTTGAAGCTGCGCCAATGCAGCTAATACCTTGGTGTCGATACTCCCTTCACAACCTTCAAATAGTGCTGTGATAACGCCAATACGAACACCTTCCATAGGTTTATCCCTAGTTTGGTCTATAGGCATATTTTGTTCAATAAAGGTCATGGGATCATCACGGGTGGCTGGGTCTAATACTGCAAACCCCCACAGTGCATCGGCAGCACTTAAGGCCAAAAGGCCTGCGGTATCGACACTGGGCGCTAGTGGCACAATGCCGTCTTTTTCCCACCTTAATGCACTTGTTTTAAGGCCAAAGGTACCGCAGAATGCCGCTGGAACACGCACCGAACCAGAGGTGTCTGAACCTAAGGCTAATTGGCAGGCTCCCATCCATAACGATACTGGTGCACCCGAACTAGAGCCACCAGGCACCCGGTGTTGTTGCGTATCAAATGGGTTTACTGGCACGGGCCAATGGGGATTAGTGCCAAGCCCGCCAAAGGCAAACTCTACCGTGTGGGTTTTACCACAAATATGTGCACCTGCATCGGTTAAGCGTTTAACCAAGGTACCTGAGGTATCAAATTCTTTTAGCGCCAAAGGTGAACCAGCATAGGTGTCAAAGCCAGTGACTGCATAAAGATCTTTAACCGACACACATACGCCAGCCAACAGTCCCTTAGGTGCTATAGGTGGTGGCTTTCCGATAGCTCTAAAAGCCTTTAGTTGCGGTTGATGTTGGTGCAATTTGCTGTAGGCGTCATCGATTAGAGCTAGGATAGATGTTTTATTCTGCCCCACTAACTTGTGAATGTATTTGATAGTGAAGATGGGGTTGCTAGTCATAAGTAAGTTACCCGCATTTGTGTACGTACTTGTTTTTTGTTTAAGGTTTGCATCGCAGGTGGGCCCAAGCAGCGCCCAGGCGACTGTGCTGTTGCTAAAAAACTACCACTTGTCGGTATGCTGAATAAATATTTGACATCGCTGCTTATCGCTGATCATAGGTGCTCCTTGGGTGTCTGTAAAAACCATCGTTGCAATTTTCATGGGCTTAGCTTGCTAACATCCACTAAGGCGTAGGTAATGTACTGCGGTGGCGTTGCTCTCTAAACAAAACGTAAAGTCCGGCTGTAACGACAATGGCTGAACCGAGCAGCATATAGTTATCTACCTCTTCATTAAGAATAAATACGCCTACTAACATCGCAAACAATAAGCGTGTATAGCGCAATGGGCTAATGACAGATATTTCGCCTGAACGCATGGCTTTAGTGGCATAGTAGCTGCCACCTGAAGAAAATATAATCATCCCTAGCAGATAGCCAGCCGCTTCAAGAGAGGGTGTTTTAGTGCCTCCAAACCACATCATAACTAAGCCAATAAGCACAAATGTCATGGCACCGTATAGAGCTAACACAGCAGCAGAAATAGTTACAGGTGACAAGCGTGAACCTACATCGCGCATGGACATACCAATGACTGCCAGCACTGCGTATATAGAGAACACATCAAAGCTGTCTAAACCGGGCCTAATTATAAGCAACACTCCAGCAAAGCCAATAACTACTGCAAAAAGGCGATGGATACCTACTTTTTCACCCAAAAAAATGAATGAAATTAAGGTCATCAAAAGAGGCAGGGTTTGTAATATGGCTGCCACGGAAGTAAAAGCAGAGTGGATGAGTGCCAGAAAAATGAATATTACCGCAACAGCTTCGCCTACTGTTCGCATTAATACTGCTGGTATAAAAAATTGACGTGTTAATACTGTTTCTTGTTTACGTTTGGCGATGGACCAAAATAGGGTGCAGCAGCCTAAACCTAAAATGAACATTACTTGCCCTGTGGGTAGCAACTCACAAGCCCATTTTAATGTCAGGTCTGCTAGGGTGAATGATGCCATGGACAAGGTCATGTAAAGCATGCCGGTAAGGTTTTTTGAAGAGCTAGGCATAGGGCAATCTTGGACGGAAAAAAGAGCGACTACTATAACTATTTTTTTAAGGGATGGCACTAGTTAGAACTAACACTTTGCAGACTGAAGCTTTGTTGTCAGACAGAGTACTTTTGGTTGGATTGGCGGTTTATTAGATGCCAATGTATGTGATTTAAATGGTTAACACAATTAATTCAGAAAGTGTGCTGGCATTAATTAAGCCCCAGATAGTAGTTTTGCCAACAACTGGTATTGAAGAGACTCTAGCAATTTATTAAATAGTTTCATCACCACTCATAGCAGCCTCTAAACGTTCTCGTAATAACTCCACACGACTGCGGTTAGCACCCATGTCAGATTTACCAACACGAGAAGCACTTTTTACTTGTACTTGCTTTTTCGTAGGATCAAACAGTAACTCTACATCGTCGATGAAGCCCATTAAAGGGCTTGTGAACTGGTAGTGCCTATAGCGTTCATATTCCGTTATTAATATGGCTTGGGGCATTTCACCAACAACCTTGCTAAGCATTAACCATGCTAATTCTTCTGTGTCATGGGTGTTAAGAGGCGCTATGTATTTCTTTTTCTGAGTGGTTTGACTACTGACACAATTTGGATTGCTGCCACACTCAGAAAAGCCACCATTAACTAAGCCAAGGCTCTGTGGGTGGGAGTATTCTGCGCTATACCAGCGAGAGCAAATAATCGTTACCATCACTAACACCATCAATGTGACTAAGCTGACGATAACCAATCGCTTATGTTTCATATCTGTCTCTTCATATTAGAGCGTCTAAGGCTGGTATTGTCATTTATAATAATAAAATTTGCTACTTACTATTAGCTCTGGCGTGAAAAATAAAACCAATTGAATTCATCAATAATTGAGCCCCCAGTATTGATGTAATACCGGTTGGGTCGTAAGGGGGGGCTATTTCAACCAGATCTATACCCACTATGTTGCCACCATTACGTACAGCAACCGCCTGAATAATTTCCAGCACTTCGTAATACTGAAAGCCACCATGACTAGGTGTACCAGTACCAGGTGCTATTGAAGGGTCAAAGCCATCGATATCAATAGTAATATAATAAGACTCAGCATCTGGAATTAGATCAACTACGCCTTGCGTACCCAGTCGTCGTACGTCACGTACTGATAAAATATTAGAACCAGCAGCACGTGCAGCATCATAATCAGATCGATTTGATGAGGAAACATTACGGATACCCATCTGTGTCATGCCAGTAATATGGTTCATTTCTGAGGCACGCCTTAGTGGATTGCCGTGCCCATAACGCACACCATGACGCTCATCAACAAAATCAAGATGCGCATCAAAATGCAAAATATGGATGGGCCCCATGTCGGCAAAGGCTTCAATAATTGGTGCATGTACAGAGTGGTCTCCTCCGATGGATACAGGCATTGCACCACTTTGGAGGATCTTCCTTACGGCTGCATAGGTATTGCTGTGGCTTTTTTCCATATTAGTATGAACAATATCAACATCACCAACGTCTACAATACGACATTGATCTTGCGAGAGGTAAAGTTTGTCGTCTTCAAAATCATAAGCCCCACCATGCCCAAACGAAAACAAAGTTGAAGCCTCACGCACACCGCGTGGTCCAAATCTGGCTCCAGGTCGCCATTGAGTTCCCATATCGTTTGGCACACCCAAAATAGCTACATCGGCATCAATATTATCCCAGTCGGTACAAACGGGTGACTTGGCAAAAGTACAATGCCCTACAAAAGGTAAGTTTAATCGACCTGTATCGTAATCATTCGCCATTGTCTTTGCTCTTTAAATAGTTTCAAGCTCACTGTAAAAGAAATTAAATATTGATATAATAATGATAAACCTATATAAACATCGGTATAAGCCGAATTAAATTATGCAGCAAGTCAGCGATATTGACCTTAGATTGTTACAGGTATTCCTTACTATAGTAAGGTGTGGCAGCTTCGCTGCCGCTCAACCCATACTCAATATTGGCCAGCCAACCATTAGCGAACATATGAATAAGCTAGAATCGCGTGTGGGTGCAAGACTGTGTGAGCGCGGACGTGGCGGATTTAGGCTCACTGAATCAGGACGGCAAGTGCACCAAGCAGCGCTGCGCTTATTCAATTCAATTGAGGATTTTCGCCATGAAGTCAGTGATATAGACAAGCAGCTTCGTGGTACATTAAACATTGGCATGATCGACAATACGATTACTAATATGGATTCGCCATTACCCTCAGCCATTAGTCGCTTTAACCAGCGTGGCCGAGATGTGCAGATCCACATTGAGGTAAAGCCACCGTTAGAATTAGAACAAAGCGTTTTGCATGGACGCATACATGCCGCCACTGGACCCTATCCAGTCCATATATCAGGTCTAGACTACCGCCCAGTATTCGAAGAAAAACAACTGTTGTATTGCAGTAAAAACCACCCCTTTGCTAGCCTTTTAAGGCTTGATGCCAAAACAATCCGAGACGCTCGTATAGTGGCGCGAGGATATATGCATGCTGTTGATTTAAAAGTGCTTGGTGTCAGCTCATCAGCCGCACTAATCGATAATGTAGAGGCTCAGGCTATGCTTATTCTTACTGGACAATACATCGGTTTTTTGCCGTCACACTACGCTAAACAATGGGTTGTTAAGAACGAGTTAATAACATTAATGCCGGAGAAGTTTCACTATTCTTCAAGTATGGAGTTAATTGTTAAATCCGGTGGGTTCCGATCTCAGGTATTGCAGGCATTTTTAGATGAGCTGTAAATATAAATAGCAGCCAACCAACTTTGTCACTACTTGCTAAGCGAGAACGAGGTGTCTGCCAACCTTTTGTGTATTTCGCCAACTTAGTCTAGTTTTAAGCTGAAGTTTTAGTGAGTATCATTATAACAGGCTTTCAAAAGTATCGATCTAAAGTTAACTTAATGTAGTCGTCTTGAGCAAAAATTGAAGCAGGATCGTTACTATTCGCTGTAGAAAATGCTCTGGCTTCGACAGACACTTTCAAGTCATCCCCAATGCGACGGTTGCCAGTAACTGAAATACTACTGGTGTGGAAATCTAAGTCATAAATTACACCTGCTAGTATGGTTGTACTTTGAGTATTATTTAGATCAAACCTTGCGCCAATACCGACATCGTTTTGCATGACACTATTGGCTTGTTTACCTCGTTGATCTTTGCCATATTCAAAAAGAACCCCTAAATCTGTAGCAGATTCTTGCACACCATAAAATGTGTACTCCACACCAAGTTGACTGGCCCAATAATTTTTAATGGCATTAGCCTAATAGATGACCTCACCTTTCCACAGCCAACTATCCATTATCGCTTGACCGTCTAACCCTAATTGTTCCATTTGTTGATAGTGTGCGCTTAATCCATTAATGCCATTATGCGCTATAGCTTTGTATTGCGGTGTGCGATCAGTGCCTCTGTACCAGTGGGCACCCATGTCATAGATATCGAAGGAATGGCTCCAGCGCGCAGCTAGATCTATATGTTTGTCATTGTCTAAGGCTTCATAGGTGGTGGTATCACTATCAACCACTAAGCTTGCTCTAAATCTACCATTAATACCTGCAGAGGTTCGCTCTCTAAACCCTGGTAAAACGTAAAGGTCTACAATGCCCCAATTGTTCACTAAAGAGAGGTTAACCATGGGCTGGCCAAGCTTGTGGGCTTTATCTAAGCCTTCAACAGTGTCTTTTTGGTTGATGATATCAACAATGTTTTGAAATTCTGTCACCCCCCAAAATACGCTACGAACACCACTTCTCAGCTCCCAGTTATCGTTGTAGTGTTGCCAACTTAGCTCTCAAATATCGGTGTGAGTTCGTTCAGAATCGCGCTGGTCTTTTCTAAAAAAAGGCTTAAATGTTAAGTTATCTTGCTGGTCATTCCATTCCCAATACAGTTCAGGTTCAACCGAAAATGAAAGGTTAGTGCGGTAGTCTTGATTAAAAAACTGACCGTCGTGAGCATACAGCGTTGCTTCGGTACTTATTTTTCCAGTGGCTTCAAAGAATAGCTCATCGGCTGAAGCAGGTTGCATAAGTAACCCGCAGCCAATCCCTATCCATAGTATCTTGTTCATCTTAACGTGCTCGTTTTAGAGTGTTTTTGTTAAAATCTGAGTCTGATAAGCCATTACCAAACTGGTATTGGTTATAGCTTAAATCCGTACTTTTTTTAGATTGGTGATTAACCATCTTTATTGAACTGGGCCGCCAGAATGTACCCTTATATTGTTGGTATTGTTCAGTCGTTAGCGTTTTAAGTAAGCTGTTTTTGCGATCATAAAAATCTGTTTTTAGTGTGCGATATTCTGCTTTATCTATCCAGACTATGCGTTTTGTGTAGCCTGAGTTCTTATCTGTTGGATATTGCTCTAAAACAAAACATGTACCGATAGAACATGCCTCTTCCTTAATAAGTTTGTAGTTATACTTGTCGATTTCAAAAGATGACAGATCCTCAAAGGAAAACTCGGACCCCATAAAAGGCCCCGACTTATTCCGAGAAGCGATGCGTTTAACACGCTTAAGAGCAGGCAAATACAGCCATTGATCATCGGCACCAGAAGTGTGCGAAAAGCTAAGGAAAGCAGTTCCTTTTACATCTCTAGGGCGATCAAAAATACTTAAGCTTTTGTCACCGTCGTTAGCGACTTCTAGCACTTGCATTCTAATTTCGCGGACACTTTCTTGGCCGTTCTTGTTACGCAACACCATATTCATTGATGCTGTCATATCTACCCAGCCTTCATCACGTGCCTTGGCTTCCTTAGCGATAGCTAGGCCCTGATCTTCAGCAGTTGCTGCAAAAGCTGCAGAGGCGTTTAATACCAAAACTGAGCCTGTAATAATTAAAGTTGTTAAAAGTTTAATTGTCATTTTTTGCATTTCCCTTAGCAATGTTTAAGTTTGTGTGGCAGTCAGGTGAATAGGGATTGTTACTTCTTTTTCACCATCTAATAGCATTAATAACGGTGGTAGGAATAAAAAATCTACAATTAAAGCCACCGCAATGGTCACTGCTGTCAAAAGACCCATGTGTGCATTGAGTGAAAATGTTGATTGCGCCAGTACCATGAAACCAGCAACAAGCACTAATGTAGTGATCCAAAGGGCTCTTCCCACACTACTAAAGGCATATTTAACTGCGTCTTCAGAATTTTTACCGTACTTATCTCTGGCGTGCTTATACTTTGTTAAAAAATGTACAGTATCATCAACAACAATCCCTAATGTCATACCTGCAACTACCGATAGTGCTAAGCCAATCTGGCCATCGATAAAATACCATAGACCAAAACCTACAGATGCTGGGATGAGGTTGGGAAGTAAGCTGATGACGCCATAGCGTATGGAGCGCAAAGCAAAGGCGAGTAACAATGAAATAAGGATCAAAGCCACTGTTGTGCCAAATAGCATGCTAATGATATTTTTTTGACCAATGTGTGCGAACATTAATGTTGGGCTAGAGATAGACACTTGGTAGTCTGGCGCATTTTTAGCAAACCATTGGTACATGTTCTGTTCTAGTTCAATTTGTTGAACGGAAGTCAAATTCTTAAATGTACCAATAACTCGGGTAGAAGATTTATCAACGTTTAGCTGATTATTTAAATCTAAACCGTACGGCAGAGACATTTCATACAGTAATAAATACTGAGCAGATAAATCCCTTTGTTCTGGTAATTTATAAAATGCTGGATCGTCAGCGTGCATATTCTTATTCAAACGTTTGAGTACGTCAGAGATAGTGCTCACGTGGTCAGTAACCTGTTTAGCTCGCAACCATTCACTAAAATCACCCACAGTGCTGAGGAATTTAGGGTCATTAATACCACTGCTGACCCTGCTGTCTATAGAAACTTCTATTGATGATAAACCCGATAGATTATCTTCCATAAAATCAGTTGCAGCACGAAATGGCACTGTTTTATCAAAATATTCTACAAAATTATCATCCAGTTTGTTTTGTGGCAGAAAACTAGCTAAAGAAACAATGATGACAGCTGTTGTAGGTAATAAAATCTTACGTTTTTTTATCACAAACTCAGCAAACTTTTCCATTATTCCATAGTTACTTTCTGGGGATACTTTGCTGGCCTTAACTGGCAGTAGGATCAACAAGGCAGGGAAGACTGTAATGAGAGAAGGCAAAAGCTAGCATTACGCCTATCGCAACCATATTGCCTAAATCACGAAATGGCGGTGAATCTGAGAAATTCATACTCATAAAGCCAATTGCGGTAGTGATACTGGTGAGCAATATAGGCTTAAAGTTCACTCTTAAGCTTTCCTGAAGCGCTTCTTTTTTCGCTTTGCCTTGACGCATTTCAAAGTAGTAACTGGTTAGTATGTGTATACAATCTGCTACTGCCAAGGTCATTATCATGGTGGGGGCACTAACAGACGGGCCTGTTAAGTAAAAACCAAACCAACCAACAGCACCCATAGTACCTGCAATGCTAAAGAAAACCACCACCAAGGTTGCGAAAGTGCCACTAAAACTACGTAATAATAACACCATGATTAGCAATACAACGCCGAACATAGCAGGTACTAAAGTACTACTATCTGATATCGATGTTTCAGTAAATGTGGTGTTCATCATGACCATACCCGTGAGCTGGACATTAATATTAGGAAATTTTTCCTCAAACTGTGTTTTTATTTCACGTACTTTAGCTGAAACCTCTGGAATCTCTGTAATCGGATCAATTCCTGGGAACTGATTGGTGACGTTAACAATTGAGACATGGCCAGACTTAGAGACTATTTTATTTAATAATAAAGGATCATTTGTGGCGATTTCTTTCAGCCTAGGCATATCAGCTGGCGTTAAATTATCTGGATTTAATACTAAATCTTCGACTATTAAATCATCCTCTTCTGCGATGGTGTACTGAAAGTTTGAAATAGAATCAACGCGGGTAGAATAGGGCACCTGCCATGACTCAGTCGTTAACCAATAAACTGCTGCAAGGTTTTCTTTGGTAAAAATATCACCATTTTTAGGCTCTAGAATAAATGCTACATTATCACTTTTTGAGTAAATTTCTTGAACAGACTCAAAAGCAGTTAATTGTGGGTTCCCTTCACTAAAAAAAACCTTGTAGTCACCTTTAAAAATTAAATTTTTAGCACCATAAGCCGTACTTAACACAAGTATTATTGATATCAATAATACAATCCATGGCCTGTTAAGTGAAAAGTTATAGATCCGGTCTCTCATGTGTTGCCCAATTAAATGTTGATTAACTTATTTTTAAGTGCCGCTAAGCGGCTAATTTTTTCCATCTCTGGTACGAAAATTTCATCTTTCATTCTCTGAACAGATTTTTCCCAATCAAAGTGTTTAGCTAAGGGCTGCCAGGCTATACCGTCGTGGACTAAATTTACGCCGTTCACCATTTCTCTTTCCACATTGAGCTTTGAGCGTATGGTGCAAGAATTGTGATCACCCATTAACAACAGCTGTGTACCAAAATCAACACTCCAACAGGCGAATACAAATTGCTCTATTTGCATACCTTCAGGTAGTACACATTCGCCAGCATCAACAGATGCTTGAACGTGAGCAAAGACAGGGGAGAGTATTGCAAGTTCGATATTTTGGTGCTGTTGACGCCGAAACTCAGATGCTTTGCTGGTGCTACTAGCGGTTTTAACAGTCACTCCAATCATAAAATCTTGTGGGTTGGCTTGTGCATTTAATAAAGAGCCAACATGCACAGCAAGCGCTTTCTCACGGCTATTGCCATTAAAGGTGAGTGCCCTAGTAAAAACTGAGGCTATTTGTGTCATGTGGGCATTGCATAAAGCCAAGATAATATCTTCTTTGCCAGTGAAATGGTTATAGACAGTGCCTTTTGAGTAAGGTAGTTTTTTAACTAGCTTATCGATGGTCAGAGACACTTCACCTTCACTGCGGATCATTTCTTTGGCACAGTTGAGTATTTCTTGCTCTCTGGCGTCTTTGTCTTCGTGGCTAAACAACTTGGGGCTCATAATAACAAATCTTTATTGACGATTCGTCAAATATAGACTTTTGCAATCTTGATGTAAAGTAACAACAGCTTTATTTTGACGAAGCGTCATGTTTTATTGATGGACA
>MDSY01017208.1_pt1 | contig 23480 bp, 18 predicted proteins | sample 811131 | NCBI WGS metagenome assembly MDSY01 (sample SAMN05326643, study PRJNA326480) | marine metagenome | isolation source: seawater | place: Atlantic Ocean: South West | collected 2010 | reverse complement strand
GGAAAATTGCGCCGGAGATCCTGGAGAGGAGCGTGAAGTGCGCGCGTCCAAAGCCTTGCCAACTTCACGAGCAGACCGATCAATTGAGCCTATTAAAAATTATCCCCATGAGTCATTTTGACCAGAGCGGTCTTTCAAAGTTTGGGGATAAATGGGGATATTTATCCCAATTTATCCCCGAATAACCACGAGGCACTAGCTAGCCTATCATCTTACACACCTATCACCGTAATTCCTTTTTCATCAAGTACCTCCTGTCCAGGTAGAACCACGGGTCTTCTGACACAATTTCATACCCGAGTTTCTCGTACAGTGATTTAGCGCCAGGGTTGTCGATGTTGACGTGCAGCCACATCTCTGAGAACCCCCAGAGCTTGGTTAAACGTTCGGAGTATAAAATAACCGCCGTCGCGATGCCGCTCCGCCGCGCTTCAGGCGCCACCGCCATGTTCGCCAGGTAGCTCCGGTACGTTTTCGAAGTCGGAAACGGAGGAGGGAACGCGGAATCCGGGACGCACACCTGGAGCGTCGCGCTGGCGATGAGCTCGCGGTTGATTTGATCGTTTGCTTTTTCCGAAATAGATACCTCACCAATTTTCATGAATTTCTTTTTCCCCGAGTTTACATCTTCCGGCATGGACACCAATCCGGTACTAACCCCCCCCTCCACCACCCCGTCCGCGACGAGCTGGATCCACTGCCTGGCTCTCTGGCGTTTCACCTGCTCTGGGGTTACATTTGTTTCTCGTTTACTTTCTTCAACCGCGATTTCAATCTCGTCGCTAATGCGTAATCGCATCTCTGTCAATTGTTCCGTCGTCAACGAATCGACAGATGTCCGCGTGCGTTGCAAAGATTGAAGCTCCCGTGCCGTGGCCCTGGCTTTAATCCGTCCAAACTCCTGGTGCGCTTGGTTCTTCGCCCGTGTTTTCTCTCGCATGTTCCGCGTAATAACCGAGTTCAAGTCTTTGATCATCGCAGTTTCGTATCGCGATTCTAAAAAGTCCCCAACCTGTAGCATGATAGGATCGTCCGCTCCATCCGGCATCGGCACCGCAACCTCCTTGAACACCGCGGCGCATAGGGTGCATATCCGAGGGATCTCGGTTTCGCCCCGTAACACTCGTACCCTAACGTCGGTAGCGCCGGGCGGCACGTAGTCATCGTTTTCAGTAGACCCTTCAGAGGTCGTGCCACTCTCGTTGCTCGTCGGCACCGCGTTTCGTGCGTGCGTGCCTAACCGTACGGGAGTAAATGACGATGATCGCCGCGACGGGGACAGCCTACGTGTTGGTTGGTTCGACGCACTGGATGTCGATCCAGGGGAAGATCGTGACGTCCATGCGCGCGTGATTAGTGCCAGGGATGACATCGCGGCGAACGCGCCGTCGTGAGTGCACGATGGGTGGGGGTGAAGTCCTTTTCCTTGGATCAGCAGCTGCAAGTTTCGTCTCGACACAGCTCGACTCTCGGAACGACACGTAGGCTGTCGTGGTGGAAGTGACTCCACGGCCACTCCTAGACGCGCTGCGACCGACTACGCACCCTCTGACCGTTCGGTGAACGCGCACGTCACGAAAGTGGAGGTGTGATGACTGGTGTCATGCGTCTCGCCGGCCCGGTCGGGGTTGTAGAAGGTGTGCGCAGACCCGGTGCCACGCGTCGTGCCACGACGTGCCGAAATGTCACGCACGGTGCTGGTCGTGGTGCTGGTCGTTCTATGTCGCACCCGCGCGCCGCGCTCGTGTCTCGAGGCACAGGCGGTGCTGTAGGCAGTAGCGGTAGTGTACACCTACACAGTAGACACACAACCTCCACCAAGCGCGACACACGCACTCGCAGTGCTGGCGATGAGGAGCCATCCACGAATGACACCATTGAAGATGATGACAGCATCAAGTTGGATCCATCAGCCTCGACGTCTACAATACCCCTTCCCGGCGCCGAGGTCGACCTGGACCTATTGCTAGACCGGTTCAAGAAAGTAGCGTTACCGTTCTGGACTGAGGCAGGCGGGGAGAGTACAAACGCCAAGTGGTTACTCGCTGGAGTTGTCGCGTTGACGTTGGGCACCACCGGCTTGTCCGTCGTGTTCAATTTCCTAGGTACGTACCCGCCACAAAATCCTGTTCGCCTTTTAACGCGTAGTGAGGGTTGTTTCTGACGGATTTTCACGTAATCCTGTGAGGATTCCTCACCATCCCAATGTACTGACCCTGACCCTCTTCGCAGGCCGAGATTTCTACAACGCAATCGCGGAGAAGCAACCCGAGGAGTTCGATCGCTTACTAAAAACCTACATCGCGGTTATCGCGGGCGCCATCCCGGTGTTCGTCATGAGGGACTACTACCAAAGCGTGTTAACGTTAAAGTGGCGAGCCTGGATGACCGAGAGTTATGTGGGCAAGTACTTAGATAAGCGAAACTTTTACCACATTCAAACCGGATCGATAATCGATAACCCGGATCAAAGAATAGTGGACGACATCGCGAACTTCACGAGTACTAGTCTCGGGTTAGGCTTTACCATATTAAACGCAGGAATTGACTTAATTTCGTTTAGTGGGATTTTGTTAGGGATATATAAACCCCTAGTGGGTGTGTTAGTGGTGTACTCGATCGGAGGTACTTTGATATCCGCGAAACTAGGCCAACCCCTAGTCGGCCTTAACTTCAAACAAGAAAACAAAGAAGCGGATTTTCGGTACGGGTTAGTGCGAGTCCGAGAAAACGCCGAGAGTATCGCGTTTTACCAAGGCGAAGCGGCTGAGAATTCGAATCTAAGGAGTAGACTAAATGCTGCAGTCTCTAACTTTGGCGATTTACTCATAGCCACTAGAAACGTGGATTTCTTCACGAGCTTCTACCGGTACATGGTTACTTTTTTACCCGCCGCAGTTGTGGCGCCATTATATTTTAAGGGCGAAATCGAGTTCGGCGTGATAAACCAGAGTAGTTCCGCTTTTAGTCATATATTGGGGGACGTTTCATTGGTTGTGTATCAGATTGAACGGCTCGCGTCGTTCAGCGCGGTGACTGACCGGCTGGGTCAAATGACGGAAGTTTTGGAAAAGCCCGCGAGCAAGCTGTTGTCCGCGGGTGATGGCGATGTTGTCTCGACTGAAAACAAAAACAAAAACGGTATTACTCGCGGGCCGCTCAGTATGGGTGATTTAAAAACGGCCGTTACGGAGGCGTTTTCATCAGCAGCAGGGAGTCTATCGATGAGTACTGGTGATAAAAACCAGACTACTCCTCATACAGAAGACGTTCGGTTGACGCTCCGCGGATTGACCGTTCGCGCTCCGGGGCGCGCCGCGTCATCGAGGCCGCCGCTTGTGGAGAACCTGAATTTGGATTTGTCGCGAAACAAGTCTGTTTTAGTCATGGGCCCATCAGGGGCAGGTAAAACGTCGTTACTACGCGCAGTAGCCGGGCTGTGGGAACAAGGTAAGGGTGAGGTGCGATGGAGGGAAGTTGTATGGGAGGGTGATGATTCCTCACGGGATTCCTCGCAGGATGAAACGAAATCCAAAAACGCCTCCTCGTCTGCGCCGAACCAGTCGACTGAAAACTCTGGGTTGTACTTCCTCCCGCAGCGCCCCTATTTAGTCCTCGGGACGCTGCGACAACAACTGCTATACCCGACGTGGGTCAAGAAGTATGACCAGGGTGACGAGAAAAGTGGTGATAGTGGTGACACAGGCAAACAGTCTGACAATACTCGCAAACGCTCTGACGAGTACGTCTGCGGCGTTTTAGGGTGCCCGGTTCCCCCGAGCGACGAGTTACTAAAACAAACTTTAGAGAAAGTGAACTTAGGGTATTTACTCACCCGAACAGACGAAATACGCACTGGAAACCCGCTCGACTCCACTGGAGACTGGAGTAGTATTTTATCGTTGGGAGAGCAGCAACGTCTCGCGTTCGCCCGGGTTTTACTCGCCAAACCGCCAGTCGCGATTCTCGACGAAGCCACCAGCGCGCTTGATTCGAAAAACGAAAAGCAAATGTATTCCTTGTTGAAATCCTTGTCCGACACGTCGTTCATCTCAGTGGGGCACAGGAGTTCTTTATTAAAGTACCACGACGAGGTGCTCCGGCTGGAAGGGGACACCACGTGGCGTGTGCTTGAATCAAACGCGTACACCGAGGAAATAGCCATGGAGGTGGGGGAGGCGTAGTGTTGTGATGGTCAAGGAATAATTACGGCAATCGCGGCGCTGTAAACGTGCGCACAACCTGTGTTAACTTCCTTAGGTTCCAATAATCCTCTACAGTATTGATACTATTTGTACCGCCTCCAAACAATCACCACTACCTTCTGTTCCGCAGCCTTTCAAACTCCCTCGCATCAACAGGCGCGTCGTCGTCGGGAGTGTTGGGTGATATGGATTCGCCCAACCTGCGAAACATGTCGCGCGCGCTGCGTTTGCGTGTACCGAAATTCGAGTCGTCGTATCGATCGCGGTCGTAATATTCGTCTCTTTCTCGTCGGAGCGTTTGGCGTTGCGGGTCGGTAAAATCGTCGCTCCGGTCAGCGCGCATCCTCTGCGCGTCATAGGCGTTTCTGCCGTCGTACTCCGACGGGTTGTGGGGAGGAGGACCTCGAGGTTCGTACCGTCTGTCGTACTCATCGTACCCTCTTCCTTGTGTGACCGATATATCCTCATTGAGCCAGTCGTTCACCCCCCCCGAGGCCCGCGTTAACGGCGTGAACAGCCAGTCGGCAATCGACTCGACCGAGATTGAGGCACGACGTGATTTTTGTCCGCGGCGTGCGTCTTCGTAACCGTACGGATCATTTCTGGAATACGCACCGCCGCGATAATAATCACCACCATCACGTCGTCTTGCAGACCCTTTATTCTCCCGCGCGTCCCTTCTCTTTTCGATTTGTCCCGAAGAGCGTTGATCCGCCTGTCTTGACATCTCACGGTACTGCTCCAGTCTCTTTCGTCGCATTTCGGGCGAGGTTCTGGTAGACGGCTTCTTTCGCGCTCGATCTTTTGCGGCTTGTTCGCGCATCTCGTTTTCCTCAGCAGCCATCACGTCCCACTCGTTCCAACTTCTCTGCTTTTCCGAAACACGAGAAGCGTACGCATCGCGCCATTTTCGGTCGTCATCCCGTTCAGCGTACGTATCAGCCGTGATGCCGTACCGGTCGTTTTGTTCGTAGTCCCGTTGGGGGGACTGGTCCATGTCCCTTCGGTCGGGTGGCTCGTACGTCTCCCTTGGTCGGCGGTCGGGGCGCATTTCGTTTCTGCCGCCGCCGGCGCGGCACGTCGTCAGCGTGACAACACTTCGTGAGAAAACGCAGGAATTGCGCTTGGCGGGCGCGCATCGCAGCGAGTGAGACATGCAACCGCGCGCCACAGGAGGCGCGGCGATACACGCCTGCATGTCGCCGACGCGAGCGAGGGCAATGCGCAAAGTGGATAGACAATCACGATTTTAAGGTTGTCGAGTTTCTGACGAGTCTCAAAAATACTCGGCGGGGGGCGCATTTGATCGGACTTCGTAGCGCACGCGTCGTCGACTCTCCTCGCACCATGGGTGACATCCCCCCATGCGCCACGGTTTACGTGAACAACCTGAACGAGAAGATCAAGAAGGATGGTGCGTAGCGACCGACTCTGTGTGTCTTACTCGACACGTGCATTCACACGTCCGTTGTGTTTTTCGTTTGTTCAAGCCAGACGAACCCTAACGTCACTCGCGATCGAGAGGAACGACCCACAGTACTGCCGTGGTGATTTCTACTTATGCCAAAACGTGACGTACTGGTGCATCACGTTACACGCGATACGGGAACACGACCCGTATGCAGGCGCGGTACTCGAAACACGAACCGCCTGTGAGTGGTGATTGGGGGTTGGCATGGACACATTCAGGACGATGGCGCCATTTCCAACATTCAGCCAAACGCTAACCTAACCTCCTTTCCACCCACTCAAACCTGACACAGAGCTCCGCAAATCCCTCACCGCGATATTCACGCAGTTTGGGAAGATCATCGACATAAACTGCGCGAAGACGTATAAATTACGCGGCCAGGCGTGGGTGGTTTTCGAGGACGTAACCTCGGCAACGAATTCGCTTAAACAACTAAACGACTTTCCTTTCTACGACAAGCCGATGCGGGTTTCGTACGCCAAGACGAAATCCGACGCCACTTCGAAACGCGACGGAACTTTCGACCCGCAAGTACGAGACCCGGAAATACGACAAAAAAGGAAAGCGGAGAGCCAAGAATCAGAGAAAAAGAGCCAAGAGGCGAAGAAGGATTCGAAGAAAGGTGCCGCGACGAGCGCATCCGCCGCGGATACCTCCGCGCTGCCAAACGAGATTCTCTTCGTCGAGGGTTTGCCAGGTACGTCGTTCTTCTTTAGGGTTTTTGGGTTATGGTTCATTAGGGTTAGAGTTTATACCCTAATAGACCCGGACTATCTCAACCCGGAAACGCCGTCCAATGATTCCCTCACACAACCGATAAAACTGTCGGACGCTAGAGGGTGACGAGAACCCGAGGAGTGAGGATGGCGGCGATCGTGTTTTTTCCACTCGTTTTTTTCCTGGAGAGTGCCCACCCGTACAATTCCACTGACCTTCATTATTTATTATTACTGTTCCTCAAAACCATTCCACCAACCTGCAGAGGCCACTACCTCTTCCATGTTATCGATGTTGTTCCAGCAGTTCCCCGGGTTCGTGGAGACGCGGATGATCGAGGCGAAGCCGGGAATCGCGTTTGTCGAATTTGAATCGAGCGCCAAGTCGGCGGTCGCGCTCGGCGGGTTGCAGGGGTTCAAAATCAACCCCACACACTCCATGACGCTGACCTACGCCAAGAAATAAGAGAGGCGTTCAGTGCGTATATAGTCAGAAAGAAAACACCAACACCTTTTCCATCGACGTGCCTTTTAGTCCTAGGGCATTGCACACGTTGGATGTGAGGGGTGAGGGAGACGGAGAGCGGTATAGGGAGAGGTAACTAAGTAAGACTTGTGAGAAGTTACGACTTTTAAGGAATTAATGATATGCAACACGATCAACACACTCAACACTGCTCGAGCGGTGATTAGTGTTTTCCCCCTTCGAAGGTAATTTCGAGCTTCGCGGAGGCGCATCGGGTGGTCCATGATGACATCGCTGATCTGCACCGTTTTAACGATCTCCGCCGTGCCCGGCGACGCCGACACCAACTATCGGATCGCCAGGTCCTTCGTGTACCGCAACTTCATTTTCCTTGGCTTCATTTCAAGGGACACCGTCATCGCCGCCGCCACGGGGTGGACCTTCCTATTGGCCACCGTGACCTTCGTGCAGATGTTCGGGATCACGCTCTTCACCGCCATGAGTTTAGGCGCGGTGAACATCACGATAAAAATATCCAAGTCGGCCTAAGGTACTTGAAGTACTTGAAGTACGTAGGCAGATTACAACAATCGTCACTTAACAAGGTATATATTGTTAAAACAGGCGCGTGCGCTGAGCATGATGTAAATAGCTAGAGCCCGGTCGTGAGTGAGGAATATATTCCTTATGTATGTATTATATACGCGCGACCGTGGATGCGCCGGTGTTGTTATGTAAATACGCAAGAAAAGAATACACGTCCGATAGATTTAACAACGAGTCTTCGTTCTCTCGTCACAAACCCTGGGGCGTTCAGTCACAAGCGACGCGCGTAACGGTCGTAACGGTCGTTGCATGACTGACCCTGCTGTTGCGTCCTCCACGGCGTCCCCGCCGTCCCAAGCGCCGTCCCCGGGGATTGCTGAGTCAGCACCTAATCATTCCCAGGCGGGGTTCCCGAGAAGTGCCGAAACCCGGGTTGGCCAAATCCCCAGTCCCCGCCGTCCCACGATCTCCCCTTTCCTTAAATCCGCGATCCGGGGTTCTTCCACCACGGTGCGCCTCGACGTACTCGCCCCACAAATCGGCCGCAGACGTGAACGAGACACGGACTACAAAGGGTGGGGTGATGTAGACTCGCGTGTGCGGTACAGCTCACGAAAAACGCTAGGCATCGATAACATTCGGGTGAAAGTTTACCAGAAGTGGAGAGGCGGGTTATTTGATGGTAAGAAAGCAAAACACACAGCTGGCACAGGCAAACTGTCGGAAAAACCAACCGGAAAAGAAAAAGCACGCGTTGATCTTGGGATCGGGGTAGACGTGGGGGTGCTCACCATGCGGCCGGGGTTTCCTGAGTTACGGCTGAAACTGCGAGTCGCCGAGAACGATGCGGTCCCGAAACTTACTCTAAGAGCATCACCAAATGCATCTGCGATTGTCACGTCGATCGTGCCGCTTTCGTTTTTCACGTTTGACACCAAGAAAAGCGCTACCGTCGACCCGTATGTCGATCGCGGCGTGTGCGCCAAACTCGAGTTGACCGTGCCGTTGGAGTTTGGAGGGAAAGTAATGAGTAACAGAAGTCGGAACGACAGAGCACCATTTGTTTCAGTGAAGTTAGTTCGTCCCGAGGGGAGGGGGTTGTCTCTGTCCACCAACGGCGTCGAGCTCGACTTTCCCAACCTGTTGAATATTGCCAATGAAACCAGTGACGCGTTTGCGTTGAGGTTGAACGCGTCTGTCGACTTCCCGAGACACGGCGTGGGGATGGGTGGTGTGTGCGGTGGTATCCGCGATGGCATGGGTAAACAGTCGGGAGAAAAAAGTGCACTGGACGACGTTCGCGTTTCGGTTCGCAAACTGGGCGTGAAGAAAGTCACGCGCTGGTGGACGCGATATTGAGAGGAGGTTGTGTGACTGTTTATCCATAGAACGGTACAAACCAAGGGGTGATACATTGTTTGATTGTAATTATAAACAGCGCGCGTCGACGCCCGGGTCTTTTCATCATTCATTTCAGTTTTTCCTTTTTCCATTCGCGAGTTTCTCGAAAGACGAGCTCGGCAGACGGCAGATCGGCAGTGCCAGCTCACCACTCTGGCGAAGGGACCCGTCAATAGACCGTCAGAACTGCAAATTATTTCGCGAAGCGACGCAAAGATGAATATTTCGAACACCGTGAACCTTCTGCACCTCCGTCTCGGCACTACTCGAACCGCGCGCCTCGACGCTTTTGAAACTACGCGTGTGGTCTGGAGCTTCTGCTTCAAGACACCCACACCTGCGCCGTTCACACACACACGCGGCGCCTGCGCTGCTGCGTGTTTCCTCCTGACCGGCACCCATCGCATATCTCATTTTTTTGACCGACGAGAGGGCACGAGACTCGCCAAAATCTCACCGACGCGCGATGTCTCCCCGTTTGGAGTCCACCGACGGCGACAGCAACGGCACCGGTGACAGCAACGGCTCTGGTAACATGCATGTTTCCTCGCAACGCAGCAAAGGTTTGTACCGCACGTTCACCCCCACGAACGCGGGGTGGAGCCTTCAAGATTACGCCTGGGACAAGCAAGCCAACCGGGTGACGTCCCGGGCGGAAATCAAGGAGATCGGAGAGGCGAGGCGAGGACGAGGTAAACAAACCGCGCAGCCTCTGTCGCGGACGTCATCCGGGTACCCGGACGGAACAAAGACGTCTGTGAAGAAGAACGCGGGGGTGGAAACGGCGGCGGGTCGTGGGACAAAACCTGGAGTTGTCGCGAAAGACTCCGACGCTCTCGAATCTGCAAAGATTTCCTTGCCCGCGCCTGTTCGTTTGGACCTGGGTGTTTCGTACGCCACGGAGTTGGAGGCGGAGATAGACACGAAACTAGACACGAAACTAGAAGCCCCTATGAAGACACGAAAAGGAAAGGGCAAGCGAACTGCGAAAGGCAATCAAACGGAACCAAAGGTTGAGACCGATCAGGTTCCATTCGCCTGCGCGTGCGCCGTCACGGGGTGCGCCGAAATGTGCCACCCGACTTCCAAGCGACGCGTGGAGCGCATGTTCTGCGTGCACCACGGACAGTCCCGGGACGTTGTCGTGGACGGCGTGGCGCAGCGGTACTGCCAAGTGTGCTACGCCCTGCACCCCCTTGGGGCGTTCAAAAACACGAACAGAACCTGCAACGCGGTGTTGGCTCGGAAACGCATGTTACGCATCCAGCGGCAGAAACGTTTGGGAGCAAAAGAGGCGGACACACAAGGCATGGGCGACGCGCTTGATTTGATCGACACTGACGCCGGCTATTTGGACGACAGTTCCGAGATTCTGGGTGAGAACCTTAACGGCGAAGGCACTGAGGCGAAGGACGCGCCGACTCAAAAGCTCCGCGCCAAAAAGGGACTAGTAAAGGAAAAGCCGAAACCCGGCGGCAAAAAAGCCGCAGCGCAACCGATTCAAACAAAAACAAAGGTTCACCCCAACCACAGCGCAAACGCGGGTGCCGCCCCGGTACCCACCGCGAGCGCCAACCACGGCGGGTGGTTCGGCATGTCCTCCAACTTGTTTGGTTTATCGAGCGGGTCAGCCGTGCAACCGACTCAAAAGCGCGCCCGGTTCGGGCCGGGAGATGTCGAGGCGCGGAATCAAATGCTGCTGGACATGGAGCACGGCGCGCTGGGCAGCTACAACATCTCATCGGTCGCGATCAAAGTGCCGCATGCCACGCCTGCGTTTCTTTCGACCGTCGCGGGGGGTGCCGGGCCAGGTTCTCGCAATCAGCAGCGCCTTGCCGCGAATCACACGCGTGGCGCTCTTCCATTGAACAAGGATGATTCGTCCCCCGCCGCCCCACTCATCGCCAAACCAAACCCGAACCTGCAAAACTTTATGGAACACGAGATGAACTCGTTGATACAGTGGATGGACAACACCGCTTCGGACGGAGGGAACACGTCGGGAGGCCGCAGGGAAGAGTTTGGCTTCGATCCGTTCATTCGCCCGGGGTCGCTGATTTACGGCGTGCACGCGCAAGGCTTCGTGACCGCGCCTGTGTTTGACGATTTGGACGACGCCCCGGTATCCTCGCGCACGCGCCGCCACTCCGCGAAAACAATGCTGCACACGCTGGCGGCTTCCGGCAACCCAAGTGGGCGGCTACTATGCAACGCGTCCGTCGCGTTGCGGGAAAAGGAGGAGTGGTGTTTGGGCGAAGGCGGCACGGGGGACGGGGTTTTTGGTTGCTTCAACGGCGAAATATGCCGCCTGGACGCGTGTCCCACCTCAGGGGAAATTGCCACCACGGTTGTGAAGGGTTTACCGACTGGATTCACACCAGGCGCCCTGGCGGCGTCGCAGTCATGTTTGGACACGTCGGTTGAAACTGGTACTTTCGTGATTCCGAGCACGTACCTCTCACCTGACCTCGCCGTGGTGTGTATGTTCCAGGGCGCGCACTTGCCTGTTCTGGTTGAAAGCCGTAAGGACGGCACCACGGAAATCACGGTCCGGTTCATGCCGCAGGGCGGATACCACGTCGCCGCGGAGTGGGTGATGAACGACATGAGGGACAACGGGGAACTGGAGCACGTGGAGAGCGATGGCGACACTGACCATCCGTTAAAACTACGAAACTTGCAGGGCACGGCGACGCTGGAAACCGTGTTGGCGCACGGCCCGATGCGGGGTTTGCCGGTGGGAAGTCCGTTGCCGCTGTTTCTCAGTCCAGATCACGCGTTACGATCGGAAGTGATAAGTGCGATGTGGCGTTTGGAGCGGGAAACCACGCGCAAGGATGGTTTGAATGACGCCGACGCAAACTCAAACGACGAATGCGGCGTGTTACCCGACCCCCTGGCGCTGATAGCCATGCTCGGCTCGGTGTTACACGCGGTTGGCAGCGATTGCGAGCCCAACCCCCGGATGCACCGCGGCGCCGTTGCGATGGCTACGTTCTTCAACCTACCAATCGTCGCATCAAGGTTAAACGTGGACCTGTCTCAAAACAAACAAATTTCCGCCAACGATGTCATCGATTTTTTCTCAAACGCCGCCGCGAAAATATTCGCGACAAAGGGAACCGTCGTTTTGTTCGCCGCCACGGTGCTTTCCTTTTGGTGCACCGTGGTGTTTTTCGTAACCGACCTCGTCCAGGAGGAGGGACAGCTAATGAGCAGCAAGCACCCAGCGGGAATCGCCGCCAGCGTCGCCACGGTCGCCATGTCAATCGTGTTGCTCGCCAGGGTGATATCGGCGGAGAGGGACGTGCTCAAATTGTAAAATAAAATTGCTGCCTGTTTTTTCATTGCCGTCAAAATTCTCCCCACGCGTCTCAGCCGCCGCAACTTTCGTCTCGTGCCGTCACAATCGAGAGCGCCTCTTGATCGCTTCTCGACCTACGACGGCGTGTTCGACCGTCTCCGCACCGTAGGTCGGTGCGCTCGTGCTTCCGAAGCACTTAAGCGCGGCATCTTGCCGTGCACTTCCGTCGGCCCCGAGGTTCCGGAGACGGACAAAATGAGCGGTCGCAAGGTTACCATGAACGACCTGTTTTCCGAGCCCGATGGGGGCGAGGCGGAGTCCGCTTCTGATAAGCTCAAGTCCAAGAAGCTGGGCGGCATGAACGGCAAGCAACAAGTGCACATCCAGAAAGCCGCGGTGCAAGGCGAATTCGGCGCGAAGAAGTTCATCAAGCCCTGACGAACCGGTACGAAGTCCCAGCAGCAATACGCGCCCAAGGGCTTCAAATCCGGGGGAAGAAAGGTCGGGTAATGGTCCACAGACTCTACTTTTGACCCCTCTAAAACCCATGTGCGCCCCGCGACTGCCGCGGTGACGTAGTGCAGATATGGCGGCCGGTTTCCCACCTCCCGAACGGGAAGGAACCGGGCCTGAGACTGCCTACGGCGACCGACGGCGAACGATTGCGGGGCGTGTTTTTTACCTTTCGGAAGGATATATTTTTACCCTCGTCGGCAGTGCTCCATAGCTCTAGCGCCGCGGCGAGAAACAAACAAAAAGTGAGTGTTGGGACTGGTGCGAGGCGGGAAACACGCGGAGGGAAACGTTGCTGTATCTAGATAGTCTCGTTGTATACTCACGAAGATACCACACATGACAGAAGATCTCACATATCTCCGAAACCCCTTTTCGCTTCGAGACAAGAATCTTGATGCCAGTCCCGGCCGCACGCGCGTCCCGTACGCGGCGGTCCCGTTTTTATAGTCAACAGCGCGTGAATTAAGCCGTGTGGTGTCGTGACGGAACGCGCATTCATCTCAGTACCTAGGGTTTAAAGCTCAAGGCCTTTCTTCATCGCCTCCGCTGCGGTGTCGCCTGCATCAAAAACCTTTGCCGTAAAATCCATGGCCGCCTCCAATGCCCCACCCTCCGCGTTGTCTCCATCCCAGACGTATACTCTCTCGCACATCGTCACGCGTCTTCGAACGGTGTTGCCCGACCCCACGGCGCGTGATATATACGACACGATTGCCGAGAACGACGAGGCCATGACAACCTGGGCCACGGCGTCGCGGGTCAAGAAACTCAACACGTCGATGAACAAAGTTACGAAAAGCGAAACGTACGTTCGCGACGGATGCGAACCCGACGAAACCAGCGGCCCAATCGTTCTCGATGAGTTACAAAAATGGCCATCCGAAACTTCCGTGTTCCTGAATCTCGCCGCACAAGGCCATACCAGGATATTTAAGGCGTCAGAGCACCACAAGAAAGTGGACGGGGAAGGGGATGATGAGGATGACGCGAACCACGATGAAGAAAAAACAGAATTGAAAAATAAAATAGCCGGCCTTCGCTTCCGCCAATCCCTGGTCGCCGCCGGTAAGCTCTTCGACGAGAAGATTTTGATGTGGAAGCTTGGCAGTGAAAGTGATGATGATACGAATGAGTTGGTTATCGTGTGCAACGCGGTCAAACAATGGCGCAGTGAGTCTGACAAAAAGGAGAACAAAAACAGACACCGCGCCGTGTTTGACGTTTCGTTCACTTTCGGCGAAAAAGAAAAAAACGCGCACAAGCGAGTTTTAGCGCCGAAGCTAACCGAACACGCCGGTGGTATCGGTGAGCTTTCAGTCACGAAAAAAACACTGCACACGTGGCTTACGCACCTGAAGCGAAACATGCACTACGCGGACAAGTACGGCGGGACGCTGGGGGATGGGTTTTGGGATGACGTGTTGGAAGGGGAAAGGGGTGCCGACGACGATGTAGGAAATAAAATGAGCGAGATTGATATTGGCAATGGCAACGCGACGGCTCAGACTTGGCAAAGCTCGTATCTTGTCACGCCGTCCCCGGAGTGGTTCCGGTAGAGAGGTAAGATGGCTTGTAATCAGCTCTCGTAGCACACAGTAGAGCATTAATATTAAATATTAACTATTACCAGCCGGCGAGCGCGTTGGTACGAAATTTTAATCGAATCTGTCACAAGCACTATTTTATTGAGAGAATGTAACGAGACTTCAACGTCCTTCACACCTTCACGCGCGTGTCCCGTGCGGTGCACGACATTCACGGTTTCGTCGTGTACACTGTTTAGGGTTTGGGATTTAGGGCATAAACCCTAAGCGGTGTTGTCTCACGGTGGCGACCCAATGAACGATGAGCGCGAGATGATTCAAAACGCGCCTCGCCCGAAACCCACGGAGGTCTTGGTTCTGAGTGAGATTCCTGGGGTGCTCGAGGCGTTGAAGGAAACAGTACCTGCACACGAGGCGATTTTCTTCCATCACACCCCTGGCACGGTACCGACGCAAGTGTTGATGACGAACGAGTTCATCATTGCGGACCCGCCGAGTTTTTCTTCAATAGCCGATAGATGCACACGAGGATCGTTAAAATGGGTTCAGTCCACTTTCGCCGGCGTGGACAAATTGGTTCGCAACTCAACGTACCGGGAATACACATGTACCAGATTAGCCGGGTGTTTTGGCGACTCAATAGCAGAGTACTGTGTCCTGCACACTCTTAACTATTTACGAGGCTATGACATCGATAAAAGCAATCAATCGAACGTAGTCTGGGGCCGTCCGAAAGAAATCTCGTCCCCGGCCCCGAAACCAAAAAAACAAATGCGGGATTTGACGATCGGTGTTCTCGGGTTCGGCGATATCGGGTTCCGGGTCGGGGAGGTGTTCTCGAATTTCGGGTGTGACATATACACCGTGCGACGACACTCCGGAACGGGAATTCAAAACGGGCCTATGTGGGAAAAGTCTCAGGATTACGTTCCGGACTTCGTGACGAAAAGTTTCGGGATGGACGCTGAGATTTCGGGGTTTTTTAATCAATGCGACGTGGTCATTAATTTACTGCCGTCCACGGGGCAAACAGTCGGGCTGTTAAACCGAAACACTTTGAGTCAATTCAAAGATGGGTCTCTTCTCATCAACTGTGGCAGGGGCGATGTGTTCGGGTCTTCCGATTCCGAATGTGAAACACATATCTGCTCCGCGCTTGATGCGCAGAGCGGAATCGAACGCTGCGTCCTGGACGTCTTCACCGCCGAGCCGCTTCCGGAAACGTCGAGCTTGTGGGCGCATCCAAAGGTAACGATAACGCCGCACAACGCAGCGGTGACGCACCCTATGGACGTCGCCAACGTGTTTCACGAGAATTTGACGCGTTGGAGGGACGGGAAAGAGCTGAAACATATGGTGGACTGGGACAAAGGGTACTAGGAGGGGTTTTGGAAAACTGCTATCTGTAAAAAAAACACACCACATCTACCTCCGTCGACTGCGCTTTGCGTTTCCGTCTCTGTCGTTGTCTCCCCTTCGTTTGTCACCGCTCCTGGGGCGGTCGCGATCGTCGCGTCGATCGTCTCGACCTCGGTCGTCTCGGCGGTCATCGCTTCGGTCATCGCGTCGGTCGTCCCTGCGATCGTCCCTTCGATCGTCCCGTCCTCGATCGTCTTGTCGGTCGTCCCTTCTGTCGTAGTAGTCTCTTCTGTCTACGTTCCTATCGACCTGTCTGTCTCGTTGGTCTGCTTCACCCGGTACATCCCTCCCGCCGCGTCTCACAACCACAACCCTGCGTCGGTCGTCGCCGGCGCCGCTGTGTCGGCGGTCGTCGCCAGCGCCGCTGTGTCTTCGCTCGTCCCTCCAATCGTCCTCGCGCCGAGCGTCACCCGGTCCGTGACGCTCTCCATCTCTACCTCTGTCCCCTGGTTGATCTCTTTGTCTCCCTTGCTCTTCCCTGGCAACCGGCGGATTGACACAGTCCTTCGCAAAGTGCCCACTTTCACCGCACTTGAAGCACTTGGAGCTGGGACACTCGAACTGTTTGTGTCCCATCTTGCCGCACTTGTTGCATGTGGCTTTCTGGCAATCCCGCGCCAAGTGCCCGCGCTCGCCGCAGACGTGACACGCCCGGTCCCCAGCCACAGGCCCTTGGGGGCAGTCCTTCGCCAAATGGCCCATCTGCCCGCACCCGTGGCACGCCCGTTTTTCCGCCAATGGGTGGTCGTTGCCTATGGGGCAGTCACGCGCGAAGTGACCTCGCTCGCCGCACGCGTGACACGCGCGGTCGCCAATGCCACCGCCGAACGGAACCGTGTTTTTCTGGTGCTGCTGCATCTCTTGCTGCGCAATCATGGCGCGCTCGCGGAGCGCAAGCATGCGTTCCTGACCTTCCTGTGCCTTGGCTTTTAACGGGTCGCAGTACGCAGCGTTTTCTGGGTCAGACGAAACCAGCTGCACCAACGCCACGTGTCGCATTTGCATAATCTGCATGCCCTGCATGATTTTTTGCAGCGGGAGGTTTTTCAGTTTGTCGTCGGCAAGAGGCGCTAAATCGAACTGGTCGCGTTCCGGGGAATCCGATTCTTCTTCTTTCTGTTGTTCCTTCTTCGCAGGCTTCTTCTTGGGTTCTTTCGGTTTTGGTTCCGGTTTCGGTTTCGTGTCCTCGTCGTCGTCGCCCGCCAGGACCATCACGTCCTCGTCGTCGTTCCGCGAGTCAATTCTCGAGTCGTCGTCATTCATGTCAACAGTCCCGCCTCCGGTCGTTTTATTACCCCCTTTCTTCAGCCCGAACGGCTCGGGATAGAACCCTAATAAGGATAACGAGTGATAGTCCAAACCACTCGCGGCACCGCCCCACAGCGAGTCGGGAGTTACGACAGGAACAACCACGCCGGGTGAGTCGAATCCCATTGGTTGATCAGGCGGCGGCGGCCCAGGCGGAGGCGGCGGCGCGCCACCCGGTGGACCACCTCTACCTCCACCCATACCTCCGAGCCCCGTGTTCCCCGACAAAGGCCCACTTGAATTGAATTGGCTATAATCCGCGTACCCTGACCCATAACCAACGTCAGTGGGCGCGCCGTGGGGGTACGCCATGTCGTTGCCGTATCCGTCGCCGTCGTAAGTTTGGATGGATTCTTGCATCGCCAACTCCAACCGCGCGTGTCGAATTTTCGAGCAGTACTCCCTCCACTTGGTTTCGTTGAACGAGTAGTTGAAGTACGCCTGTAAATCTGCGCCTGGCACTCGCCACGGCGCGACGTCGACGTTGTCCAGGTCCATGTCGAAAATACCACCGTGGCCCAACGCCAAGAATTCCTTATATTCGTCAGGAGGGATGAACCTTGCACCTCCACCGCCGCCTGGAAGCAACCGCACGCCAGTCTCAGGATCATACCGCGCATTCGGCGCGTTCCGGTTGTACGTGTTCCACTCGCCGTTGTCCATGCGCAAACCGGGGGGGGGGTTCACAGTGGGGCCGGTGTACTTGGGGCACAAGCCGCTCGGTGCGCCCGGCGGTGGAGCTAGTGCTCGGGGGCCACCAGGGCCGCCTCTTCCGGATAGTCCCTCTGCTAACGCGCTTCCGTGTGGCATACCTGCAGGGGCATTGAACGAAGGCCTCCCAGGCGGAGGCGCCGGGGGGGGGGGACCCGCTCTGGGTGCGGCTAAATTAGCTAAATTAGCGGGCGCGCCCGGCGGCGGCGCCGGCGGAGGCGGCCCGTCCCGAACGTACGTTTTGCTGTTGTGCCGGATATCCTTCGGGGGGGGAGGAGGGACGTTCTGCATACTAGCTCTGGGGTCAGAGGGTTGATCTGTTTGCATTCCATCCATACCATCCTCGCCGTACTCGCCTTGCTCTGCAGTCGCCCCTACTCCATAAAGCGCTTCGGTGTCGTCCAGCACGATCTTAAAATCATCGGGATCGTCCGGGTCCCCGACGTCAGGTTCGTTCAACGCGATGTCGAAGTCGTCGGAATCGGAGTCGTCTGCTTTGGCGGTCGTGGCATCGGCAGTGGGCTCTGGTACGGGTTCTGGAACCGGCACCGGCTCTGGCTCCACCACCTTTGGGATCTTGAACCCGCCCGATTTTGGAACCGGGGCGGCGGGTAACTCCACCGGTGTATCCTCCTCGTCGCCGTACAGCTCGTCGTACAGATCGTCGTCGTCGTCGCCCATAGTTGATGGTGGGTTTTGCCAGTCTCGTGTGCCGCAAAACTCGACGCACCCACGTGCGGAGGACAATAAGGTTGGCGATCAAGTGACGATCGTAAATTCAATGGAAAAACCAAAACTCGACTTTTCGAGATCGAGCCAGATCTGACATCCATCATCAGTTCGACAGACGCTTCGGGCGTACGTACGGTCTCGAGCAGTTCTCGAATTGTTCGTCAGACGTGTATACCGTCCCAATTCGAGTAGAGTAGCGTGACATGGCTTCCACCTACTCGCTTTGCGCGGATTGCCGCGGGCACGAAGACGACGTTCGCGGGGTTGCGGTTTGCGCCCCTGATCAATTTGCGACGTGTTCCCGGGACAAAACCGTCCGGGTGTGGGCGGAGGCTATCGGGGACGACGGGTATGCTACCCGGGTGGTATGCGTGGGGCACACGAGCTTCGTGACGACTATTGCCACGATTCCACCGAACAAAGTCCAGGGCTTACCCGAAGGAGGCGTCGTGTCAGGCGGCAGAGACAAAAGAGTGTTAGTGTGGAACACGAGTACTGGGCAATCTGTCAATGACTTTGAAGGGCACTCGTTAGACGTCACCGCCGTGTGCGTCCTCAGCAACGGCCAAATCGTGTCAGGCGCGATGGACAAGACGATACGGGTGTGGGATACTACGACGAACAAATGCTTACGTGTTATACAAGCACACGAATCAAGTGTATTAGCCTTACTAGCGCTCCCAACGGGAGGCTTCCTCTCCGGAAGCGCTGATAAGACGATAAAAAAATGGAGCGACGATACAAACGACACTTCCGGAAAACCTCCCGCAGTCTACACCGGCCACGTAGACACCGTTCGTGGTTTAGGCCTCATGCCCGGCGTCGGGTTCCTGTCCGCGTCGCACGACTGCACCGCACGTTTGTGGACGTTCGGAGGCGAGCAAGTGGCGGTGTTCGCAGGGCACACGGCGTTGGTATATTCGGTAGCGGCGATGAGCAACGGGAAGGTCGTCACCGGGTCTGAGGACAACTCGATGAAGATCTGGAACCCCACGGATGGGAGCTGTGTGCAGACAATTATGCACCCTGGGTGCGTGTGGAGCGTGCAGTCTTTCAACTTCCCGGAGTGTTCCGACATCGTCACCTGCTGTGCGGACAGCGTGGTGCGGGTGTGGACTGATGTTGATGACAAGAAGAACGCGGCCGCGCAGAAATCTTTAGAAGATTCATTACTTGCACAACAAGAAGCCAAGGCCCAGGCGGACTTAGCCTCGCAACAGAGCAAGATCAAAAGCGAACCCGCATCCGCACTGTTAACCAATGGCACCTCCGACGGCCAGACGAAAGTCATCAAGGAAAACTCCGGTGGAATTGCAGCCTACGCCTGGAGCGCCGCGACCATGTCCTGGGAACGCCTAGGTGAAGTCACTGGAGTTGGAGAAGGTGGAGGCGGTAAGAAGTCATACCAAGGCAAAGACTACGACTTTGTGTTCGACGTCGATATCCAGGAAGGCGCGCCTACTTTGAAGCTCCCGTTCAACATAGGGGACAACCCGTACACGTCCGCGGAGCTGTTTCTGGAGAACAATGCACTGGATCCTGGTTACCGGGAACAAGTCGTTAATTTCATCGTGCAGAACGTGGGCGAGGAGGCGTTTTCCGGGAGCGGGGCGAACGTCTCGGCGGATCCTTTTACTGGAGGTGGAGCGTACGTGCCAGGAAGAGGTGGTGATGGTCCCACTACTAGTGCTTCGGATCCTTTTACCGGATCAGGCGCTTACGTGCCCGGTAGTGGTGGCACGAACGGAGCTATTTCAATGGACACTTCCATTCCCGTGTCTTCCTTGATGAAGTACGTCCCTGTGAAACCCACGCAGTGCGTTACCTTTGAAACCGCAAAGTTCGACGCTATGCTTTCAAAGCTGAAAGAGTTGGGGTCAACTGATTCCGAGCTTACCGCGTTCACGGTCGTCGCGACGTTTGCCAATGGGGGCGAAGCGCCGGACGAGTTGAGTGCGCAGATATTGGTACAAGCTTTGAACGAAAAACCAACCGAAACGCTATTTCCGTTGTTGGACCTGTGCAAAGCGCTAGTGGTGTTGAGTGACGAAACTGGTGCTTTGAACGACGAAACCTTGTTCACGGCTATGATGTCTGCATGTGCGCGTGCGGCACAGCCTCCATCCACCCCAGGTAACCTCCTCACCGCCGGCCGTCTTTTCTGCAACTCCTTCAAAAACGAAAAGGTGAGAAACATTTTTCTGATGAACGCGTCTTCTATATTTGACGGGTTAGCGAGTGCCAGTGCTGCAGATGTCAAGCCTCCTGTTAGGTTGGCGCTCGCAACAGCACTCCTCAACTTTTCAGCCTTCTCTGGGTCTAATAACTCGTCAATAACGGAAGTAGCCGCGCAAGCCGTGTCGTGCGGCGTGGAGCTGTTACTCAACGCGTCCTCGGACGAGAAAGACGCAGACGCGAAGTTTCGCACGATGGTCGCGCTCGGCACGTTTGCCATTTCCAGCTCTGAAACGAAAATGCTTTTGGTTGATTTAGGGCTGGGGGACATCGCGACGAGCATGAAGCTTGTGGGGGGCAAGGTGGGGCAAGCCGCGGAGGATGTGAAGATAGCGCTTGCGTAGTAGGGTAGTAGTGTGATTTTGATCGAGAAAACTTCTACGTAAAACCTCTTCACCTTCTGAAAACTGCTCGACTTCGTTTTCTTTCGTTCGGCGTTCCCAAGACACCCTTCATGCGAACAACTCGTCCTGTGTGCCTCCTCACCCACCTCTACGGCTGCTGGATCGCGGCTCCCTTTTGCGTATTCGAGTTCGTAGACTTCCACTCTTTCGTGCGCGGCCCGATGTTCCGCGGGTTGGGCTTGAACTCGGAGTCTCGGCCGTCGTCCCGGACCGCGACGTGTTTCATGCCCACCGTCTTCGCGTCCACAAAGCCCTCGCTGTCCACGGAACACTGCGAGGCGTAGAAGTCGTACCAGCCCTTGACGCCGTGAAGGTTCAGGGGGCCGCGGCGCTGCGGCACCTCCTCAAGCGCCTGGCCGGCGTGCATGGTGTACCCCATGACGAAGGAGCAAGGGAAGGGAGACGAGGGGGGTGCAAGCGAGTGACAGGCACGAGTGAAGGAGTGACAGCAAGAGTAGAGGTGAGCACGTGAAAACGCGTAGAAAGAGAAGAGAAAGAGACGCGCCTCGGGAGTGACGAATGTGACGTGAATTACGAGGCGACTCGAGGGAGTTAGTTGTCTGAAAGTTTTATCACTATTCAGAAACTCAAAAAAATAGCAAAACCAACGCGTCGACACTACCGAGTTACCAACCCTTATTAAACCAAACAACTCATCACTTCTTCCCCTTCCCTTTCCCCTTGCCTGCTCCCTTTGCGCCAGCCTTGGCATCTGGTTTCGGCTTCCCAGCCGTTTTCCCAGCCGTTTTCTTTCCGTTTAGCTTCGTGGGCGCGCCTTTTTTCGTTGTCGAAATATTTCGTTTGCTTGGCGGCAGCAACACGTTTGCTAAGTTCAAGTTCAATTGCACGGGCAGCTGGGGCATCCTTTGCATGATCCCCTGTGTCACTCTCATCGTTTCCATAACGTCAACGATGCGGTCCCGCATCTCCGCTAACAGTTCAAGCCTTTGTTCCGGGGTCAACTTCGTACGCGATTCAGTCTGGCCGACGCCGCCGTTGTTTTCAGAAAGCAAATCGTCGTCTCGCAGTTTTTGAACAACCGCCGCGTTCGCTACGAGCTCGTCGTGCAGCTTTTTGCCAATAGCGCCTGGTCCAGACGTTATTGCGGTTCCCCCGTGCTCCAGTAGCTCGCCGCCCAACGGACCACACGGGGGAGGGACGTGTAAAACATGCCCAGGAACGCCTATGGGCATTTTCCCTCGCGGGTGAGGCATGCCGATTGGAATCGGATGCATTGTAGGATACCCGGGTTGATTGGGATGCATTCCATTTTGATACGGCACCGGTTGTCCCACGTACCCGGGCGGGCCTGGAAGCACCCCGGTGCCCATCCCGCCGCCCATCGCGCCGGAACCCGGGGGGCCGTAGTGCATCTGCCCGACGATAATGTGGCCCCCAACGCCGCGTGCGTGCGGAGGGACCATCCCCATCGTGCCCACGGCTATGCCCGCGATGGCCGGTGCGCCCGGCGAACTCCCTATCACTCCAGGCGCAATGGGCATGGGCATGGCAAACACCGAACGGGGTTTTCCTTGTTGCGAGTGCGGTCGGCCTACCGCAGGGGCGCTTGGAATCACGCTTGCGTTTAAATGCGAGTTGTTCGAATTACTTCCCGAACCGCCGCTCGCTTTACCTTTCCCTTTTGCTTTATTATTAGTAGGTCCATTAGCGTTAGTAGTAGTACCGTTACCTGTTTCATTCGCCAGCAACTCCTTCGCCCCAGTTGTTTTCCTTTTCTTCGAAATGGTTTGCTTACTGCGTGACATCCACCTGACTCTCAACGCGACGTCCCGCACGCCTTTCGCGGGTAAGTGCGATGCGCATTTAATGTACCGCCACAACGACGCGTACCGCTCCTGCGTGTAAGTTCTTAGGCCTTGTTCCAAAATCACCTGCTCCTCCTCGCTCCACTGCACGTCGTACAGGTTGGTGCCCATCTTGGTCTGGGGTTGACTGGTTGAGGGAAGTGCGGTTGATAGGGGGACACCACCAGACCCTTTCAACGTCTCAACCTTTCCCTTTGGGGGTTTCGGTTTTTGGCTTTTACCTTCGGTTGGGGCAACGAGAGGTTTCGGCATCTCTGCCACAGCAGTCATCCCGTTGTCTTCGATACAGAATTCCGGTTTAACCACCGGCTGTGACGTGCTCGGAGGCTCTGAAACACTCACCGCGCCACCTCGATAGGCGTTCATCTGTGGGGAGAGGGTGGGGAGGTCAGTGGCAAACGTATCGGGCGAACTTCGAAGAGGGCAATCGCACACGTCTTTCCGCAGGGTAGGTCGACGTCGTGCACGTCGTGTATGTATATGGGCAGTAACCCTACACTAGTGTGGTACACTGCCCCTCACGCAGTACACGCACAAAGACCACTCCGCACACGTCTAACTCACAACCACGAGTCGCACACGTCGCACACGCCGGTGACCGGAGCGCGTCAAATGCGCTTTCGAGGAAAAAGCGGTCGGCGGGAAAATGCCGCGGTATGAAATCGCGCGTCGTCCG
>MDSY01076710.1_pt1 | contig 23485 bp, 34 predicted proteins | sample 811131 | NCBI WGS metagenome assembly MDSY01 (sample SAMN05326643, study PRJNA326480) | marine metagenome | isolation source: seawater | place: Atlantic Ocean: South West | collected 2010 | reverse complement strand
TTGTGGGTAGCCTTATTTCCGTTGGGGGAAAAGGTAGCAATTTCTTCAATCTTATCAGCCCAAGCCATCATGTATGAACTACCCTCAAAAGGGTTGCCTTGGAAGTCAGTACGAAGACCATAAGCATATACAGGGATTTTCAGCTTGTCGGCTATTTCAGTGAAATGTAAGACTTGCTCTTTAGTGAGGAACTGAGCTTCATCTACGAATACGACTTGAGGTTTAGTTTCCATCTCTGAAAGGAATGAGTAGGCATTATCTGTTTCGGAGAGAGAAATGGCTTCTTGAGTAAACCCTATACGGGAGGCGACTTGATTATTCCCATCTCTTGCAGATGCTACTTCGGGAACAAAAATCTGAAATGATATTTTGTACTCAGAGCAGGAGTAGGCTCTCATCAGTAAGTTTGCTGACTTACCTGCATTGACTGTGGAATAAGTGAATTTTAACATGAGAATCTTTCTTCATAGGGTCTAAGAGTCTTGCGAATATCACTTATGTATTTGTTCACCTTGCGAGTGTCCATACTTCTCTTTTTGGAAATATGGCTCACTTTATAGCCTTGTAAGAGGTCGTCAAAAATACCTACAAGATGTTTTTTAAGAGTTGCTCTAGCTTCTTTGAGTAAGATGAGTCCCTCTGTTTCTAAGTGAGAGTTGCACTCTTGGGAAATGAGATAGTCTTCGTTTTCAATACTAGTCTCTTTTCCGTATACCTCTCGATCTCTTTTTTTGCTCATTTTATTTATGTAGTTGATAGTGACGCATTTTGAAACCATAACAACGTAAGTGCTAAAGGCTGACTTGGTTTCGTCAAATGGACACTTCCCTCTATTTCTTATGAGTATTCCTTTATAAACTTCTTGTAAAACGTCTTGAGGGTCGCACCGTCTATCTAAACACATTTTGGCACAATGCTTCATAAATAGCTTTTTTACTTCTTCGTGCTTAACTTTCAGGTCTATTCCTTTGGGTTTAGTAGGTTTTACTTTAATTTTTTTCGTTTGTAATTTCTGAGGGAAGCTAAACTCACAAATTTCAATCACACCTACTTGCCACTTTTTTAATCTTCTGTCGGGTAAACTCTGATATGTGTACGACAAGGCGCACCCTCCTTATTTATCTTCAAGATAAATCATTTATGAACCACGTTGAAAGGAAGTCAAGTGGAAGTTAAGAAGTTAATTCAAACACTTGATGTCTTAAAGACAGATAAAGTGATAGACCCATCAGAAGCAATCGCACAACACGGACTCGAAAAGGTAGTTGAAGCAGTAGAAGCCTACTTGAAAGGGCTTGAATACGGGATTCCAAGAGAAGTTTCTCTTGAAGTGTTCAAATCTTTATCTACTGAAACTGAAAAGTCAATAGATCAAAGAGAAATAAAAGAAGAAGCCTTAGAGATTGGCTCAACCGACTCAGAATTTATTTTTTTGGAAGATCGAGAATTGCATGATCAACTTGTCCAATACTCCTATGAGGTTCTCGGACAAGACGGTTCTATTTCTTTAACTGTTAGAGATATTTGTCGCCTAGCTTGCGTGGACTTAGACCAACACAACTGTTCTATTATTTCTATTTATCTTGATAAAGCAGGTTTCGTGTCGAGTTCTGTGCCTGACCCCACTAAGTTTACGAGAACGAGAACAAAGAGATATACTCTTAATCTGCTTTCTCTTCCTAACCTTAGTGAATTGTGGGCAGAACTAAAAGAAGCTAAAGACTCTTCTAGTCTTCCTATTAAGATTACGGATTACCTTGATGGGACAGAGGATAATGTATCTTTAAGGCAAGAGGGAAACCCCTTTAATCTTGTTGTGAGAAATAAAAGCCTTGTTGACTTCCGAAATGTATTGCAGGAGATGATGGAGTCGGTGTTTGAAACGAGCGAATCTGAGGGTTTGATCTATGTTGAGAACAATGGGATTAACAGGTTCTTACTAGCGCAAGCTCTATGCCACGCATTTCCTATCACACCTATTAGACAAATGGTTCGCAGGGAATCAGAGGAAGAAAACCTCAAAAATTCTGATTTGTCAGCCGCAGTTTCTTATATAAGGACAAGACTAAAACGAATGACTGCCTGCCAAGGAATCTTCAATGAAAAATGGAACTTGCTTGATTCTAGTATTTCAGGGTATGTCTATCTGCTTTCTTATATGTTCTTGGAATATTACCTAGAGGAAATAAAAACAAAATTAGATTGAGGTTAAAATGTTAAATGTATTACTTTCGTTCACTATGATTCTTTCTTCCATGTCTGAGTCTACAACATCAAAACAGTGCTTTCTTGAGAGTGCGTCTTTGGCGAGTAAGGTTGAAATTTTAAAGCCCTTTAAGATTGTTAAGGGCAAATATGGAACTAGTCATAGATTTCTCAAGAGGCTTTACAAAGAAGTCTCTAAAAGAAATGGAGGCTCAATAGACCCTCGCTTTTTTGCTCTAGCTTGGATGGAAAGTCGTTTGCGCCCTCGCCCTCGTATTGGAGATCAAGGTCGGGCTTGTGGGATTTATCAAATCCATGCTCGCCATTCTTACCCAATGTTTCGTAGGAAAAGAGGGTATGTGGGTTGGGAAGATGAAAGCCCTGAGAGCAAGAGAATTATACGGAGAGAGTGTGGGAAGTTAAGAACGACTCCCTATGCTGTCGAGACTTTATCTCGTTTATTAAACATATTTGATAAGAAAGACCTACCTCCTTGCCACCACAATAGTGGGATATATGGTAAGTGTAATCCTTGGTATGAAGAACGAGTTGATTTTTGGGTAGGCTACTTTACAGTCGCAAATATATTATGTTCAGAAAAGGTTAGGAAGACTATGGCTATGATGAGAACAGGCACTCCTGTGGCAACAGCCCCCACAGACAAAGTACAAGGTTATCTTGATTTTATGGCAGGGAAAGACCCTCAAAAGTCTGAAGATGAAGTCTATATGTCAGGCTACATTCTTGCCGAGAAAGTTAAAAAAGGCGAGGAGGTTGCACCTGTATGGGCAACATAAGCTCTTGGCTTCAACAAGGGTTTAGCGACCTTTCACAAGACCATAAGAGCTATCTTACTTCAAGGGGAGTAGATGAAGATAGCTCTGTGGACTTCTATACTTGGAAGCCACCCTCAGAACCTTGTCCTTGCCCTCGTTTTATTTCTAACTTCGGGGATAACGGGTTTAAGATTCGAGGTCAGTTAGCTATCCCTATCAAATCTCCAAGGGGAGCTATCTTAGGAATGGAAGTTCGTTCTGAGAAAGAAGACGGGTCTAAGCGTGTCTTACAATATAGGACAAATAACGCTCAGTGGAACCCTTATTTCTTAGGAGCTGAGAAAGCGTTCAAAACTCTATGGGAGGGTGGAGACTTATGGGTCGTTGAGGGTATCTTTGACATGATCTCCATTGAAAAGATACTACCAAAATCTGACGCTGTTATTTCTACTCTTAGAGCAGGCATGGATATGAACTCGATCAATATGATCAGCAGGTTCATTTCTCCTATGTCTACTCTTTACATAGCCTATGACAACGATGAGGCAGGCAAGTCGAAGAGTGATTGGCTCAGAAATAAGTTTACCTCCGAGGGAGCTAGAGTTTATCAAGCTCGCTACAGAGGTAAAGACCCGAATGAAGTTTGGAAACTTGGGGGAGAGAGACTACTAAGAAGGTACTTTGGTTGAGGTTATCTTACGCTTTCCTCATATTGAGAGATTAGCTCTAGCTGACGTTGTGATAATCTTCTTCCATTTAGGGCTTGCTCTTTAAAGCTCTTTAAGAGTGATTTTTTGCGCCCCTTGATCTTCACGGTGTTTGACAAAAGTGCGTCTATTCTTTGGATAAGAGCCTTATCTCCACCTGAAGCCACACCCTTTTCTAACTTCTCTAATGCAGACATTTGCTTAGTAGATAAAGACCCTCTTTGGTGATATTGATCTCTAAGACTCTTAACGAATCTATCTCTAGGCATTGCTTTAACTAGAGCGTCAAGTCTTGCCACCAACTGAGGGTCAAGTGGGGTTGGGTTAGTAACTCTGTCATGGATTTTTTGGAGAGCTGACTGTTGCTTTGGAGTTAACCGACCTTTTCTCTTATATTGCTGATCTAAGCTCTGTACGAAAGTGTCATTCGGCATTGCTTGAAGAACAGTGTCGATTTTCTTTTGAGTAGGAGACGTGCGCTTCTGTCGTAGTCGCCCTCTTTCAGCCACACCATGTATCGCACGAGAGAATACTATCCTTATAGTATCCTCGTCTTCGACTTTAGTTGTGTCTAAGACAGGAACTCCTGCTTTATCAGAAATATATTCACCGATCAACTCACCAATGTCGCTTTCGGTAAACCCAATGTGGAAAGCAGGTATGTCTTCGTTCTGAAGAAACGATAAAACACCTTTGACTGAAATGCCGTCTATGACCGTCTCAAAGTTTCGACTCTCACTTGGTTTTTGCATACGATTTAAGTTGATTCTCAGCCCCATGACTCTTAGAACTTTTTTTATCTCATCTGCGTCATTAGAAGCAAAAGCAATTGGAAGTTGATTAGACATTTCTTTAACTCTTTCTATACGAGGTTCATTTCCATGTAGATACAGAGGCACATCATCAGCTCTTCAGAATAGTAGCAGAACATACTGACCTCCTTAGTAGTCTGTTTATCTCTAACTTAGAGATAAGAAATCTATTGATACAGGAGATACTGAAAATGTATGACTTACCTTCTTTGATGAAGTTAGCTCGTAAAGACTCACTTTTGAGGGGTCTGATCTCAGAAGAAATCTCACATGAGGTCGCTAAAGAGAGCTTTAGAAATAACAAGTTACCTAAAAGTGATCGTATTGCGAGCTTACCCTCAAACGAATGGGCTAAAACACACGTCTTGTGTAAAGTCGCTTCGAGCAAGCCCATTTCAGACTTGATAGATAGCAGAGATTTCCCTCAAGGCTCTGATGAGCTTGCTTTCAGGGTGTTGAAGAAAGCCTCTCCTAAGAGAAATGGATTTAACCCTCTTGAAAACCATCTCATCAAAGTAGCCCAACTTTGCATGGCTGACGAAGAAGTCTTTTATGACTTTGGAGAACAAGTCCATTTCCAATTATTTAAGAAAGCAGCTTTTGAGGCTATCAACTTTGACCCTCGAAATAAAAAAGCGAGTTCTATTCGTTGGACAAGAATGTTCTTTGATCTTGAGAACTATCTTGAGGACTCTATTTCTAAGACTGCTGAAGAATCCTTGACCAAAAGCACGATGAAAAAACAAGATATTAAAATGGAAAGGGGTATGAGAACTAAATCGCAGAAGTCTACAGGTAAGAAAGAGGAAGCGAAGCTTCAAAGACAGGAACAACAAAAGTCGGGTAAGGCGTTGTTGAATAGGTATAAGCAACAGCTTTTAGACGACAAAGCTAGTTCGGGAATGAAGAACAAGATTCTTAAGACGGTCTACAAAATCATAGGTAAAAAATCGCCTGCTCTCAAAGAGAAGAAAGATCAGCTTAGGATAAAGTGGGACGCTCGTAAGAAAGAAAAAGTTAAGGTCAAGTTTAAGACGCCAGCAGGTAAAGACCGAGAAACTGAAGTTAAAATTGAGACTACAAATAATTTTAAGCAGTTAAAGAACCCTGATCAACAATCGAAGTATGAGAAGATATGGAGAAAAGAATACGGTAAGTTCATTTCTTCTCTGTTTTCTATTGCAAATAGAGCCATGTCGGGTGGTGGGGGTCAAGCTAAAAAAGAGGACTCTTCTAAGCCTTCTGAGAGCAAGTCTGATAGTGGAGATAAGGGTAAGTCCGATGGAGATAAGGGTAAGTCTGATAGTGGTGGTGAAAAGAAAGAACGCTCTTGGGAAGATACAGGACTTGATCCAAGTCAAATCAAGGAAATGAAAGAAAAGGGCTTTAGCCCTGAAGAAGCAGCGGCGGCTGTATTTGGGGGAGATGACGAAGAGAATAAAGATGAGCCTGCTTCTGATGGCGAAGCAAAGGCTCTCGCTGATCAGTCTGAAACTAGCACGAAAGCAATCACTCCGAGCAACCCAACGGGTACTTTCGATTGGAGTCAGATAACATGATGAAACTTAAACCTCTCCCATACGATTACGAGGACTTAGAGCCTATCATTTCTAAAGAGGCTTTAGTTGAGCACCACCTCAAGCACCATCAAGGTTATGTAGATAAGCTCAATGATACTTTTAAAGAACACCCTAGTCTGCTTGATAGGGTGGGTGGTTTGTCTGCGCTTCTCTCATACCCAAAGCTAATCCCTCTTGAAATAAAAGAGAAAGTCATTAACTTTGGAGGAGGTGTCTACACCCACGATCTCTTTTGGAAGTCTATTTCCCCTGTGAATAAAGAGCCGTTTTTTAAGGGACTCTTGAGAGCAGATGTGAATAAGACTTTTGGGTCTATTTATGACCTGAAGAAAGAGCTTGTAGAAGTCGGGAAAACTCATTTCGGGAGTGGTTGGGTTTGGCTCGTCATCACTAAAGATGAGAAGCTCAGAGTGATGTCGTTAGACAATCAGCAGACTCCTTTAATGAGAGGTCATTTCCCATTGCTCTGTATCGACCTTTGGGAACACGCTTACTATCTCGATTTCAAGAGCGAGCGAGAGACATTTCTGAAAGCTATGGTTGGGAAGATCAATTGGGAAAATGTGCAGTACCGATACGATATGTTTAAGGCTCTCTAGGAGACGACAACATCGTTATCTATAGAGTTACACAGACCGTCAATAAAAGAGTCTACTTGTCTTTTACCCTCCTCACTCTTAATAAAATTCCGTAGAGAGCCATTGTTATTAGTCTCTTGCTCTAATCGGGGGTCGAGTGATCTTTGCCATGTGAAAACATTATCGGGGTGCATATCAAAGCCGATGATATTGAACACTTCAGATAAGTGGTAAGCTATGGCTTGTACTTTATAAACGTGGCCTGTAACTACAATCCCACATTTCTTCCCCTCAAGAGGGTTCTTTTCAGAGTAGGCAGTCTTCCTATTTTCTATGTTGTTCATTCTCTCAATGATCTTTTGCATGATTGCAGAATGGCTACCCCATCTAGCACTTGTTCCCCATACCACCATATCGCACCATTTCAGAGCATCGTATATAACGCTCATTTCGTCTTTCCCTCCGTACTCTGAGGGATTGTCATGGCTGAGTTTATGCGCCCAACAGCGATACTTTCCTGCGTCGGGGTGAGCACAGTTTAATTTCCCATCAGAGTAACAACTTAGATTTTTTACTATGTGTAGTTGGTCTGCGTCTATATAATCTACATCATGGTCTTTCTCTCGAAATTGATTCATCATTTCTTCTAAGACCATTTTAGAAGTAGAATTCTTACTGTGGGTAGTGGTGCTGATTACTACTATCTTCATTTTAAAATCCTTTGTGATCTTTGACGCTACTACTATACAAAAGCTCAATAGAACTTCTATCTGAACACTTAACTGAAAGAATCTATCTTTAAGGAGAAATGAAATGATCAGTACAAATCTAAAAAAGAAACTTGTTCGTCTTGCCTATGAGAAGCCTGATCTTCGTGGGAAGCTACTTCCCATTATCAATGGTGAAGCAGAAATGAAAAAGACTTCCGCTAAGAAAGTAAAGCCTACTAAAGTTTTATTTGTTGAAGCAGTTCTTGAAAGTCCCAATGACTTGACCTCTTGGCTAAGTGATCAAGATGATGTTCCAAGTATTACAGGTTGGGACGTTAAGAGTCATCACATGACAATGGAGTTTCTTGGAGGCAAAGGTTCAGCTAAAGACCTTGAGCGATACAAGAGATTTTTAGGTGAAACCTTTACGATTGACATTGTAGGGTTGGCTTTTGACGAGAAGTGTGTTGCTGTTTTGATCGACACTAACTTGCCTGTTAAGAACAAGTTCCCTCACATTACGGTAGCCGTCAACGGTGTAAAACCTGCTTACAGCAATGAGCTTCTTGAAGCTAAAGACAAAGCAGGTGAGATTCGTAAGGTCAGAGGTAAGCTCAGAGTCAAAGTAGGCTACTTTGATGGTAGAGGTGGTGGAGATAAATTTGAGCTACCGCATGAATTTTTTGAGAGTGAAGACTGATTTTCCCAAGTAGTAATCAACCCCTCGCAGATTATTTCTTCTAGCGTCTCGGACTTTAAGTGATTGTTGATCACATAAAGTCCTTGCTCTTTCTTGACCTCTCCCCCTGCTTTAATGATCATCATACACATGACACAGATAGTGCAGGGGTCTGTTAAGACAGGTAGCCAAATCTCACTTTTTGTATCTATAACTCTGACCTGTTGGGTTGTTTTATAGTAAGGGTGAGCAAGCATACCTTTCTCCCATTTCCATTTAGGGTGAGAGACTACTTCTTTAGTGGTATACATAGTATCCAGTGAGTTCGTTTAAGACTTCCACAAAGTCTATATCTTGTGGGTCATTAAACAAGAGTTTTTTCTCATCACTTATTGAGGGTGCATATTGGAGTAAACAGGTTGACTTATACTCGCTTTCAGCAACAAAGACCAAGTAGCCGACTTGTTCATCTTTTCTCATGGGTATAATTCCACAAAGAGGGCTAGAACAACCAACACCCTCAAGTTGGTGAATGATTCTTAGAAATAAAGACTCAGCCTCTTTTTTTGAAGAAAAGGACTGCACATCTTCTTTTTCCCCATTAGAATCTAAGTACCATGCGAAACATGGTGCTTCGTTTATTGGGAGTTGATTTCTAATGGCTAAGTACATTAAGTGCCTACATTCTGAAATTCCTCTTGTAAGTAGTTCAACAGTTTCTTCAGCACTTAGCATTTTTTTCCCTTGTGAGGTAGTATGATACACAATGATCTCCGTCAAGTTAGAGGACTTATTTCAAGACTACAGTCGAGTCGAGATGATCTTAAGTCCTTTGTTTTAAAACTTAGGTCTTCCTCTTTTTTATATAGGAACACTAAGGTTTCATCAGAGAATTTATCTTTAAGAGCTAATAACATCATTAAAGAAATTGATCGGCTCGCTTCAGAACTTGACTTGGTATATAAAGAAGGAAGAAAAGAGTCTAGGCTTGAAAAGCCGACCCCTCGCAAAAATAAAGGAAAAGAGTCTAGGCTTAAAAAGCCTACTTCTCCTAAAAAGAAAGAAGAGAAATAGTATGCCTACCTACAATTATAAATGTAAGAATGAAAAGTGTAATCACAAGTTTGAAAAGTTCCATAAAATGAGCGACCCTAAGCCTCCATGTCCTGAATGTGGAACAGAAGACCCTGAGAGAATCATAGTAAAAACCACTTTCGTCTTAAAAGGCTCTGGGTGGTTTAATACGGGTGGTTACTAGTGATAAACTATTTCACTCCCATACCTATCAACTAAGTTGATCATTACTTCTTCTAGGGGGACTGCTTGGAAGTTTCTAAGGTTCTTTTCACTAACATAAGAAGTGAGCTGATCGCTCTCTTTATTATAAGCTACAAATAAAACTCTGTCTTCTTTAATCTCTTCTTCAGATACCTCGTCCAAAACCATCCAACAGATGAACCCATCGCAGTTAGTGTTTTCTTCGAGAATTCTCCTAAGAGTTAAGTTCCAAGAGTGGAAGTCTTCACTTCCTAGCTCGTAGTGTGGGAAGTCTACTTTCAACAGCTCTTCAGTTTTTGTATAGGTTGTTGCTTGTGGGGGTTCGTCTTTTATATCTAAGCCATGTAGTTCTAAATAATAGTTTATAAAAGAAATGAAGTCGTCAATGGTAAAGTCTAACATTATGCCTCGGACTTTTCAGATTGGTTTACTAAAATGAATCCTGCTTACATACTACCCGTATTAGGTCTTTGCTTCGCCAATATTATATTTTGGTATAAAGGAAATGCAAAAGAGATATACGGATTGGATTGGTCGCCTTTTAAATGGTGGCTTTTTACTAGCTTGTTCACAAACTATATAACTCTTTATGCTTGGTGGAAGCTCATTGAGGTAGGAAATGTATGGAAAGCAGGGGTAACTTGGGGTTTGTGTAGTCTGACGATGGACTTAATTCTCAACACTGTTTACTTTGGTTTTAATTGGAGAGGTGCTTTGGCTATGGTTCTTTGCGCTTTGTCGGCTTTCATAGCTCATAAAAGCTAGTCAGTCATCTCTAGGAGGGTTGAAAATGTCGTCTAGTATTTCTCTCCATAAGTCGTCTTCATCGTCATAGCATTTTCTTTTGCTCATCTTAACTCCTTACTGGCCAATAGTAATCGAGGTTATGTGGTACGCCCTTAAATATGCTCTCATAATGTTCGGGCTTTTTAGAAATAAGTTTTGATCGGTGGCTGAGGTGGACTTTCTGATCACCCCACCATGCAGGCTTGTTTTTTGCCTTTTCTCGGTCAAGGTTCTTCATAAAGAAAGGGAGAGTTGTGTCTTTATAACCCCTTTTAATCCACTCAAGGCAGATAGCTATGGAGTATACTCTGAGAAAGTCTTCATGCCCCTGCCACATGAGAACAGCAGGGTGGTTTACCCAACCCATTTTTTCAGTAAGGTGGCGACCACTTTTTTTTGCTTCAAGAACATTCAAGATAATCTTTGATTCTGACCGTTGTTTCCCCAATCTCGACCTGTCGAGAGACTCGGCTGTTTTTTTTAAACTTGCGTAAGGTACGAAAGTTTGCATTGTCATTTCTCCTCTGTTAGTAACCCGTTGAAAATTGATTGGTTACTTAACTTATATAGGAGAGAGTCATGTCTTTTTGTGTTTACCTTATGATCTCGATTACTTTTTCAACTTACGCTCTATTTTTTGTCGAGGCTTTCAAGTCTTATAAGAGAAAGACTCAGATCAGATAACTGATAGTCTTTCTATCACCTCCTACTTAGTATTAGTGAGGTGAGAAATGCGTAAAACTTCTGCTTACAAATCAACAATCTTAGAGAACCTAGACCCAAAAGTAGTAGATAATGCCAAGTCTATTTCGGCTGTTGTCTCTAACTTTGAAGATAGAGTAATGGTTGAGCCTATCCAATTTAAGGTGGGAGAATACACTGTTACAGTGGAAGCTAAAGGTTCGAGAGAGAACCCTGACTTATTTCTTTCTTGTACTTGTAGATATTGGCAATATCAGGGGGCAGAATACCATGCTCTCAGAAATAACTATTTGTTCGGTAAAGTGAGGGGTACTGCTGAACCTCCCGCTAAGAAAGACCCAAACGGTACTCACAAAGTGTGTAAACACGCATACTCGGTCTTGAGGGATTTTTTTGGAGCTAAATAATGCCGACATATAGATATAACTGTAAACAATGTGAACACACCTATACTGCTATACTTCGCATGGCAGATCACGACAAGGAACAGCCTTGCCCTCAATGTGGTGCTGTTAACAAAAAGGCGATCACTGCACCTAACTTTATCCTTAAAGGAGATGGTTGGACAGGTAAGAATATGAGAGTCGCCAATCAGATGAGAGAAAAGAACAAGAAACTTGACGCTCGCCAAAATGAAATGAAGAGAGACGCACCTAATGTTTCTCTAGCACCTAATGTTGATGGTGAACGTGTGAACTCTTGGGCTGACGCTCAGAAGCTCGCTAAATCAAAAGGCAAGAACGCTGATTCTTATGATTCTCTCGTACACAAAGAGAGTAAGGAGAAATAAAAAATGTCAAGAGGTCGCTTAATCCCTAGTTTAAATTATCGCTCTTTTGAAGTCATTGATATGAGCCTTTCAAACAATCTTCTTAGAAATGCTAAAGAGATTGAGGTTTACGGGGCTAGTAATCTCAATGACGCTCAAACTAACCCTAGTTTGATGTTTACAGTGCCTGTTGGTAGAACTTTTATTTCTAAGACTTTGAAGAAACAGAAGAATAGAGGACAAGAGGATAGTAAGAGAGATCAGACGAGATTTCTTTTCAATCTGAATGACTTTACGACTATCCCAACAGCAGGACAAACCCGAATACCTCCTGACTCAGATATTTTATACATTCGTGTCAGGACAGAGTTGGCAAATGGTCTGTTTTCAGACTTCGGACCTGTAGTGGCTGTTCCACCGTATGATTTTTTTGGAGTTACAGTTCCTTACTTTACTACAGTGGGAAATGCGCCCGACTTAGACACTAATGGTGTTATCCCCGATGTTATGGGTAAGGGTAGCTTAAACCTGCATCTCCCTTATTTCAGTGGGACTTTTAACATCAAAAACCTTTCTTCTGTCCAAGGGGGGTTCAATCTTTTCTTCTCTCTTTCGGCAGGTATGTCTCCCTCGATTCTGAGACCAGGAGAAGAGATTTCAATCACAGGAGTTTCAGTTCCTGAGTTTTTCGTAGGTGCTGATGGTGGCACTCCTCTATTCACCATTCGCTGTGGCATAGTTAATAGAGGGTAAATAATTTCTTTATGTGGGTCTTCTTTCAGACTCACTAAAACATTGAAGGAGAAACACAATGGCTCAAGTGTACCTTTTAGCTCGCAGAGCAGAAGTCCAGAACGGTTCAGTTATGGTTACTGACCTATTTCCAAATGAAAGTCAGAGAAACACCTCTATCGACCCTGTAGGTGCAGGTCCTATCTACATCAGACAGGTTGATCTAGGTGCTCAAGGAAGTCTTCGATCAGTTCTTAAAACTGATTCGGCAGGCGTTATTACTTTTGTAAACCAAGCAAGCGGTCTTATCGCATTTCTTTTGAAGAATGTTCAAAGTGGTGCAAACAATGACGCTCTTACTCTTGGTGAAGCAACCGTAGGCGCAAAAGCTATCCTTGCTCTTGTTCGATCAGGCGCAGTTCTTAATCTTGCCGCAATCAACGGTATTCTCGATGACGCAACGGTTGGTGGTGCGGGTACAGACCTTAGCACTCATAGCTCTGTGTCGGAATTGCTTCGTGTGTTGGCAGGTGAGACTTATCTCGTTCCTGCTAACTCTCAGATTGAGGGAGCGAACAATGTTTTCACTCCTGATCTCAATGCTTCTTCATACTTTCAGAATGACGTTAGACACCCTGTAGACGGAGACAGCTCTTGGCTCGTTTCTCTTGAAGAGGGTTCTCTAAAAGGTCTTTCTTCAGTGCAAAATCCTGAAGTCGGTTTCGCAGGAGTAAAAACATCTACTCCTATCGTGACTGTTTATAATGCTGACGGAACCCTAGTTTAATAGGAAAGAAATAGGAGAAATATCATGCCATTTATTTGCTTACCCCCAACTCAGAAAAAGAAAGACATTGTTAGAGTTCTTGTTACAGACTTTTTCCCTAACAAAGTTCAGTCTAACTCTGTAATCACACCTCTCTCACAAGGTCCTCGCTATTTCACAGCTATTTTTAAGGACTTTTTAAATACGAAGCCCGTAATCGCTGCTGGCGCAGTCGCAGGTGCTGTTTCAGGGCTTTCAGCTTATCTCTTAACTACCGTTGAAGTTTCGAGTGATGGTGATCGTGCTTTAACTGCTGATGAGTCATTCAATATCGCACAAGATATTATTGATCGTATGACTACAGCTCAGGCTTTAACATCTTCTGCTGTCAATGCTCTTATTCAAGCAGAGACTGCTGATCAGGGAGACGCTGACGGAATTGGTAAAGGAAACTCAACAGCTACTGTTCTTGAGATTCTTCAGATTCTTTCAGGCACTCATACTTTTACTGTACCTGACGCACAGGTTGTAGAAGTAGCAGGTACTTTCCAAGCCTTACTCGCCAATGCCCAAGCGGCTCTCTTTACTGCTTCAGCGACTAACACTCCTATTTCTAGCAGTTATGATAGCTTCTTCATTTCTGCTCGTAGTGGTCAAATCGCACTTGCACAGGCTAAGACTTCTGCGAGTGGTGCTTCAACACCTGTCCTCGTTGCGTACAACAACGATGGTTCACTCATTCAATAAGAAATAGGAGATTAGAAAAATGCCTAGTCCAGTAATTTGCGTGAGGGACGCTTCTATCCCTAACAACGTATTTCAGATTGTTGACCTTTTTCCCAATCGTTCGCAGAGAAATCCTGTGCTCGACCCTGCACCTCAAGGTCCTCGTTATCTTCGTCAACCTGTTAACACTACTCCTGTTGTTGATGGTCTTACCATCGCTAAAGAAGTAAGTGGTCTTACTGCTTATCTTCTAGTGAACCAAGACAACAACAACGACATTCTTAGTGTAACTGACGCAACGAGCATTGCAGACCTCTATATCTCTCGCATGAGAAATGGTCTTGCTCTTGATGTAGCTACTATGAATGGTCTTATTCAAGGCGCAGGAGCAGGTCAGCTCAATCTTGCTAATGTAACGATTGAGGGTGCAAATTCAACAGCTACGACTGCTGAGATTCTTTCGATTCTTAGTGGTGCTACTTACACTGTACCTGCTGGTTATGTGTTTGACGCAGACGCAGGGTTGATTAATCCTACCGTTAGTTTTTTTAACGTAAATGTGTTTGACGCTATTGACCCAAGCGACAGTAGCTTTTATCTTTCTCTTAATAGAGGTGCGCTCTCCGTTGCAAAGTCTGTTCGTAAAGACCCAAGGACAGGAGCGAACCTCGACCCTCTCGTTGTAGTTTATAGCGGATTGGGTGCTGTACTTTAAAAAATAGAAAGGTAGGTCTTGGGTGAAAATAGCCTTGCAAGATAAAAAGGCAGTCGGAGCGTTCTTAAAGAAAAGCTCCTTTGATGGACGAGTCTTAGTTTCTGATGGAAATGCTCTCTTTGCAAAGTGGGGCAAAAAAAATAAAACCGTTGTAGCCAAATGGGATAAAAAAGGGAAACTTGTCCTTATCCCGACAGACGACAAAGGTGTTAAAAAAGCCCAAGACCTTATTTCTGATCTCAGCCCATGAGCTAAATATGAGCTTAAAGTACAAGACCTCAGACCTGTATTTCTCAGCATATCTAAAGACGGCAGGCGTTCGTTTTTTAGGCACTGAAAGAGAGGGGTCTAAGGTCTTTTTCCTATTTGAGAAAACGACAATGATTCGTGATCTTAAACGAGAGTATTTTAATAGGACTGCCAAAATACCTGCGTTAACCTTTGTAGATGAAATAAGGTCTATGAAGTCTTTAACGTATATGACGAGGACAGACTCTTAAAATCTAACTTGCTAGTAAACTAGCTATTTTATTTCTCATCGAACCCACTTCATTGTTGTTTGGACTCTTTCATTAATGTCGGGGTCTAAATCTATTGAGAATTTTGTGTTCCAATTATATCTCGCACCCTCAAGATTGTTAAATGTTCCACTATGAAGGTCAGCCCCTCTTAGGTCAGCCCCTCTTAGGTCAGCCCCTCTTAAGTCTGAGTCAATCAACACAGCATTTCTGAGGTCAGCGTATGTAAAGTCAGCTCCCCTAAGATCAGTTTCTGTGAAATCTGCTCCTGAGCAATCGGCTTCTTCAAAGTCTGCTTCTCTAGCGTCAGCAAAGGAAAGATCAGCATTTCTGAGATCAGCCTCTTTGAACTGAGTTTTAACTAATTTAGCTCTGGTTAATATAGTCTCAACTAGGTTTGTTTCCGACAAGTCTGCTTTAGACCAATCCTGACCTCTTAAGTCTTGACCCTCAAGACCCTCAACCATGCCGACTTTTTCCATTATTTTGGCTATTCTATTTCTCATTTAACTTACCTTCTCTTTCTTTTGAAGTAGGGAGGTGTTTTAGTTTTTTCACTAAATTCAGCATAATTGAGGTTAGTTTCTCTGAGGTCAGTTTCTCTGAGGTCAGTCCCATAGAGTTTAGCGTATTTGAGGTTAGCCCCTATGAGATCAGCATTTCTGAGATCAGCGTTAATGAGGTCAGCTTCTCTGAGGTCAGCATTTCTGAGATCAGCGTTTGTGAGGTTAGCTCTACTAAGGTTAGCTCTACTAAGTCTAGTTCCCATGAGATTAGCGTAAGAGAGATTAGCGTTTGTGAGGTTAGCTCTACTAAGGTTAGCTCCACTAAGGTAAGCCCCTGTGAGATCAGCTCCCTTTAGGTTAGCTTTTGATAAATCAGTGTTTCTTAAATCTACACCTGAGAAGTCCTGACCTGAAAGGTCTTGACCCTCAAGACCTTTGATCAGTTCTTCTTCAAGTTTAGCTACTCTTTTCATTAACTTGGCTATTTTATTTCTCATGTTAGACTCCTTCCTTACCTTTGTTCTTTGATAAAGACTTTATACATATCCATTTCTTATATGGAAAGGTTGTGGATATGATGAAACTAGCATTACTACTTTTATTATGGGTTCCCTCAGTTGCTCTCGCCCAAGTGAATATTGAAGAAATAAGAGGTAAAGCAAAAGAGGGATTTTCAGGCAAAGCTGATGTGGGGTTTGATCTGCAATCAGGAAATACAGAGACTGTTTCTTATAGAGGCTCAACAAGAGTCGATTATGCGAGTGGATTACATCATTACTTTTTACAGCTCGCTATGGATAGATCTGAAACACCTAAAGTCTTAGTGAAAGACAACGCTTTTGCTCACTTGAGATGGACTGCTATGTGGTGGGGTTATTTGGGAACAGACCTCTTTGTTCAGAGTCAATATGACTTTTTCAAAGACTTGACGTTAAGACAATTAGAGGGAGGGTATCTTAGACTCGTTATCCCCGTTACTTCAGGTCAGTTGGCTTTTGGGGTTGGAGGTATGTCTGAGTATGAGTTGTTAAAAGAGGGGAAGGGCGAGGGTTTTACGCTTCGTATGACCAACTACATTTCTTTAAGTGAAGAGCTTTCAAAAAAGAGAGTGAAGTTTGATCTGACAGCTTATTATCAACCGAAGTTTGATGACTTTTCAGATTATCGACTGACTTTCGTCTCTCAGTTAAACATTACGATTGTGGGTCAGTTCTCAGTCCTACCGAGCATAAACTATGCGTATGACTCAAACCCCCCTAATGGGGTTCGGGTAGATGACTCTTCTACAAGGGTTTCTCTTAGGTATTCTTGGTAGTGTTTTTATCTGCCTGCTAAAGTTGGGTGAGATTAAAGAAAGGCTCTGACATGAGAAATAAGCAAAGTAAACACAACTACTTTTCAGACTTTGGCGAGGGTTGTGAGGGTATTCTTTCTGTTTCGGGAAGACACGATCAACTTCCTGATGATATTAGAGGAGAAAGAAAACAAGCACTCGCAGACTACTTATCTGACCCAAATAACAAAGATAAGCAAAAAGCAGTAGAGTATCATGTTTATCGGAAGTACATGAACGACAAACCTGACTTTGAAGTAAAGGACAAGGGGTTCTTTATTGATGGTAAAGGTTCTTTAGATGTTAATTTTAGTGTTACTATTTCAGGTCATGCTGCGTTAAGAATGGACGAGAGGTGCATTGACAAGAGAAATGTTAAAAGCAGAATAAAGTCAGCCCTTAACCAACTTAGACGAAAATCTATAGAGATCAATCATTTCCTCTCTCAAGGTGGTGACGTTAGGTCTATTTTGAGAGAGTATAAGAATATTTTAAGCATACAAAGCAATACAGGTCGGAGAACAAGAATTGTTTTGAAAGATAGAGGCTTTAAACTATTTTTTGAAACCTCTGAAATCGCTGAGGTAAAAGTAGGTAGAGGTTCTGCTCCTGTTTTTCTTTCTAAAAATGGGTTAGTTAAGCTCGATCTAATAACTCTTATGTATGATGTTAAAAGGTTCAGTCCTATTTCGGATGCTGAAATAATGAGGGAACTCTCTATTAGCACTCACAGAGAGGACTGTATTAAAGAGCTAAGGAGAGAGTTAGTATTTCTCTCTAAAAATGCTGACACTCCAATCCTTAACTTTGAAGTTCAACTACCTAATCTACAGACGAGCGTAGAAGTTAGAATGGAAGATGAGGGTGAAGAGGCACTTGCGTATTTCTTAGCCGCACACAAAAACCATATAACTGACTACCTTATTAAAGCAGACACTTATGTTGGTTTAGGAGATATTTCAAGTGCAACTGAAATGCTCGATGAAGATGAAATAGTTGAAGCAGTATCTCCTTTTATCTTTCTTAATATAGAAGAAACAAGCACTGTGGACGGCATTGTTGTTCCTACTGAGATAATGGTAGAAATAGACCCCGATGAATACGAAGATTGTATTAATGAACTCTTTGAAGAGGGTTTAAAGGTCAAGTCAATAACTCCTAAAAAGTTTGCCTCAGAAGTATTTTCAGCTCTCTCTGATGAAGAAAAAGAAGAGGTGTACGATAAGTGGCACGATCTCATTAATATGTCTCAGAGTTCTCTGAATGAATGGGCTGAAGATGATGATCGTCTTCTTGCTTCAATCAATAGAGAAGAAGCAAAAGACGCAGGCAATATTCAATCGGGGTATGACTCTTTTCATCGCATTAAGAGAAGAAAAGAGAAGCCTTTTGAAAATTGGTCGAATGATGACTTCGATAATGCCAAACAGGAAATAGGTTTCAATTCCCGTATGCTCGGAGGGAAACCTGGACAACCCGTAGAAGACTCAGGTATGTCGAAATGGGAAATCAGTCTTAAAAATTGGGGTCACGACCCATCACTCAAGTCAAGCCCTCAACATGAGAAATGGAAAGCTTGGCACAACTCACACAACACTAAGAAAGCAAGCATTGCGAGAGTCGTTAGTGTCTTTCTTAACAAAGGGAAATAGAGATGAGAAATAAACAAGCAAGCATATTTAATGTTCTGATTGCCCATGAGCAAAATCAGATTATTCGCAGAGCTATTCTCGCTTCGGGTAATAGTCCTGAGTTTGATAGAATGCGTAGAGTTTATTCAATGATCTTGAGTAACTCAAAAAATGCCTATGCAGGCGCAGGCACTATGGACGATGTGATGGATCAGTTAGACAACCCCGAAGTGAAAGAGCAAGTTGGGTTGACTTACATTTCTGAGATCATAAACAACTTTAAAGACAAGCTGTTTAATCTCCACAAAGGCGAGTTTACTCTCATCGGAAATGTACTAAAAGCTAAGGGTTTAACAAGAAAGCTCCATGTTCTTGTAGATGCAGGTTCTAAGCCTAAGACTGAGTACGAAAGAATTATTTCAGACCGTTTGGAACGTGCAGGGAACTTTAGTGAAACCCTTAAAGTTATGGGTCAACTAATATCAGCTAAAACTCCATATCAAGTCGCTCAAGTGGCAGGGGTTGGTACTGATGAAATAAGAGACGCTTTAGGTGTAAACCCTAGAGAGATCACGCTTAAAAATTGGGCGATGACTAAATGGGAAGACTTCAATAAGTCTACATTCAGAGATATGCCCGATCATAAGTTGATCGTAGTTTATGTAGGTCTGTTTATCCTTAAAACTGCCGCTATAGCACTGTTAGCCAAAACTGCTCTAGCTACCGTAGGAATCGGCATTCTCAAAGTGGTAGGTGCGCTTTTGTTGATCTGTCTTATCACAGACACGAAATCAACTGCTCAGATTGTGAGGAAAATCGGAGTGAGTTTTGCCGCACTAGCTCCTGCTGTGATTAAAGACTTGGCTAAAGGCTTTAGATTCTTAGGTAACCTTGGTTCAAGGATTTGGGAGGGTGGTAAGTCTCTCTTTAAGAAGATTTTCAGGAGAGCTGCTGTTCAACAAATTCAAGAAATGCTGAGAAATAACTCTAGGTTTAGACAAGCATACTTAGCCGTATAATCAGCTTTCGAGGAAAGGGATATAGAACCATGAAAAAACAGTCTTGCGTGATCGCTTTTGGAGACATCAACGGTAAGAAGTTCATGTTTAAGAACCGAGATCGAAACTATGTCCCTGAGCTGAAGATTTATCACACCAAAAGAAATGGTGTGGAAATGGTTTACTTTAAAGATGAACATACAGGTTGGGTAGAAGGCATTAACGAACATGGTATTGCTGTAGCCAACTCAGCTCTCATGGTTCTTTGGGACGAAAAAGAGGGGGCTAAGTCTAAGAAGAAAGACAATGCTCATTTAGGTGCGATTGGTTCTATGGACGCTAATCGTATTCTGAGAACTCTTGAGTGTAGAAATATGGAAGACGCTTTAGATACTGTCATCACTTTTGATGGGGGTGTTAGAGGGCATACATTTCTTTCAGACGGTATAGTAGCGAAGTCTATTGAGCATACGGCAAAACATGAAGCTCATATTGTTGATATGCTAAAAGATAAGTATCATGTCCGTTCTAATCATGGGGTTAGATATCCAGACGCAGGTTATACTTTGGGAGAGAACGCAAAAAGCTCTCGAACAAGACTTCAAAAAGTTCTCGATTTGATGCCTCAGATTAGCACTCCTGAAGAACTTATTCATGGTCTTTATGAGCAACGAGGTAAGGACTTTAATAGCCCTCATAACGTGGTTCGTAAGACCGATAATATGTTTACTAGCTCTCAGCTAATTTATGACTTCGATAAGAAAAACATCACTCTCTATCTTATCCCTGAAGATTGTGATTACTTAGGGTATGAGAAAACTTTTGAAGAAGAGGGTGTCTGTTCGTTTGAAGTAAAGCGCATTTCTCATTTCGATGAAGACGGGTCTTTTTCTATTAGACCTGTTAAGGCTAACCCATCTAGGGTAGCTCGCTTAAAGCATTCTTCAAACCCCTTAATGTATGAGGCAGTAGCTCATCGTACAACTAAGACTTATGTGGAAAAGAAAGTTCTGAAACACTTCAAAGAGGAAATGTTTCAGAATGGGTTTAAAGTTGATGGGGAAACATATTCCGTAGCCTATGATAAACTTGAACAGCTCTTTAAGAAAAAAGGTGAGAGACTAGAGAACTTTATAGATTTGGGAGATGTCATTCTTCAATTCACTTATCAAAATAAAGACATTTCTATTGATTACTCAGAGATAGTAGGCGACTTTTTATATAAGAAAAATAAAAGGGGTGATGTGTTCTTAACAGGGTCTTTGTATTGTGAGTTAGATCTTCATTGTGAGATCAATGAAGATTGGCTCACCAATCTTCAAGTAGAAGATTGGAACTTAAACCATTTATTTGAATGTGGACATAAATTTGATAGGAAAGACTATCAAGAGATGGAAAAAGGCTTTGAGATAAGCCGAGAGATAATATTTCCTTTTAGTTTTGATATTTCAAAGCATAAGCCTTTAGAGGTGGATTATATGCTTTTGACAAAGGGTATGGGTTTTTATAAGAAATGAATCAGACATTTTCGACAACCTTTGATGATGAGGGTGTGAAGTATACTTGGGAAATCTATAAACTTCAGGCAAGATTCAGTGCTTACGAGCCGATATATTGGGAAATTCCTGAGACTTTCCTAACTAATTGGACTTGGGGTGAAGACCACCCCTCAGCCCATATTCATCGCTGTATGAATGCTGATTATTCATACCCTATTCTAATTTGGGACGGCATGATAGTTGATGGTTGTCATCGTGTCTGTAGGGCAATTTCAGAGGGATATACTCAGATAAGAGCGATTGAAATAATAAATATGCCCCCTCCCGACCTTGATGAGAAATTAGAAGTTAGAGAAGTCCCTCCTGAACCTCCGAAATGGACTTTTGAAGATATGATTAAGATTCTTCGAGCCATTCGAGAAGTTGAATATGACTTCCGACACCCTATTGATGGTGTTTAACTAATCGAAAAGGATAGTGTTTGTGAGAAATAGAATATCTAACTTAATGAAAAGAGTAGCTCAACTTGAAAAAGAATTGATTAAAGGTCTTCAGGGTCAAGACCTTTCAGGTCAGGACTTTTCAGGTGTAGATTTAAGTAAGACTGATCTGTCGAACGCTAATCTCATAAACGCTGAACTTGAGGAAGCTAATCTCACTAAAGCTAATCTCACTAAAGCTAATCTCACTTACGCTGACCTCACTAAAGCTAATCTCACTGAAGCTAACCTTGAGGGAGCTAACCTTGAGGGAGCTAATCTCTCAGAAACTGATCTCACAAAAGCTGATCTCACTAAAGCTAATCTCACTTACGCTGACCTCTATGATGCTAATCTCTCAAATGCTGAACTTGAGGGGACTATCCTCAGAGAAGCTGACCTCAGAGAAACTAAAATCACTAACGCCAACCTTGATGGAGCTGATCTTGAGGAAGCTAAACTCAGAGGAGCTGATCTCTCTGAATCTAATTTCAGAAACGCTGACTTAGAGGGGGCTAACCTCATGTATGCTGATCTCAGAAATGCTGACTTAGGAGGTGCTTATCTCAGAGGAGCTGATTTGGTTGAAGCTATTTTTAACAAGCGAACAAGACTTCCTTTCTCAAGAAATGAAGCTGAGGAGAAAGGTATGATTTTTAAATGAGAAATAGAATAGCCAACTTAATCAAAAGAGTAGCTCAACTTGAAAAAAAATTGATTAAAGGACTTGAGGGTCAAGACCTGAAAGGTCAAGACTTTTCAGGTGTAGATTTAACTAGGACTGATCTCAGTCGGTCTAACTTACAGGGTGCTATACTAAGCAGGGCTATTTTGGTACTTGCTAATCTGAGAGGAGCTGACTTAGAGGGGGCTGATCTGAAATATGCTAACCTCAGAAAAGCTAACCTCAGTGATACTGATCTCTATGGGGCTGATCTTAGAGAAGCTAACCTAAAGGGAGCTAATCTCAGTGAAGCTGATATAGGAGTAGCTGACCTTAGCAAGTCTCATCTTAGAGAAGCTAACTTTCAGGGAGCGAACCTTATGTCAACTAACCTCAGTGAAGCTAATCTGAGAGGAGCTAATTTTACAGGAGCTGACTTAGAGGGGGCTAATCTCAGAGGAGCTGACCTCAGAGGGGCTAACTTAGAAGGCGTTAATCTCAGAATATCAGACCTCAGAGGAGCTAACTTAGAGGGAGTTGATCTTGAGGGAACTGACCTTGAGGGTGCTGACTTATCTCAAGCTACTTTTAACAAGCGAACAAGACTTCCTTTTCCACTGATGACTGCATTGACTAGAGAAATGATACTCAGATAGCAAAAAAGAGCAATCTTCCATAGCCATGCGAGTTGTAATCGCACAAATTATTAATACTCAATCAAGGTATTATTCGCTATAGAAGATACGCTCTTTTTTTTTTACACTCTTAAAGAGTGGCTTGCCTCGGCATATATTATATACGAGGGGTTATCGCTCTTGAGCTACACACATCAAGAACTACAATATAGAACTTAATCACATTGGTGCGTTTAAATTCTCACGATCTCAGTAGCAAGTCAACGGCTTTTTAATATTTTTCGTACCAACGCTCTTTTTTATAGTCAGGGTTGTCTATAGGTACAGGTAGAAATAGACCGATGGCGAAAATAAGAAGTAAAAACAAAATCTCCATAACACTCTCCTTTGTAAGACGTTTATATAACCGAAGCTATAAAGGAGGCATGAAACATGGCAGTTTTGTTCAAACGAAATCAGATTTTGGGGCGTGGTGATCTTGATATATTTCTGACTAATTCAAACGGAAATGTAGCAGACGCAGCAACTATAACCTATGCACTTTATTATGTAGACCCAACTCCACCTGAGACAGAAGTCTTAATTGGCGACCCTGCAAGAATACCTGAGAACCCGTCTGTTGGAGAGTATTATGCGAGTGTTCGCATACCTCCCACAGCGAGCTATGGTACATACAGGATTAGATGGACTCTTAGAGAACT
>MDSY01124012.1_pt1 | contig 23487 bp, 21 predicted proteins | sample 811131 | NCBI WGS metagenome assembly MDSY01 (sample SAMN05326643, study PRJNA326480) | marine metagenome | isolation source: seawater | place: Atlantic Ocean: South West | collected 2010 | reverse complement strand
TGTATTAAACATATCCAGTGGATATGCCATCTTTTAATTATTACAAATATTTTATCATTTATAATAATAAATGGATTGCAGTGCAAAACAGACAATTGTTAAGTACAGGCAACTTCATACAAATGTATTGGGCGAGCAGTTGGCTGATTTGAGCAGTGATATTATAGAACTTGGTACTACTCGTATTGAAAAACAGGCAGAACTTGACGATTTAGAAAAGGAAATAAATTCCAAAGCAGCAGAATTGGGAAAAACTCGGGGTGATATAAAAAAGGCACGTAAAAGTCTATTCGGTGTAATTGGTGGGTTTGGTGGAATGGCCGGGTTGGTCTTAGTTATTGTTGCTGTTGTGTTTTACATAAGATATAGAACAGCCCATCCACGCGCAGCTCCAGCAGCTCCAGTAGCTCCAGTAGCTCCAGCAGCTCCAGCAGCTCCAGCACCCCCACCAGCTCCACCATCGAACAGAGAAATTGTGAATCTTCCGCCACTCAAGCATACTATATTATCTACAAAAGTGTTTGGTGACAATACACAATCGACTTGAAGAATTTTTATTTAGTATATAAAAAGTATGCCCGGCGAAAGTACTGGTTTTGTACAAAAAACCAAGGACTTTCTTGTAACAAATAAGTTTTATGTTGTTGCTGGTGTGATTACATTAGGTCTTGCTGGCGGGATATATTATTATAATACTTTGCCCGCAACACAGAATAAACCCGTGACCACTACATTAATTACATGCGAGGACGATTGCAGCGATAAGGATGCCGCGATTACAGTTGCAGAAGAAACAATTACAGGGTTACAGGGTGACATTAATGTTAAGACAACAACTAAAAGTAATATAGTGATAGAGATTGGTAAAATAGAGGCTGAAATAACAGAGGCAGAGGCGGATTTAGCCGAAGCAAACAAAGAATTAAGTGAAGCAAAGGACGATTTGAGTGATGCGAAAAAGAATTTGATTGGTGTTAGTAGTGGATTCGGTGTGTTTGGTGCAATTGTGTTGGTATTGGGTGCGGTATATCTCTATCGGAAAGTAAAAAAGAAACGCGCTGGGGTTACGTCATAGTAACTCCATTGAATAAATAATATGTCACGCGTGAAACTGTGCAATTTTTTTCTTCGTATGTCTGCCCAATCCTGTCGAGTATAGTCATATGATACTCCGTCTCGAAAGGGGTATAACTATAATCATCGAAATATACACAACTTGAAACATCTGTGTCTGTATTACATATAATTGCATTTGTGTCGCCGCATGGTACAACAGATACAACATGGGATCCCGCCCCTGGGTATTTGAACGTAATCGTAAATGCAATAAGTGCAGTTTGTATATCGGATCCAGACAGTACACTCGATGCATCGTGACCCCAATCAAGTAACATACGTAATGTCTCTGAGTCATATGACAATTTAATTTCGTTTTCAATAAATGATTTTTCAATAATATGAAATGCATTTTGGTAAACTTTTGATGCTATATGCTGAAACGCTTCTAACATATTGGAATTATATGGGATTTCACTATACACAACGTATGCATTTGAGTACATAAGCATGGCGGCGACAAAGTACGCTTCGAATCCTCCTTTTTCTATTTTGCGTGCTTGATTGATAACGTGAATATGATCCGATGAAAATGGGACAGTTTGTAACCCCATTACGATTTGATTGAATTCCAAAATCGGATGTGTTAATGGATTTCTTAAGAAGAGTTCAAATGAAACTGCCGGATCCGGGTCTCCAAAGATATCGGATTGGTCGTTAACATAACTTGCAACGGATTCACGGTAAGGAATGCCGTTTTTTGATCCAAGCATACGGTCTCTTATTGTATTATAAATTGCATACATGGTTGTTGGTGCAGCGGGACATGTGGAATTTCGAGTGTCTAAAAACTGCATGATATATGGCATGATTCTATTATTATATGAAGCATTTTGACTTACTTGTGCATCTAGATCGAGTAGAGGAAACATTCGGACTGCATGATATATAATGCTAATTGAAGTAGACATAAAACACCCCTTTGCAGTTTGTTTTGCAATTAAATAATCAGAGCATGGATCGGTTCTTGCATTTTCTGCTGCTGCTTCTCTTTGTAAATACGTATCCGCATCCCGAATAAGTCCTTGAAAATATGCCTTTTTCTCTCGTATTGACCTACCTGATTTCATGATACGATCGACATCTGTATTTAATAAAGCACGCACAGATGTTCTCGGTTTATACTTGCCGAGACGACTGTTATACATCTTTTATATTAGTATATTATTTTTTATATTACATAATGTAAATGGCACGACAGAAGAATACCCCATCAAAAAGTAATACAAGTACTAAAAAAACGAAAGGTAACAGTAATGTTAGGTGGTACTTGATGCTTGCCCTTAAAATCGTGGCCGCACTTGCGGTTGTATTGTTATTTGTATACATGTACTGGAGTAATAATAATGAAGAGGCACGGATGCATGCCAAGATTGAACAACTAAAGAAGGAAATTGGTGCACAAGCCGCATCTATGTCGGATTCTCATGTTGAGTTGTCCGAGTTGGCTGCCGAACTCGAAGAAACTGAGTTTGAACTGAAAGAATCCGAAGAGGAATCTGTTCAGTTGGAGCATGATATTACATCCAAGATGAAAGAAATGTTATCACTCCAGAAACAAAAAGAAAAACAGCGTGAACAAATGCGTCAAGCAAATTCTGCTAAAATGGCAGCAAAACAAAAAGAGATTGATGGATTGATTGCGGTTTACCAAAGTAATATTGATGCACTATCCACTGGGTCCCCAGAAGAGCTACAGAAAATTGCAGCTGAAAAGAAGGTGTCAATTGATAAAATTAAAGTAGCAAATGTCGCTGAAATTGCAGAAATGGAAAAGTCCTACTCGAAACTTGCGAGTGTAGTTGACGATGACATAGCAACACGCAATGAACTTATGAAAGAAGAATTGGAAAAAGACTTGAAGAAATATGACAAGCAGATTGAAAAACTACAAGCGGAACTCGAACCACTTGCAGAGACCGACGGTGAAGCTGTAGTAGAAAAAATAAAGTTATTAAATGGTGAAATCACAGTAATTGGCGAAAAGCGTGCAGCTACTCAAGGGGAATATGTTGCGGAACTTCTTAGTATCGAAGAAAACAAAAAGAAGGAACTTGCGGGGGCGCAAAAAGATAAACGTGCAGCTATCAATGCACGAAAGGCTGCACACGTACAGTTTATTTCAAAAGAAGAAGCGTCATATAAAGCAATGATTAAAAATGATGCAACTGAACGCACGGCAATGGTGAATGAGCACAAGAAACAAATCGAACAACTTACATTTGAAAAAGACAGTGAGATACAGGAGTTGGGCGAACAAAATAACTCGATTGAAACTGACTTAAGTAAAGTGACAAATGATCTGGCTGTGATGAAAACGCAAAAGGAGATCATAAATACACGAAATTCGGATTTACAAAAAGCAATTGAAGTTCATAAAAAGCGAGACGAAGAGATTAAAAAGTTAACATCTGTATATCAGTGTAACGGTAATACACCAACCGACATTGCAAACTGTACTGCAAAAGCAAAGGCAAGTATTGCTTCCAAAAAATCAGAGCTTGATAAATTGGTATCTACTATTACAAAAACACATGCAGATGGGGTCGCGGCATTGAAATTACATAAGGGATGGAAGACGAATTCCGTGTACACACCATGTCCAAACGGAGCTGATCTAGTTGTTGGTAGGACACGTGGTCCAGATGATACTTACGGATGTGTATTTCGTTCATTCATAACCCACGACAGGGGATCCGCGTGTGTTCCAGGATACAATATACCTATTTCAGAAAAATTGGTGCTGCCTCCTGGTAAAGTTAAACAATTCTATACTGAATTACCATCATGTAACTTTCAAAGTGGAAATGTGTGGTACATTCCATGGAATGTACACAAAACGTATGATGAACACATTATACATGCCAAAAAGTTTAATATGCATCTTGCAACATTTAATACAAGTGAAGAATGGAATTCGTTCATATCTTTTGAACGGGCATATCGACCTAAATATTATGGTCAAAAAGGTGGATATCACGTTGGAATGCAAGCTGTAACTAAAGACGGTGTATTTAAAGGAAATCCCAAAACAAGTGAAGCATGGAAACACTATGATAATTCAGTAGTATTTAAAGATGTGGCAACCCCTGAGATTCTTCCACCTTTTAAGTTCATCGTGCAAGTGTACGAACATCCACTTGGGTCAAAACCGTTAAATCCAACCGTTGGATTTAACGTAGGTAAGTACAATATACCAAACCATCTTAATGACAAAATTTCATTTGTACTAGTACATGCCGGACATGCCGTTACGATATTTGAACATCCCAATCAGACCGGGCGGTCGGAGAAGTTTACCGGAAGTAAAAATCTACTTGAGACAAGTTTTAGAGGAAAAGTATCATCCATACTAATTGAAAGAACCACGGAAGGTCGCTCTGAAATATTTCAAATGATTAATTCTAACAAACGTGCTGATGGTGTTACTGGAGCAGTTGCACTAGAAGGCCGATGTGTTATACCGGTTGACCGAAGTATGCGTCTTCCCGCATTCTATAAGATAACTGCACCAACTGCGGATATAGCAGCTAAACGAGCAAAAGAGTTTATGATAAAATTAGGTAATTATCGTGACGATACTATAGTTCCAATGACAAAGGGCAGTGATCAAAAAGTATATACGATTGACAGCACACGTCCATTAAAGAGTGAAAATGGTCAATATGAACTTATTATAAAGGATCGTCGTGTTCAACTCGGCAAGGTAGGTGGTCCTTATAAAAATGTGTCGGGTAATCAACCAGTAGATACAATGGTTCTTGCCTCGGATGGAACACTTCGTTATTTACAAAATACCCCGGCAACAGTAGTCATGTCAATAAAAAATATAAAATATTTTCGTTTGATAAACAGCGGAGTATTGACAACAGACCGGTTAAAACTCACGGATAGCGCGTTGGGAACTGATACTGAACATGATACGGGAACTGTTACGGTAACGATGTCGAAACCCACCGCACCTAGACCCCCACCAACTAGACCCCCAACAACTAGACCCCCAAAGATTGAAGATCACGTAACTCCGAACCGTGACAACAAAAACTGTAGTCTTAAACTCGGTATAAATTATACGGGTCACGACATTGGTAATAAACCAAATATCGCATCTCCATATGCATGTGCAGCATATTGCAGGCATACTTATCGTGCATCACACTTTAGTATTTATAAACCTAAGCGTCATTGTTTTTGCAAGTCGGGTTATTCGAAAACAACTAACGACTCCAACGTGATGTCCGGTCCAACGTGTCTTGCCGATGAATTTGCAACTAATCCAAGTGCAATTCCAGTTATTCGAGTTCTCGCATTTCATCCATATCATCAGAAAGAAGGATATAGTGGAAACTTTTTCGGGGTTGGTATTGAACATACTAATCGAATCAATGCCGTTAAGACAATTTGTGTCAGTGGAGTAACCTATCCAGTGAAAGAGGTCGTTAGAACATCGGATCCTAAAATTGTATATGTATACTTACCTTATAAATTAAAGCGTCCGGTCATGAGTAGCGGACCCGGTGGGGCAGCGATTATTGGAAAGTGTCCTCCTCAGGTACGTCGTGTGAATAAATAGTTATTTTAATTAAAACATATAAACCATATGTATTATCACTGGTGGTACTTCTGCATTAGTTCATTTTTTTGGCTATTCGTAATTGCAACATTCAAAAAGCGAATTGTATGTGATCTTCATTCAGTTCCATGTGTTATTTTATCAATTCTGTCAATTTATGACATTGTCCCAGATGAAATTACATGGGCATGGTCTCTTGGATATTTTGTAGTTGACGGAGTTGACGTTTTTTACCGTGACGAAACAATCATGACGGTACATCATGGTCTAACTACACTACTTTGCATAGGTTCTATTCTTGAACCACAAATGACATTTGGTACACACACAACACCATATTTTCTACTTGTTGAAATTTCCGGAATTATGTTGAGTTACTGGGAATATAATCGTGAATCTCTACTACGTTATATGATCCTAATTGTTTCGTACTTCTTTAATCGCGTCGTATGGATTGCATATCTCATGTATTTTTCGTTTATTAGTCGTCCTGATACGACTCTTGGTTATGTTGTTGTCCTTCTTGCTCGTCTTATGCACATTCTCATGTGTGTCTGGTATATCACACTGTTAAAGAAAGCAAGTGACTATATTATTTAGTATATAATATATATATGTATCCATTAATATTATCAATTGGGTTTGGTTTATTATTTTGGACAATATTGATCCATATGATACCATATGAATGGATTTCAGATATACATGCGAGTGTTGCATTTGCGTTATCTGTTATTATTTTATTGCAAATTCTACCGGATTATGTGTTATTTGCTTGGTCGATAACATATTTCCTGGTAGATCTCATTGAAGTAATAATACAATGGGATGTAACGTATATTATTCATCATACAATGTCGATTATAGTACCCGTTGCGGGACTATTTGATCCTGTATTAACACTGGGTACGAATACAGGAGCATATATTATGCTAATTGAATATTCAACAGTTATACTCAATCATTGGCAACGTAATCGCAACGACAAAAATATATATATTGAATTACTTACAGTGTATTTCGTAAACCGCATCGTATACCTTTCTTATTTATTATACTTTTCATTCATCTCTAGACCCAAAAACAAGTATGGTTATTTTGCAGTTAGTTGTCTGCGAATTTTACATATACTGATGTGTGTATGGTTTTACAAACTGTTGAAAAAGTTACCGCGTTATTTAAATTAATTAAAGATTATTAAGAAATTACATCTTTTGAAATATACTCAGTACCATGAATCTTATCTAAAATACCAATTGCGCCATAGTTGTAGTTAAAATGTTTATGATGAATATCATGATAAGTTGGTTGTTCGTCAATTCCGAGTGCATATGGCATGTGCATACCACTGTGATGAACTTGCGTTGCAATATTTGCAGCAATAATCCAGGTTAGCGCAAAATGAGCATGTGATGCATAAGGAAATAGCAGGCCAATGCCGAGTGGAAGGAGATCAGAAACTAAAAATTCAGTAGGAGTACAGTAAATTGCAACCGCACCAACTGGTGATGTAAACTCGTGATGCTTCTTGTGGAACTTTGCATATAGTTTGGGATGATGAAATGCTCGGTGAGAATAATAAAAGAGTACTTCATTTGTCAGAATGACAGAAAGTAGAGACCAGAAACGCTCTGTAAATGTTGGCAACTTATCAAAACGAAGACCATAGTTTGATTTAAACGAGTAAAATACAATTATACCCATAAATGGGTATGCCAATAGTGTCAAGTTCTTCATCATAGTAGGAATTGTACGAATGATTTTTTTAAACGAAACATGCTTATTTTCTTGTACCTTTTTTACATGAAGTGTTTCACGATGATTGTCGTTGAGTACATGCGAAAAGAATAAAAGATACAGTCCATGAAGTAAATATGTCAATGTAAATGCAATACTTGCAGCAAGTGTGTATGCAAGAATTGCATTTGGAACGATGGAAGTTAGCCATGCATTGAATACAATCCACTGTTCTTCTGTTGTCATGTACGATGCACATGTAATAAACCACGCAAATGGCGATTTTCCCATTGTCGTATCTAGAATATAAAACCCAATTGCACCGGTGGTATACTCCAGTGCTGGATTATCAAAACCATCATTTGAATTTTTGTACATAAAAATTGCACTAAACCCGATTAAGTTTAGCATTAAGTCAATTGTATCATAAACACGCCAACGAAACATATATTTAGTGTCTTAGTTTCTTTCTAGCTAATAAGTTTTTGTTATGTGTCGGCGGTGCAGGGCGTTTGAATCCTTTTTTGGATTGGGCAGGTGCAGGTGGATCCACCTCCATATCGGCAATATGTGTGTCGCTGTCATCCCATGTAACCCCGTGATCATTCTCGTAATCTTCATCATTGTTAATCACGGGAAGTGCCGGTAGTTTATTGAAAAAGGATGTAATTGTTGGTTGTTTGTCAAGTTGTAGCTGTACTTTACTCATTGCATCTTGGATTGTGCGTTGTACATCATGAATGTGTTCCTTGAATGCTTGAAAAATTGTTAAAATTGGTTTTGAAATCTTATTTGTAATATAGTAAAGTCGATCAAGTGGAATGTCATTTTTCCTCAAATAATCAAGATCTTCTGCTCGATCACATATATGTTTCGCATGCTTGTCATATCGAATGACAAATGGAATACGATCACCTGGTTGTGGAGTTACTCCTCCATTTGTGCGCGCAGAAATCTTCTTTGCAAGCATAAGTTGCTCCTGTTTTGGGTTTGCGTATGATTCTTCTTTTCTCAGTTCCTTTGTAATAATGTATTCTTCATATGGAACCTCGTCATTTACTACCCGATCAAGCGTTTCCTTTACTGCAGCAAGTGCTTTTAGTGGATCTTTATCGAATACCAGCGAATCTACAATCTTTTTATAAAGATTCTTAAGAAGTGGACAGTTGTCCCGACGAATAAGCTCAACTCCCTTTGCATCAACCTTGGAAAATACAACATCTCCGGCCTTGTTTGGCTCGTGCATGCCTCCAAAGTACCTCTTTTTTGTAATTAAAAGAAATCCACTGTATACTTTTTCCATTTCAAGCTCAATATCTTCGCGAAAAGAGTCGGAGATTTTCTGTGCAACATATTCACCAAACTTGAATACCTCTGCAGGAGTAAGTTCTTTACCATCTTTGCGACGTACCCGAACAAAGACGGAATCAGTATCTCCATAAATGATCTCCGCAATCCATGGTTTGAATAGTTCAACTGCCATTTCAGAAGTTTTGTTGATCATTTTACGTCCATTAAACGTGGTGCATTTTGCAATTGCACCAAGTGGGTACTTTCCAAGTTTTTCTGCGCCGCAAAAACCGTAAATGGAGTTGCATGAAATCTTTAATGCGAGCTGACGTGCATTGTAAATTGCTTTTTCTTCAGGTGTCTTTGCCGCTGCCATTTGTTTTTTAGCCTTCTTGCGTGCTCCAAGAAGGTGTTTAAGCATGTGAGTTAATACACCTGGAACATTCAATGCGAACGTATACTCCTCCGTTGGTGAAATCTTATGTGTCTCGTATTCCACTCCGTCAACTCTAGGCGTTCCCTTTTCAACGTATGTAGAGTAACATAAATTATGCGCAAGCATGATTGATGGATACAGTGATGCAAAGTCAAGTGTAGCAACCGGATCCGTATAAAACCCGGATTTTGCGTCAATAACAATCGCGCCCTCGTAACCCGACGTATTAATAGGACGGGGTACCGGATTTACAACATGACCTAGCTGATGTGAATACCGTGTGATCTGTTGCATTACCTTAATTGATTGACCGCGAAACACTAACTGGTTAATTGTGGTATATGTTACACGTGACATCTCAATCATTCCTGGCATAACCTGTAGTGCTCGCATAAGTCGAATTGGCAAAAGTACGTCACCCATACAGTATGCGGCAGCACGGGCGACTTCTTCTGGCATAGAACCTGGCCTGACACAGTCAAACATTTCCTGATATGGCAAGTCGACTTTGTTTTCTCCAATAAAGTGCTGTGAAACTGGACCTAATCCATACAGTGAGAGTTTGTGATTACTTTTGATAAAGTTAAACAGGTCGAAATTACATCTCCCCTTCCATTCGATTGGAAACATTCGATTTTGCCCGAGTGCGGACGATTCGAGCTCCTTTGCGTGTGATTCTGTCTTTACAGTAATGAGTCGACCGTTGTATGCGAACCTAGATGCCTTGCACATTTTCGCCCGTGTCGTAATATATTCGTTATCAAAACCAAAGATGTTGTAGCCAGTGCATACATCTGCGTCGGAATGTACAGTAATTAAATCACGAAATGCATTATATAAGTCCGCTTCTGTTTTGTAACATTCGACGCGTGCATTTTCTACCGGTGCACATTCGTTTAGACACAGTAATACCGTTTTTGCGTCTTCGACGGGCGTCCCAAGTCTCCAAAATGCAACACCAATGATTGCAATATGATCTCCTTGTTTGTCTGCCATTGGGAAACCTCGCGATTCCGAGTACATCTCAAAATCATAAGACGCAATAAGAATTGGTGCAATCTTATCAAGATCAACTGGTTCAATGTTTTTGGGATTGGAAACCTCAAATTCCATTGTGCAATGTGAAACTTTGTGTTTTGTCACGGTTTTGCATGCTTTCATTTTAAACCAACCACATGGCGTGAGACCATTTCGTTCCATAAACATCGACCCTGGGTCAACTCCCTGTTCCCATGGCTTTGGAAGACGTGTTTCAATTGGCTCCTTGTCTCCGGAACGATAACAAGCTGCCTTCATCTTGGAAACTGATGGAAATGAGACTTCAACAATACGAATATGTTCGTGACTTGTCGAATGATCTTTGTCTGGATGAAATCCATACGTACGTTTGCGTTTAATTACCTTTGCATCAATATCACCTTTGAGATTTAATGATTCGTCAATCTTGTTTTTAAGCGTGGATACGGATTCGCTAGTGTGATAATATAAAACGGGGCGAAATTTGTCAACTTTCACACAGACAGTTGCCCCGGTGTTTTCTTCTGCACCAAATAAATATGCAACTGCCTTTCTTTTTACATATTCATGTGCGTTTTCTGCTGGAAGTGTTGAAATAAATCGATCTGATGCAATAACAGTTTCATCATACTCTTCATCGAGTGTAGATTCGATTGGTAAGTCTTCTACTTCGATTGCCATAAGTTGAATATTAAGTTCAGTAGAAACATATTCATTGGGGGGCTGTGCCCGTAAGTCATATTTGCCACGAATCGTCATTCGTCTATAGTGGTAAATGCAAACGTCACTCTACCAAGACTAAACAATATGTATTTAGAAGAATTGGATTCTATAACAATGGCAGTAAGTTGTGCATCGTTTATTTTCTTTATCGTATCTATTTATAGCATCTTTCTTATTGACAAACTCGAAGAGTTGGCTATTTTCCATAATATCATGGGATCGATCCAAGCTGGTATATCATTAGTGATACTTGGTATGTCATATCCAATTATTACGTCGGAACTATCAGAAGTAATTTACGTTGTTTTATTATTTGAGATATTTCCAATTGCATCATTAATTGCACGCATATTTGATCAATATCCTCGTTCGTTGCAAGTTGTTTTTAATATTTTTGCAAGTATATTCACAACTGCAATTAGTTTTGGGTTTTCAGCTCTTATTATACATTGGCACAAGAAAAATCCGGATGTAATGTACTATTACCCAATCGTTGCTCCAATAATGTTTTCGTTTAAATGCTTGAATGCATACATTGCCACATATGCCTCATATATTGGACCAAGTACGCAACCCATCTATTGGGAATGGCGACGCCGTGCGCGTGAAACACGTCAACGTGAGACGCAGGAACGCGAACGTATTCGTACCGAAGAAAATTCAGGAGACATTGAAAATAGTACGGAAATGGTAACACTAGATATGGTTGTATAAACGCTTTTTTATAATACTAATAGTATATATTATATAAATTTTTCTTAAAAATGTTTTTCATTCTAACGGTAATATCGGCATTGACACCGTGTCAAAACGCTCGTGCAAATAGAGGATTAGTCAATAAATGCGTAAGACTATCAGATGCAATCTACGTAAAAGGACATCGTGATTTAAAAAATAGACTAGGTGAATCGGGATTTAAGGAAATTGAAATTGTTGAAAACAAACAAAACAATCGTGCGTTAGTATACATGGATGATGAAAATACAATTGTAACGTTTAGGGGAACCGTTTACCCACAAAATGTGGTACAAGATTTAAATACAAAATTAATGCATGTGGATGAATATGGACACAATGGAAAAGTACATACGGGATTTCACACAATATGGAAAACACTCGAACCGGAAATCACAAAACTATGTGGCGATAAACATATCACATTTACTGGTCACTCTATGGCAGGTTCGGTTGCACAGATTGCATCGTGTTATTTACCATCATCTGATGTAATTACGTTTGGTGCACCGCGAACTGGCAACCAAGAATTTGCACAGCATGTAAATAACGAAAATGATTTTATATACATGTTTAGACACAAGGACGATTATGTAACATCACTTCCATTAAATACAATGGGATACCGCGATACTATGTCAAATATTATTGAATTGGATGAAAATGGAAACTGGCGTGATCTTAAATTGAATCCAATTCCATATATTGACGATGCAAGTGCATTAAACGCAGTTACTCGCGGGAAAATAAGCGTGAGTGATGTTATAAAAAAGCATCAAATGTCGGAATACGCAACACGCCTGATACTATAAATTAGAATTCTTGTCTTTGCAATAAGATACACTACATCGTGTCCTGAGTATATTGATTAAAAACTTTTTTTGATTTTTTAATTATAAAGAACAATGAAACTAAAAGTCGCTGTACGTACTCAACTTGTAAACAATGAAGTGTTGCGTATATGCAAAACACGTTTAATACATCGAAATGATTATGATGCAAGAACAATGTATATTGTGGATAAAATGACAATACTTGCAAATGTATTGATGGAAAATGGAATTGCAAACAAAGAAATGTTAACTACACTTTTTAATAACACCGGCGTGTCATTTGATATTGCAATGCAGTTGAGTGGTTCTACTGAAATGGAATATACTGAAATGAGAAATCTTAAAGAAATTGACGTAAGATCCATAATAAGTAAATCATCAAATAAACGTTCAAATAAAGCCGCGACTGTTATTGGTAACCGAACCACTGTAAAGGCAGCATCAGTTGCTTCGGTACACCCAACACCATTAATGCCGCCTCCAATAAAACCACCGTCTATGCACGGTGGAGATGTTGCATCTAATGTTTCGTTCGTGAAAAATGACTCATCTAGTTCTGTTAGTCGAATGAGCAAAGTAAGTGTGCGTTCATCCAATAGTAAAATAAGTCATGTAAGTAAAGCAAGTTCTGTTCGACGCCCAAGATCAGGCGGTTCGATTGTTTAATTTTATTTTATTAAATACAAAGACAACGTATGAATAGTAAGGTAAGTAAGTTTGTCAAAAAAATTAGGACATTAACACTTGATCCGTTTGATGACCCACGTGGTAGACAGTCTCGTGACTCGCTTGGTATGGGTGATTATACTTCATATTATTCTCGTTACAATACCAGTCCAACTCAAATGGATCGAAACGAACAGAGACGCTATGATACTCTTACACGGACACGCAATGATGCCATAGAAAGTGCATTACATCGAGGCTCGAGGCGAGATGAACGTAGATCATCTCGCAACTCGCAAAAAGAAAATAGTATGTCTGGACATCAGTTTACACCATCTCTTGCTAGAATAGAATCTAAACATCTGTACTCCGGTAATGTATTGGGTGATAGATATGGCCCGGGTACTGCGTATGATGGGAATAATTCTGAAATATTTTCAGACTACATATAAATAATTGTAAAAAATATTTATTATATATTATACAAATAACTAAAAGTCTTCATCTACTGTAAATCCCTGTTTAGGACCTTCATTTAGTGCTTCCATTACACCCGCTTTTTGGTATTCACCAACTCTTTTTTCGAAAAAGTTAGTCTTTCCTTCAAGAGAAATTAGTTCCATCCATTCAAATGGATTAGTAACTTTGTAATGCTTGGGATACCCCAGTGAAATGAATAGTCTATCCGCGACAAATTTGATATATGTGCTCATTGATTCGGAATTGATGCCAATCAAACTTACAGGCAATGCCTCGCAAATAAACTGACGCTCGAGTTCCACTGCACTTGTGATAATATCAAGTACTGTTTCGTGTGAAAGTTTATTAATAATATGATCCCGGTATAACATACATGCAAAGTCAGTATGTAGACCTTCGTCACGACTAATTAGCTCGTTTGAAAATGTTAACCCGGGCATAAGACCTCGCTTTTTTAGCCAAAAGATGGCACAAAACGCACCAGAAAAGAAGATTCCTTCTACAACAGCGAACGCAATTATGCGCTCGGCAAATGAACGATCAGACCTCATCCATTTTAGTGCCCAGTCTGCTTTGTGTTTAATTGATGGAATCGTGTGAATTGCACGAAATAAAGAGCGAAGTTCGTCGCGATCCTCTACAAAAGTTTGAAGCATCATGGCATATGTTTCTGCATGAATAGTTTCAATGAAAATTTGAACATTGTAAAAACAACGGGCCTCTGGGTACTGGACTTCTGTCGCAAAATTGGTTGCTAGATTCTCAAGTACTACACCATCTGCTGTAGCAAAGAATGCTAGAATATATTTAATAAAATGTTGTTCATTTTCTGTGAGTTTAGGCCAATCCGTCTTATCGGTTGAAATGTCAATTTCAGAAACACCCCAGATTGAGGCTTCAGCTTTTTTGTATTCTTCATAAATGTCCTGGTGTACAATAGGAAAGATCGCAAAACGATCAGGGTTATCAATAAGAAGAGGCTCAGACATATCTATAATATATAAAAGTTTGGATGTGTATATGGGGTGTTTATATCCTGGATAGAAAATTAAATATTTTTGTGTGCAGTAATATAAAGATTATAATGAATGCTCCATTTAATGGTATAAATTATGGAATACGTGGCACAAATGTCGGAGGGATGACACCTGAACAATCACATCGTTATCGAAATACGAAACATGAGTATACGAATGCAGAAATGACTCCCTTATTGGCGGCACAAACGATGTTTGAAAATGAACTGCGGCGCAAAAATAATAGATTTATTTCACATCGTCAAGCAACTAATGCAGCAGGGATAACTTCTGCGGTAATTATTGTTGCTGGTATGATTACAATGTTGGCGTTTGCTGTTCTTTACTTTGCTAGGGGTGACATGGGGACCGGATTCGGATTTTTAGGCGGTTCGATTGGTATGATACTAAGCATTGTAATCATTTTTCCGATTGCTATCGGTATCGCTAGATTTTTAGTTCCGTCGGGTGATACGCGTGCGGCAAAGGAATATAGAAATACATATAATAAACATATGCATGCGTTTCAAAATACTGCATTTGCACATGGTGACACTGATGCACGATCTAATATGGGTACAGTTGGTGTAGGATACAGTCTTAATGGACAGCACTAAGTGTATGTCTTGTATGGAAGAAAAACGCCCGGATTACATTGCATGGGATCAATATTTTATGGGCGTTGCAAAGTTATCTGCAATGAGATCAAAAGATCCAAATACACAGGTTGGTTCATGTGTCATTGAACCATCAACAAACAAAATTGTATCAATCGGTTACAATGGATTCCCCCGTGGATGCGACGACGACGAATTTCCATGGGGAAGGAACGAAAAACATACAAACATCTTAGATACAAAGTATCCATTTGTTGTACATAGCGAAGCAAATTCAATTTTAAACGCAAATGGTACATCGTTAAACGGCTGCACGATGTATGTTACATTATTTCCATGTAACGAGTGTACTAAATTAATAATTCAATCAGGTATAACCGAAATTGTATACCTAGATGATTATACTGACAGTACTATTAAAACTGCTTCACTTCGCATGTTACATTCAGCCGAGGTTTCTATTCGAAGGTATGTACAATCGCATCGTTTACTTACTTTTTTACTTTGACCAAAATCTCCACGTCCATGGATTAAGTGGACTAAAGAACTTGCGTTTTTTTATTTCATTCTGTGATACGACCGTTTCAAAACGAACTGGGACCTTACTTCCACGTTGTGGCATTTTGACACGACCCGATGCCACTGGAATGGTATTCATATAAAGTGGGGGATTTGTCGTGGACCCGTCTGTTTCAGTACTCATCTTTATAATAATGTATATAAAATTAAAATTTTATATAGGGTATAGTAAAGATGAAGATTCGTTTTATCCGACATGGTCAATCCATGTGTAACTTGTATAATCAAACGGGTGAAGGATCTTCAGATGTTTGCGATGGCCCGGGTGGCGGAAACTCACACTTGAGTAAAACCGGTATAGAACAGGCAAAAGAATTAAATGAATCAATGAAAATTGGAAAAGGTATTGGTGTATACGAAAGTGACAATAATGGAGTTATCGAATTCAGTGTTGATTTGGCAAATGTGTTTGTAACATTCGATGTTAACACGGGTCGGAAAACACCAAAGTTATCATTTCGTAACGATACGAAAATTTTAGTAAGTACAATGAACCGGGCAATGGAAACTGCAAAACATGCATTTAAAGGATATGGCAATTGCAAATTTGAATATACGCCATTATTGGAAGAAGTTGTTACAGGAGATAACTATGACAAACGATACAAAGATTACTTAAAATTGGCAAGACGCATTAAAAAAATGGAAACTGATGGTATAAGAGCGGTCATTCTAGTGTGTCATCATAACACAATTCGCTATATGGTATGTGCATTGTCTAAAATATATGGCACACGATATCCAAATATACACTTTAACACGATTAATGCAAGTTTTATTGATGTGCAATTTTACAAACACCTTTCTTCGACAAATTGGACATATTGTGTTGCGAATCAGGGAGAATTGAAACATACGCCACAAACAACAAAGAGTATGACGTCATATGATGCATCTAATATATTAATGGTAGGTAATATAATCAATGAAAATTTTGAAATGGAATATATTATTTCATCAGAGGAAGACAGGACCGTTGTTTATGCGATTGATGAAAACCGTCCGGATCTACAAACATCAGTAAACGATCGAGATTTTATAAAATCCCAGTTGCCAAAGTTATCGGTAGAATTGTCAGTCGTGCCTGAATATATATTAACTACAAATGTAGGCGCTCCTTCAAAGCCACTTAAACCTGACAAAGTATCGCGGGAAAATGCGGTTGCACTGCGTTTAACGAGTGGCATAACTAAAGTGATATTTTACAAAAAATGGTATCCAATTCATAGAAATTATAATATTCCAGGACAACTGATTTCTCTGAATGTGTATTCTATATGGTGGGTGTTTATACTGGCAAGAGATCACGAATCATACAAAGGATATATACTACAAACACGAGATATGACTGATATACTTTTTGAACGCATTCCAAATACGTTTGACGTTCCACTATATGTTATGATAGTAAACGAAGGAGATGATAATATGGAGTTTGAAGAATATTAATGTGTGATTTTAACAAACACATACTCCCTTCATCCCGTTAGAATCTAAACCATATGTTTGAATGCAAAGGCAATGCTGGTATGCTTCGTCGAGTGATTGAATGTGTTGCCGAGTTAATTATTGAATGCCGTTTTGATTGCAGTGACAATGGAATGGTTGTACAAGCAATGGATTCGACTCATGTGTGCCTTGCTGCAATTAATCTGCTTCGTGGTGGATTTTTTTATTACGACTGTAGTGCTCCACTCGTAATTGACATTCCAATTGACAAGTTTAGGAAAATTCTTGCATGTTCTGGCCCTGATGATACATTTACACTTCGTTTCAATGGTGGTTCGGTACTACTTGTTATGTTTGAGACACCAACTAGATCTCGAATCACTGATTTCGAGTTAAATCTACTTGATATTGATCAGGATGCAATGTCTGTGCCAGATTTGGAACCTCATTTGCACGTACAGATGAATTCAGTTGAGCTGAAACGGATCGTAAAGGATTTTCAGACATTCGGTGACGTTATTGCAATTACCGGTACAAAGGATGGAGTTACATATTCAGTAAATGGTGATTTCGGAAAAGGTAATATTCTTGTAACACCGATCGATCCGGAAACTTTACCTGCAAACGATCCCCTTCGAAACAACAAAATGGATATCACCGAACCAGTAACACAAAAGTTTTCACTAAAGTATTTGAGTAATTTCATGAAAAACACTGCATCTGATATTGTAGTACTCGATTTAGTAAATGAGATGCCAATGTGTCTCACTTATCCACTTGGTGTACATGGGTCTGTAAAGTTTTATCTTGCACCAAAGTTAGAAGATCTGTAATGAGTATGTTTGAACATGATGATGTAATATCATTATTAATTACTGAAATGTTTAATCGTTACAATGACACACGTTATGGCATTGGATCACCGTACTATAAACTACTTCACACATTGAAATGTGTTAATAAAACGTTTAAAGAAAATGCAAAATTTGGAATGGAACAAAGTGAAATGCAAAAATCAAACATTTATAACAAAACCGTAAATAACGGCGCCGAAACGTTCATTTATGATCGCATTAATGGAAAAAAAAAGTTTATAAAGCAATACACTCCCCCCACCGAAACTATAGGACTATCCAGACAATACGTGACAGCGGTGTTGTTAAATCGTATTTTCGACAGTCATCCAAATATACTTACAATGAATGGATCGTTAACATACCTCAATAAAAATGCAATTATATATGATTTGCCGGTTGATAGCATTTTTGACACAATCAAATATAGCTCGATTGGTCCATGTCCAGAAATAATAATTGTTCATATGATGCGAAGTATACTGTCTACAATCATGACCTTGCATCATCATAATATAACGCATCACTATGTGTCAGTGTCAACTATTTATGTGACATTACATGAACATTCTAAAGACAAATTACCTTCATTTTATTTATCGCAATTTGACAAGTCATTTATTCTAAATAATCCACACTCAACAAATGACATTGTAAATGTTGCAGAGGTTGCACTTGCTTTTATTCATAAGGATATGAATGTGATCAGTACGTACAATACTTTGATAAATAGTGGAGCAACATTTGACGAATTTTATGAGCATACATGCAATGTTTCCGTGTTTACCGGCAACATAAAAACGTCAGAAACAAAACATGTGCAACGTAATCGATCGCTCATGCGAATATTGTATAAAATGCTATGTAGTCGTTACACCGATACACTAACTGCGTTTGCTATAATTGTTGATTTGCGTGTATTTGATCATCCACATTTGAATATTCCACCAGCAACGTCTCATATGATGATGACATACAAGACAGATTTCATAGGTGATCCATTTATTCGACATGGATTTACAACTGCACCTGATAATTCGGGACATAGTATGTGGACATATGCAAGTGAATATATTGTCAAGCTTGCACATTGCATCGACATGTCATTTCACATTTCTGCCATGCAACATGCAATCCAAATAATGTACAATTTTATGCATACAGTTGAGCCACTTTCGCTTAACAATGTACCGAATTTATGTAAATGGAACAACAAAGAAGAATCGGATGGATTACTTATACGTACGATTGCACTTGCATGCTTGGCACTGTCTTCAAAAATAAACCAGTTGCACTCGCCGTTTGTATATAAAGCATGCCAGACGATCGTAGACATTCAACCAGACGATCTTTGCAGAATGGAAGGAGTTATATTAAACAACATCGATGCTTATGTATATTTACATAAATTACCAATAACAACTGTTTGTGATGCGTTAAAAGAATACTATTTGGAAAACAATCAGCGAGTATGGACACGTGGAAGCGCATCGTTAATGAAACATGTTTCGACTGCGGTAATGGTATATACAACAAATGTTGACTTTTCTACGACATCTGTTGTGATCCGTGAGTTGATTGATATTTGCAAAAATATTACATCAACTAAAAAACTACTTGCTCCTATAACATATAACGCATTGAGTGTAGAAAGTAAACATCCATGCGTTATTTCCATGGATCACAATACTCAATATAATAGTGTTCGTTGGTTATTGACTAAGTTACGTGATCACTAAGTGTATGTAATGGGTATTCACGGATTATCACGACTTATTATTAATAAATCTCATACTGGGATCTCAAATAAAGATTTAGATTTACTGTCCGGAAAAGTAATTATGATTGATGCATCTATGCAGATTTATCAATGTCTCATTGCAATTCGTCAAGGTCCATCAGGTCAACTTGCCGCATCCGATGGTGATGTGACTTCACATTTAACTGGACTGTTCTATCGAACAATTCGTTTAATTGAGGCAGGTATTAAACCGGTATATGTTTTCGATGGCAAACCTCCTCAACTAAAACAAAAGGAACTGGATAAACGCAATGAACGTCAAGCACAAGCACTTTCCGAATTAAAAGTAACCGACGATGCGGTTGAAATAGAAAAGCAAGAAAAAAGAAGTGTTCGCGCTACGCGTGAACAAAGTGAAGAAGTAAAAAAGTTGTTAACTTTGATGGGTATTCCAGTTGTTCAAGCACCTTGTGAAGCGGAAGCAACTTGTGCTGCATATGTAAAAGCAGGAAAAGCATATGCAACTGCTACCGAAGATATGGATTCTCTAACATTTGGATCAACGTATGTAATTCGCCATATCAATAGCACTGATCAAAAGAAACAACCTACAGTTGAATACTCGTTGCCAAATATTCTAAACGACATGGGAATTACAATGGATCAATTTATTGAGATTTGCATTCTTTCCGGGTGTGATTATACAAAAACAATCAAGGGAATTGGTCCGACCCGTGCATATCAACTAATACAGGAACATTCAACGATTGAAAATGTACTAGATGTTCTTAAAAAGAAACACGGCGAAGAACAATTTTCTACAATGGTACCTGAATATTACCCGATTGAATCTGTTCGTGATTTATTCAATAACCCCGACGTCGATATCACTCAGGAACTTACATGGAAACCCCCCGATCGCGAAGCGCTCGTTTCATTTTTAGTAGATGAGAAGAAATTTTCTGCAGATAGAGTAAATAAAGGGTGTGATCGCATCCGTACAGCAAAAGCAAAAGGAACTCAACATAGAATTAGTCAGTTTTTCAAAGTAAAACAGCCTGTTGCCGGTCAGAAGCGTAAATAAATACTAAGAATATGTTTAGACGCGGAGATGAAACTGAATATATTAATTCTATAAGACAAATTTTAACAAAGTTTATAGAATGTTATGAAAAATATCATACAATTGTATATGAAATCCATCGACGTCGTACCGGATGGGGTTATAATTTACGGTTACAAACATTAGAAGAAAATGAAGGTGATATTATTATGTCAACAAATGACTTGCTTATAAAACGCCCATGGCGAGTACTTGAACATACCCTGTCACAGAACAATAGTTTTATTTCATCCAATGATTTATTGCAACACATCGATCAAAATTATGCCCAGGTAACAACTACACATACACAGTTGGAGTTTAAGACAACACGGGATTATAAATTCGCACGTTATCTAAATGATAATCTCGAAACAATTATTGAAAAATTCTTTACGATTTGCAAGATGTATCTTGGAAATCTTAAAATCTTACCCGAACAAGTACTTGTGGTAATTTGGAACACAACAATTCTACCATTTCATTCTGAAGCTTGTATTATTCCACATGAGACATATACTGACATTGATAGAATTATGATAGTTCGCAATCCTGCGAATGTTCCTTTGAAATTTCACATTAACACGTCAATGCCTGGTTCTGGGAAATCAATAATTCTCGGACAAACTGCCATGCGTTTAGTAAATGATGACAATGTGTTTAATTTATATTACAATGCACATCAAAACCCACCAGATCATGTTGATTATGGTGGATTCTCGGCAAATTTAAGAACAGAACAGAAATATCTGGCACGAGTATTTTTGATTATATGCCCGGTACCATTAAAGGCACAACTGCATGAAACAATGAAAAAGATTGTTGCTGGTACAGCAGTTGAATTGTGGTTCAATCTGGACTCTCGTACTATGAAAACTGCATATGAATCTAAAAAAAGAATTATTTGGATTGTTCCAATGAATCAAACAACTACAGCAATGTTACGTGACGAGCCGTTATATGATTTCCTTGGTTGTGGTATGGATGAATGTAATGCATCTATGACTAAGCACGGAAATTTTCCTGAATCAGAAGCAATGACATACATTATTACACAAGCAACTCCGAATAAGCTTAACGATGACATGTCTTCTAAACCACGCCACAAGTTACGTCAGTCGTTACAATATCCGGCATTTCCTATGATAAATTCTGCACTAACAAAGACAAGTGCGAATGCATTTCTGAAGGCACAAATGATGTTTACGCCAGAGTTTATTCGAGATGCTTTAAATTCACGTGCTATTACGATGATGCCAATTGGTTACTATAATTACACGCTCACCTGTAATTTTGTAAACATGCGTACGGCATTAACTGGTCAACGAAATGACATTCTTGCACCAATAGGGATTCGTGAATTTTTAAAGGCGGAACTTGCACCACATGCATCTCGCGTTGCAAATATTTCTCCCGACCAATATGAACAACTTATTGAACGATTAAATGTCGAACAATTAGGTGTAGATGTAATTTCTGGCATTTTAACTGATGCAGTGCAAATGATTGTATTGCCAACAAATGCACATATGTCACAACAACGCGCGGCAGCAACAATGCGTTCCAATCTCATGCGATTAAGTGCTAACCTCGATTCAATGTTTCAATCTGAAACAGAGTGTCCGGTAATGTTATGCCCAATTACACGTACAAATGCAACAATTCTTAGTTGTTGTATGAATATTATATCACAAGAAGCGGATGATAATTTGCGCAAACGTCATACAGTGGCATGTCCATTGTGTCGCGTAGGACGACAAACGTCTGTTGTTATGACAATGGATAATGAACAAGTAAATGTATCTAATTTTGAATTGATTGATGACGAATCAATTGCTGATACAATTCAACGCCTTACTGATTTGAAGAATAATCCAATTGATTCAATTGCTAATTTAATTATTGCAAGTATTCATACAAATCCATCATCAAGAATCATTTTAATGTCTGCACGATTTTTAGGTTCGGATGTCGCAAATTTATCCGGAATATCATATATCCACAATAAAGTACATACAATGTTTCCAAGAACAAACTTTGTTGATTCAAGTGGTCGCAAAAAAGTAAATATTTCAAAATACAATAATCCGTTGCAATATCCGGAACCGTATGTAGTACTTATGGATATCTCAGATAACTCAAACACTGCACAGGGACTGGATTTGTACGCAACCACGCTCTCAATTATGGCAGGTGATGCACGAACTGATATAAAACTTCAACTAATTATGCGTTCGTCGCGCATGGGATTAAATAATGCAAACTCGCCCGCTCGTGTAATTGTTAGTATTGTATAATTATTGTTTATACATTTCATTTAATAAAAATTTTTGCGTGCGTAAACTTGGGGTTAAAGAAGGTGGCGGGTTTGGTCGATGTGACGACGGTGGTGTATATGGTACTGGCATAGGAGGCATGGGATTAACTGCAAATGTTTCATAAATTTGGGGAGGAGGTGGCGGGTTTGGTCGATGTGACGACGGTGGTGTATATGGTACTGGCATAGGAGGCATGGGATTAACT